>Ga0255053_10000448_pt1 | contig 22850 bp, 19 predicted proteins | sample JV7_2_22_MG_FD_188635 | JGI IMG/M metagenome (GOLD analysis project Ga0255053, IMG submission 188635) | Seawater microbial communities from Jervis Inlet, British Columbia, Canada - JV7_2_22 | ecosystem: Environmental > Aquatic > Marine > Inlet | place: Canada: British Columbia | collected... | reverse complement strand
GTCAGACTGCCTTCCGGGCTGATAACCTGCTTGGTGACGTTTTCCGCGGCCAGCACCGTTTTGTCATTTGCTGAATGGTTCGACATGCGAAAATTGGTGTCCCTTTTCTTGTTTCTGCTTGCCATCTCCGCGTGGGGTGCGGAAGCGCCAACCGTTCTGGTGTTCGGCGACAGCCTGAGCGCGGGCTTCGGCATTGACGTTGACCAATCGTGGACCGCGTTGTTGCAATCCCGGCTGCAGGCACAAGGGTACGAACATCAGGTGGTGAACGCCAGCATTAGCGGGGACACGACCGAGGGCGGCGCCAGCCGCATTCACAGCGCCCTCGAGCGCTTCACGCCGTCAGTCGTCATTCTCGAACTGGGCGGTAACGACGGCCTGCGCGGGATTCCCACGAAGCGCATGAGGCGCAATCTCAGGCTCATCATCGAAAGCAGTAAATCCAGCGGCGCCGCGGTTGTCCTTCTCGGCATCCGCATACCCCCTAACTATGGTGCCCGTTATACACAGGCGTTCGAGAATGTCTTTCGCGAGCTCGCGAGTGAACTCGATGTTCCGTGGATAGAGTTTTTCATGGCCGGTATCGCAACGGACGAGGACCTGATGCAGGACGACGGTATTCATCCCAACGCCAACGCACAACCAATACTTCTCGACAACGCCTGGCCTATAATTCAGCAAGCACTTGAACAGGCAAATACGACAACTTAGAGAAAGCCTGCTTCATCGAGGAAGCGGATAACGTGAACAAAATCTGGCTTGAGTCCTACCCGGACGGCGTACCCGAGGAAATTCCAACGCCGGAGGCCAAGTCTGTCCGGGACATGATCGATTTCGCCCTGACGGCGTTCGTGGATCGCCCGTGTTTTACAAACATGGGCACGACATTGACCTACCGTGATCTTGACAAACTGTCGATGCAATTCGCCTGTTACCTGCAACAGACACTGGGCCTCATCAAGGGCGAACGGGTGGCAATCATGCTGCCCAACGTGCTGCAATACCCGGTGGTCCTGTGCGGAATATTTCGCGCGGGCATGGTCGCCGTTAATGTCAACCCTTTATATACGGCCCGCGAACTGAAACATCAGTTGTCCGATTCGGGCGCCAGATGCATTGTCATTCTCGACAACTTCGCCCATACGCTTGAGGAAGTTATCGACGAAACCGGCGTGGACCATGTTGTCACTACCCAGGTCGGCGATCTTCTGAAGTTTCCGAAAAATATCCTTACCAACTTCGTACTGAAGCGAATCAGGAAGGCTGTTCCGCCCTATTCCCTTCCGCACAGCGTCAAGCTGCGATCAGCCCTCAAGACCGGACGATACGGCGAACTTGCCACGGTCGAAATCGGTTATGCCGACATTGCGTTATTGCAATACACAGGCGGCACCACCGGGCTTGCCAAGGGCGCGATGCTTAGCCATCGCAACATGGTATTTAACGTGCACCAGGCGGAAGCCTGGGAAGCAGGAATTTTCGATAATGAAGACCCGTTGGTCGCCATTACCGCATTACCGCTCTATCACATCTTCTCTTTACAGAGCAATTGCCTGTCGATAATGCATAAAGGCGGCGAAAACATATTAATCACTAATCCAAGAGATTTTCCCGCGTTTGTCAAAGAGCTTTCCCGTCACAAATTCGTTTATTTCACCGGTGTGAATACGCTTTTCACGGCACTCTTGAATACGCGCGGATTTGCCGATCTGGATTTCACCTCCCTGCGACTCACCGTCGGCGGTGGCATGGCCGTTCAGGAGGCAGTCGCAAGACAATGGAAAGAGGTTACAGGCACGACAATCATTCAAGGCTACGGCCTGACGGAGACGTCGCCGACCGCAATCGTCGTTCCTCTGCAAAGCGAGGACTTCACGGGCACGATCGGCTTGCCGATTTCGTCGACCGAAGTCCGTATTTGCGACGATGACGGTGACGATGTTCCGCTCGGCGACTTGGGCGAGATTTGCATACGGGGCCCTCAGGTCATGGAAGGGTACTGGCAAAAGCCGGACGAAACAGCATTAGTTATGTTGCCGGGCGGCTGGTTCCGCACCGGAGACATTGGTCGCATGGACGAGGGCGGATTCGTCTACATAGAGGATCGCAAGAAGGACATGATTCTCGTATCCGGTTTCAATGTTTACCCGAACGAGATCGAGGGCGTTGTCGTCGAGATGGACGGCGTGCTCGAGGCAGCCGCCGTCGGCATACCGAACGAAAGATCGGGGGAAACCGTCAAGCTTTATGTTGTAAAGAACGACGAGTCAGTCACCGCCGACGATATCATGCGTTACTGCCGGGAGAATCTGACCGGGTACAAGGTGCCCAAAGAAATCGAATTCCGCAACGATCTGCCGAAGACGAATGTCGGGAAGATACTGAGACGTGCGTTACGTGAAGACTGATCCGTCCGATAGACTGACTGCGAACGGTCGCCCGACGGGCGCTCGAACATTGACGAGGTCAACCATGAGAAAGAGCAACGCAAAATTTCGGTTGCCGCTGTTACTGTTGCTGTTCGTGGCGGGTACGGCGGCAATACCATCGGCTTTGGATCCGGTGCGGGTCGCGCCGCACATGTACGACGTGGCGTTTGAAAATGACAAGGTCCGGATACTGAAGGCCACGATTCGAAACGGCGAAACACCGCCGTTGCATGCTCATCCGGATCGCGTGATCGTTTACCTCAATCCCTGCGCCTGGCTCGAGAATGACGGCGAGGGCGGCACCCGCATGCGATCGTACAAATTTGGTGAACCGGTGTGGGCACCTGCCGAGACCCATGGCGGCGTTACTGCCAGCGTCATCGAAGAGTGCAGCCTTCTGGAGATTGAACTGAAGTGATTGTATGGGGTTCTGCCGGTGTGTCTCGCGAAGGACATGGATTTCAAGGCTTGTCCTTGATCGTGGCGCCGACTTTATGGGACAGCCGTGGGTTCGAACCCGGTTTTCTCCCTATTTGTTATTAATGGTATTGGGGGCTTAGTTTTCTCACGGCGTCGATTACGACGCCCAGGTGGTCGGGATCTATGTCCGGCGTTATTCCGTGCCCCAGGTTGAATACGTGCCCCGGACCCTGGCCGTAGCTTTGCAGCACCTCTGCTACTCGCTCTTCGATGATCTCCGGCGACTCCCGTAGTACATCCGGATTCAGGTTCCCCTGCAGCGCGACCTTGTCGCCGGTCAGCTCGCGGGCCTTTCCAAGATCTGTTGTCCAGTCGACTCCCAGCGCATCACAATCAGTATCGGCCAAATCGGCAAGCAGCGGTCCGGCACCTTTCGTGAACAGGATGATCGGAATAGTGTGGCCGTATTTCTGACGGTTTAGCCCGTCCAGTATCCTCTGCATGGCGGATAGCGAGAACCGTCGGTAGTCGTCACCCTCGAGCGTTGCACCCCAAGTATCGAAGATCATAACGGCTTGCGCACCAGACTCTATCTGAGCGTTGAGATACTCGATGGTCGTTTCGGCAATGACGTTTAACAGTGTCTCCAACATTACCGGTTCGTCCGTCACCAGGGCTTTGATCTTCTCGAACTCCCTGCTCGATCTGCCTTCCACCATGTAGGTCGCGACTGTCCAGGGGCTTCCTGCAAACCCGATCAGCGGCACCTCGTCATCGAGCTCTCGGTGGATGAGCGCGACGGTATCGAGTACGTAGCCAAGCTTTTCGCCAACATCCGGCACCGCAAGTTTCCTTATGTCCGCAACAGTTTTCACTGGTCTTTCGAATCGCGGCCCCTCGCCTGTTTCGAAATATAGTCCCAGGCCCATCGCGTCCGGAATTGTCAGAATGTCGGAGAACACGATCGCAGCATCCAGATCGAAGCGCCTTAACGGTTGCAGTGAAACTTCGCAGGCGAGCTCGGGATTACTGCAAAGGCTCATGAAGTCGCCTGCCTTTGCCCTGATCTCCCGATACTCCGGCAAATAGCGGCCCGCCTGACGCATTATCCAAACCGGTGTGCGCGGCACCGGCTGACGCAAGAGCGCCCGAATCAATAAGTCATTTTTTAGCGGCGTCATGTCAGAACCGGGCCGCGATCGTCTGCTGGATGGAGTCGGCCGCGGCACGAGGGCTTTCGGCGTCGCGGATCGGCCGACCGACAACGATGTAGTCCGCCCCGCTGGAAAATGCCTGTTCCACGGTAACGACGCGCTTTTGGTCGCCGACTGGACGATTATCGACCGGCCGGATACCCGGTGTAATGACCAGCAACTTGTTGTCGACATGCTCACGCAACATCGGGACCTCGAGTCCGGATGAGATGACGCCGTCACATCCTGCCTCGAATGCGCGGCGTGCTCTGGACACGACCAGCGCCTCGACGTCACAGTCGAAACCAAGGTCATCGAGATCGCCCCTGTCGAGGCTCGTCAACACCGTCACCGCGAGCACTTTCAGGTCATTGCCTTTGTTTTCGGCTGCAGCCTCCATGATGGATTGGTTGCCGTGCACGGTAAGGAAACTTGCGCCGCGATCCTTTAGCTGTCGCACTGCGGAACCGACCGTCGCTGGAATGTCGAAGAACTTCAGGTCCGCGAATACTTTCTTGTTCCGCTTGAGCATCCACTCCATCAACTCGAAATAGCCGCCGCTCATCATGAGTTCCAGGCCAAGCTTGTAAAAAGTGACTGACTTGCCCAGGTCTTCTGCGAGCGCTTTGGCCTGGTCGCAATTCGGCACGTCCATGGCGAAGATCAGTCGCTCGTTGGCGGGTATCGATTGTCCTGTCACGTGCTTGTTTCTCCAGACGGGCCGCGGCGCATTCTATCATTCGCGGAGCTTATCGGCCTTTGGAATATCGCCCGTCAGGCAGGTAAATCAAGAGAGACGCTCGTATTCGGCGATTGCGAAGCGATCCGTCATGCCGGCAACGTAGTCGGCGACAACGCGCGCCTTGCCTGTCTGATCTCTGTCGCCGGTCGAGGCGCGGCCTGCGAACTCAGCAGGCATCTCCTCAGGATCAGTCATGTAAAGATCGAATAGCATCTCGATCATGCCTTTCGCCTCGCCGACCATGCCCAACACTTTCTCGTGATGGTAAAGGTTCCTGTTCAGAAAGTTTTTCAGATTAGTGTGTTTCTCGAAAATCTCATCACTAAAACCAACGATCGGCGCGCTTTCGAATCTGATATCGTCTATTGATGATGGCTTGAGTTCGTTAAGACGTGATGCTGTCTGATCAATCAGGTCGGTTACCACCGTGTTGATCATTCGACGGATTATCTCGTAGATCAGACGGCGATCTTCGAGACCCGGGTGTTCTGCCTGAACAGCCTGGCATTGATCGTCGAACAGTCGTTCCTCGCATAGTTGCTCGAGACTCAGAAGGCCCGCGCGAAATCCGTCATCAACATCATGGTTGTTGTATGCGATTGCATCGGCAATGTTCGCGAGCTGCGCCTCGAGTCCTGGCTGCTTTCTCTCGAGAAAGCGCTTCCCGATTTCACCGAGCTCGCGGGCGTTCTTTTTCGAGCAGTGCTTCAGTATTCCCTCGCGAGTTTCATAAGTCAGATTGAGCCCGTGAAAGCTCGCGTACTTCGCTTCGAGTTCGTCGACGACGCGCAGCGACTGAAGATTATGCTCGAAGCCGCCGAAATCCTTCATGCAGGCGTTGAGCGCATCCTGTCCGGCGTGGCCGAAAGGCGTGTGGCCCAGGTCGTGAGCGAGGCATATCGCTTCCGTCAGCATCTCGTTGAGTCCGAGTGCGCGTGCGACCGTCCGGCCAATCTGCGCAACTTCCAGGGAGTGCGTCAATCGCGTGCGATAAAGGTCACCCTCGTGATTCACAAATACCTGTGTCTTGTATACGAGCCGGCGGAACGCACTCGAATGAATAATCCTGTCCCGGTCTCTCTGAAACTCTCCGCGATACGGGGCTTGCGGTTCATCATATCGGCGGCCGAGGCTCTGTTCCTCGTGTGCCGCGTATGGTTTTAGTGTGTCCATCGCCTGGCCGTATATCGTGTCAGTTGATAATCGAGCAGATCAAAGCCGAAGCGTGAGCGCGTCATATTGGTGCAATATTCAGGCTATAAGCCGGCTTTGTGGAGAACCTCGTTCAGCAGCGACTCTGAATAGTCTGTGCTGATATAGGCCTCGCCAATTGTTTTAAGCAGCACGAATCTATGCTGCTTCGCCTGCACTTTTTTGTCCATTTCCATGGCTGCTTTAAATTTTTTCGCATCTATTGCGGGAGGCGCAACGGGAAGGCCTGCCGCCGCAATCAGGTCTCGTATGCGCTCCCCTGCTGACTGCTCGATATCACTTAAACCGATCGCCATCACCATGCCCGCCGCAACCGCCTCACCGTGCAACCATTCACTGTAGCCAAGACAGTTCTCTATCGCATGTGCAAACGTATGACCGAAATTCAGTAATGCCCTGTTACCTCTTTCTTTTTCGTCTTCTGAAACAACTGCGGCCTTGATTTGACATGACCGGTGTATCGCATGAGCAAGTGCATCGACGTCTCTTGCAAGCAGTGCATCGATATTAACTTCCAACCATTCGAAAAATTCCGCATCGCGAATTACACCGTGCTTGATCACTTCGGCGAGCCCTGCCTGCAGCTCTCGGTCTGGCAGGGTTACCAGCGTGTCCGTATCAATAAGCACCAGGCGGGGTTGATGAAACGCACCGATCAAGTTTTTCCCGTCCGGGTGATTGACGCCGGTCTTGCCGCCGACTGACGAGTCGACCTGTGCGAGCAATGTGGTCGGTACCTGTATGAATGCAACACCCCTCATGTAGCAGGCAGCTGCAAATCCGGCAATATCGCCGACGACTCCGCCTCCCAGTGCTATAACGGTCGTGTCGCGGTTTGTGTGTGTGCTGACCAGACAGTCGATGATGGATTCGACGCTCGTCATCGTCTTGAAGGATTCACCATCTTTCAGGTTGATCGAGTGGACCACACGATCCGGCAGATTCATTTTGAGACTCTTCAGATAAAGCGGCGCGACCGTCTCGTTACTGACAACGAGACAGTCTGAACCGACCAGGTGGGAAGACAGGTCGAAGTCACCGCCGAGCAGGCCGCCACCTATGATAATAGGGTAGCTGCGAACGCCGAGATCTACTTGCAATGTGCGCGGTTCTTTCAAGGGCCGTTCCAGGGCATTGTGGAGCGGCCAAGATTACCTGATTTACACAGATTGGCGAACCTCTCCGTCAGGACGGCCTCCCACAATGCGTCTACTACCTGTTGGAGCCCGTCCTGACGGGCGATTTCTAATGCTGATTTCTAACGGCGATCTATGCGCCGATGTCCTGACGGGTGATCCGATTACAAGGCATCGTGAATTTCGCGAGCCACCGTCTGGACTCTCCGCCCATCGGTCTCGATGATCAGGTCCGAGATATCACGGTACAGGGGATCCCGCTGCTCCATCAGCTCCCGCAGGACTTTTTCCTTGTCACCATTCTCGAGCAATGGCCGTTTGTTTCTCCTCTGTGTGCGCTCGAGCTGTTGCTTGACGCTGGTATGCAGGTAGACCACGAAACCTCGGGCACCCAGGCGACTACGGCTTTCCGGATCGGCGATTGCACCGCCGCCCGTTGCAAGTACGACGCCTTCCCTTTGCGACAACTCGTCGATAACCTTTACCTCGCGCTTTCGAAAACCCTCTTCGCCTTCCTTTTCAAATATGAAAGGAATATCGACGCCCGTCCGCGTCTCTATTTCTTCGTCGCTGTCGACGAATTCGAGATGCAATAGCCGCGCAAGGTGACGGCCTACCGCAGACTTGCCAGCACCCATTGGGCCAACCAGAAACAGGTTCTTTGGTTTGTTCATCCGCGGTAGCTTGTTGGACCACTAGGTGGCTGAAGGAGAAAGCCAACCCGAGGGTTGGCTTTCATTTATCTGCTGCAATTCCGGATGTTCGACCACATCTAATAGATGCTCGATCCTTCTGACAGAATTTTCGGCGTTACAAAGATCAGGAGTTCCGCCTTGTTTGTCACATTCTGCGTCGAGCGGAACAGCACACCGAGTCCCGGAATATCGCCAAGGAACGGCACTTTGTTTACTGTTTCCCGGCGTTCCGTCTCGTAGATGCCGCCGAGTACGACAGTCTGACCATCGTTGACCAGTACCTGGGTCTCAATTGACCGGGTATCGATACTTGGGACGAGACCACCGGTCGCGCTCTGGACCGATTCGCCGACATTATCCTTGCTTACCCGCAAATCCATGATGATGTGGTTGTCGGGCGTAATCTGCGGTGTCACAGTCAGGCTCAGGACGGCTTTCTTGAACTGCGTTGTAGTCGCGCCGGATGAGGCTGACTCCTGGAAGGGTATCTCTACGCCCTGTTCAATACGGGCTTCCTTCTGGTTCGCCGTTATCACCCGTGGCGTCGAAATAATTTCGGCGCGTCCTTCCGTCTGCAGAGCAGTCAGCTCAAGGTCGACGAGGTACTCGGTCTCGAGTAAGGCAATGGAAAACCGCCCCGCCGGAGTCGCTATCGGCACGTTAACGTTGAAACGGTCGTTCAGGTCCGGTAGCTGAATCGGGAAGATCGTGCCATTGGCCGGGTCTCCAAGATTATCAACTATGGAGTTGATCATTGTATCGGTACCGCCGGCGGTGCCCGATATGACGGTTGCTCCGTCAGTACTGTTAGCTCTGTATGCCGTGGCACCAAAGCGCACGCCGAGATCACGACTGAAATCGTCGCTGACAACGACGATTCTCGACTCGATCAATACCTGTCGAATCGGAATATCCAGTGTACGAACGAGGCGACGAATATTCTGCAGCCGCTCGGCCGAATCCTGAACGAGCAGTGTGTTCGTCCGCTCATCAATGGAAACGCTGCCGCGATCCGACAACAACGAGTTGTCACTGTCGCCTGCACTAATCAGGTCCGCAAGATCGGCGGCCTTAGCATAGTTGACCTGCAGGAACTCGGAATAAAGGGGTTCCAGCTCGTGAATCGCCGCGCGGGCTTCGAGATCCGCCGTCTCGCGTGCAATAATTTCCTCGGCCGGCGCAACAATAATCACGTTGCCATTCTGCCGCATATCGAGGCCCTTGGTCGTCATGACAATATCGAGCGCCTGATCCCAGGGTACGTTCCTCAACCGCAGCGTAACGTTACCCTGAACGGTATCCGAGACCACGATGTTGCGGCCCGATGTTTCAGCCAGAAGCTGCAGTACCGCGCGCGTCTCGATATCCTGGAAGTTGAGGGTCAGACGCTGGCCACTGTATTCCTTGGTCTCGGAGAACAGGCTCGCTTGCTCGGTATCTACCGCCTTCGGGTTGATTTCGATCGTGAACTCATTGTCCGACTGATAAGCGAGTTGCTCATACTCGCCTTCCGCAGTTATTACGATGCGCGTGTCCAGATTGGTTCGCAGCGTGTCGACCGTTGTAACCGGCGTTGCAAAATCCATGACGTCCAGGCGGCGCATCAACTCTGCCGGTAGGCTCGTGTCCTTAAATACCGCAACGACGCGGCCGCCTTCCTGGCGAATGTCGACCGGCGTAGACGGATCACTCAATGTGACCATAATCCGGCCACCGCCGCCACGTGTGCGACGGAAGTCAACGCCTGTAATCGAGCGACTGCCTGTACTTGCATAAGAGCGCGGGGCAGCAGACGGCGCAGAACCCGCGAACTGGGTCGTGAGCGAGCTATCCTCGCCTTCAGCGCCCAGTGTTATAAATATCGTGTTGCCGCTGCGGCGCATTTCATACGGCACCATCGAATCGAGATTCAGCACGACGCGCGTGCGGCCGTTTGCCTCAGCGGTCAGGACAGTATCCAGTGGACCGAGATCGACGTCCCGGCGACGTGAAGACAGCCCGAGATCGGTCTCAGGCAAGTCAAGCGCGATTCGGGCTGGGTCGTCAATCGTAAAAGCGAGTGGCTCGGGCGCCGTGCCGCTTAAGATCAACCTAACCTCCACCCGTTGTCCCGGGAGGCTCTGCACCTGAATATCCTGCAGGCGATTGTTGTCCTGCGCATTTGCGATCAGGCCCCACAACAGCAGAATTGCCGTCTGTAAAACAGCAGTCAGTCGCAGCAACGAACGCCGGTTACTAATGCCGGTGGCCGGCTTGATTTTGAGCGTCATTCCAATTACTCCCTGTTTCATTCAGGCATCAGTCCGCAAGACCAACGGCGGCTTCTCTTTCCAGATACCCGCCGATCCCGTCCGAAATAATTTCAACAATTTCAATTCCTGATTCATTCACATTAATGATTCGTCCGTCGTTTTGTCCCAAATAATTGCCGGCCACGACGCGGTGAATCAGGCCGTCAGAGGTTTGCACAAGACCGTAGTTCGTGTTGTCCAGCTCCATCGTGCCGACCATTCGCAAAGTATCGAGCGGATACTGCTCTAAAAACTCGCGGCTTCGGTCCCGGTCAGGCCGGGTGCCGCCAGCGGCCGCGCCTACTGCTCCCTGCGGCGCATCGGGCACGAACGGTGAGCGAAAACCTTCTGCATCAGCGACGTAGGTGAATATCTCGTAGGGCGTAATTTCGGGCAATGGCTCAATCCGGCCTCCCGGAAGCGCCTTGGTCTCATTAATGAACTTATCCAGATCGTCCATGTCGCCGCCGCAACCCGCCACACCGAATCCAACGACCAGAATCGACAGCATCAAACGTTTCAAGTTGGAACCAGCCATTATTCTTCTGCCTCCTCATCGAGGTAACGATAGGTCTTTGCGGTCACTTCCATCGTCAGGCTGTCGTGCACGTCTTTTTCCTCGGGTGTGATATTTATGTCATGCAGCGTCACAATGCGCGGAAGCGCAGCAATACCGCTGACGAAATTAGCAATCTCGTGATAACCGCCTGACAGCTGGATCTTGATCGGTTTCTCCGCATAGAAATCCTTGGGAATTTCCGGCTGCGGCTGGAATAGTTTTTCCTGCAGCCCTGCAGCAAGACCGGTCTGCGAAATATCAACGATCAGGCTCGGAATCTCGGTCTTACCGGGCAGTTGGCGCAGCATCGTACCGAACGACTGTTGCATTTGCGCCAGTTGTGCCTTGTAGGCATCGTAGTTCGCGGCCTTGCGCTGTTTGCTCTTAAACGCTGTGCGAAGCGTGTCCTCGTCATCCTGCGCACGCGTAAGCTGTGGCGCCTTGTTTTCGATAATAGTCCAGAAAATGCCCAGGCCGACTACCGCTGCAAAGACGATGCCGATTACGCCAGCGCGAAACACAAATGGCCAGCGGCCGACGTCATTGACATCCAGCGTTCTCAGTTCTTCAATGAGGTTCATCCGCCGTTCTCCAGGTCAACCGCATCGTCGTCACGGATTTGTTTCACGTTGACAACAAATTCAGCCTGTCGGGCGGGCCCCTTTTCGGTTGTTTCAACTTTCACGACATCCGGATCCGTCAGCCAGTCCGACGCATCGATCTGCCGCATCAGCGCCGACACACGCGTGCTCGACTGAGCGACACCCTTGATTTCGACCGTTGACCCGTTTTGCTTCATGCCGATCAGGTAAACGCCCTCGGGAAGTTGGCGGGTCACCTCGTCGAAGAGATGAACGATCTCGGGTCGGCTTCTCTGCAACTGCTCGATGATATCCATGCGGGCAAGAAGTCTTTCCCTCTGTCTTTCCAGGCCGTCGATCTCGCTAATGCTCTGTTCAAGTATGACGATTTCCTCCTTAAGGCGTTTGTTGCGCTCGCCCTGATGATTAATCATCTGCGAGAAACCCAGGTTTGTCAGCCCAACGATGACAAGACCGGCAACAAATGAACTGCCCATCGCAACCAGGAAATCACGTTGGCGCTTCTTGCGCTCTTCTTCGCGCCATGGGAGAAGATTGATACGTGGCATTTTAGTCGAAGCTCCTCAATGCAAGACCACAAGCCGTCAGAAGTGCGGTGGCGTCGCTGTGTACGCCCTGAGACTTGGCCTTTGATGAAATCTTCATTTGCCCGAGCGGATCCCCAACTTCGGTCGGTATCCCCACGCGGCTGGATATCACGTCGGCGATACCCGGAATATTCGCGCAACCACCGCACGCGAGAATCATGTCCGGCTGCTCGCGTCCACCGCCGGATGCCAGATAGAACTGTAACGAACGGCTGACCTGCTGAGTCATATCGTCAATGAACGGCTCGAGGACTTCGGGCTGATAGTTACTCGGCAGGCCGCCCTGCTTTTTCGCGCGGCCGGCATCTTCCATCGAGAGTCCGTACGTGCGCATGATTTCCTCGGTAAGCTGCTGCCCGCCAAAAGCGAAATCACGCGTGTAAATTACTTTGAGGTCCTGAAGGACGCTAAACGTGGTGCTGCTGGCACCGATGTCGACGATCGCAACGTACTGTCCCATGCCACCGTCAGGAATCTGGTGGCTCAAAAGCTGACAGGCATTCTCCAGAGCAAAAGCCTCGACATCCACGATGTGAGCTTTCAGCCCGGCTGCCTCAACAGCCACCTGGCGTTGCTCGACATTATCGGTACGGGTTGCGACGAGAAGAACGTCCATCAACTCGGGATCATTTTCGTTTGGGCCGACTATCTCGTAGTCGAAACTGACTTCTTCCATCGGGAAGGGTATGTATTGGTCCGCCTGAATCTCGACCTGGCCTTCGAGGTCGCGCTCGGACAGACTCGAGGGCATTTGAATGACCTTCGTTATCGCCGCATCGCCACTGATTGCGATCGCTACGTCGGTCGCCTTCGCGCCCGATCTCTTGACTGCCCTGCGGATGGCCTCGCCAACGGCCTTCGCATCGACAATCGCTTTTTCGCTGACCGAGCTCGGTGGCGTGGGCTCGGCTGAATACGATTCGACCCGAAAACGCTTTCCGCTCTGAGAAAGCTCTATGAGCTTGACCGACGAGGTCGTGATATCGAGCCCCAGTAATGGTAGGGTTTTTCTGCCAAAAAACACGTATTTTTTCCTTCTAAGTCGGTAAGTTGCGGGCCACAATTCGGCTGGCCCTAAGCTTTTCGATTTAACTATATATCAATAAAATGTTAAATAAAACGTGACTTTGTTCACGATCCAGCGATCCGTATGGTAATGCCGGCACGGACCTCCATTCCGTGAACTGGTTGGCGGCTCGGACCAGAGCTTCGTCAATAAATCCGGGCGATGAAGGAACTCTCAAAAAGCCCGTACCGGCTCGAAAAGATCGCCCAATCGGGGCCTCCGGCCGCTTTTTCCGCTATTTTACCACGCATTGCGCTTCACCTTATATATAGGTCCGGTTTGTCCGGCCGAACACCCTTTGCCCATGGGTCCATTGCGGCCCAATGCAATACGTGGCTATTATTCCGCGCTATACACCCGAATCGACTTGAGGCGCGGCCTTGAAATCGAACTTTTTCGCCCACCAGCAAGCCGAAATGCGCCTGGCCCCATAGCGGTTCACGCCGACTATTTTCAGGCTTTGGACCACTAGAACGCTCGAACCATGCAGAACTCAGGCACGCAGCACAAAGAAACCGGTCGCAGGCGGAAGAGCCGGTATGCGAAGTGGCTCATACTGTTCGCGGGACTGGGTCTGGCGGCAGTTATGGCTACCACGACTGCCGTTCTCGGGGCTTATTACTTTGTCGCTCCCGGCCTGCCGCCGGCAGAGACGATTCGCGAGATTCCGTTGCAGATCCCCCTGAGGATCTTCAGCCGCGACGGGCGGCTGATTGCCGAAGTCGGCGAGCGTCGCCGAATCCTCGTTACTTTCGACGAGTTGCCGCCGCACGTCGTTGCTGCGTTTGTCGCCGCGGAGGATCGCCGCTTTTTTGCGCACCCGGGCATCGATTATCAGGGCATCCTTCGCGCCGGTGTGAAAATTATCGGGACGGGCGAAATCAGCGGCGGGGGTAGTACGCTCACGCAACAGCTCGCGCGTGACTATTTCCTGACTCGAGAACAGCTGTTTACGCGCAAGCTCCGGGAAGCATTCCTCGCCTACAAGATCGAGCAGGAATTTTCCAAGGAAGAGATTCTCGCCCTGTTCCTCAACAAAATGTTTTTCGGTCAGCGAGCGTATGGTGTTGCCGCCGCTGCGCAAGTCTATTTCGGCAAGGCGCTCAAGGACATCAATGTTGCCGAAGCCGCAACACTTGCCGGGGTTTTACCAGCCCCGTCGCAGTACAACCCGGTTCGCAGTCCTTCCAACGCAAAAGCGCGCCGAACCTATGTCCTCGAACGCATGTTCGACCTCGGATACGTCGATAACGATACCTTTAAGCGAGCAATGATCTATCCGATAGAGTCCATGCTGCATGGTACCGCCACGGAATTGTCGGCCCCCTATGTTGCCGAAATGGTTCGGCGGGAAATGCTGTCCCGCTACGGCGAGGACACCTACAGGGCAGGCTACGAGGTGGTAACCACACTCGATTCGAGGCTGCAACGCGCGGCAAGCTACTCTTTGCGCAATGGCCTGCTCGAGTTCACGCGCAGGCGCGGCTATAAAGGGCCGATTGCAACTTTGGATGTCGATGCCGAAATTCTGCTGGCACCGTTCGATGAATGGCCGGAAGACCTCCGGCTCGTATTGGCCGACCAGCCAAATCCGGGCGGTCTCGATGTTGCGATCGTGACAGCGCTAAACGAAGACAACAGTGCTGAGATTGTATTGAACAACGGCTCACGCTCGTCCCTTCCCTGGGACGGCGTCTCCTGGGCCAAACCATTTGTGGATCGTGCCACCACGGGCCCGGCCCCTGAAACGGTTGCTGATGTACTCGCACCCGGCCAGATTATCCACGTCATGCCGACAACGCTCGGTAGCTTTGCACTGGCGCACATGCCTGAAGCGCAGGCAGCGGTTGTCTCTATCGATCCCCGGGACGGCGCCATTACCAGCCTGTCCGGCGGATTCGATTTTACGATAAGCAAATTCAACCGCGCGGTTCAGGCGGCCCGACAGCCCGGATCGTCGTTCAAGCCTTTCATTTATTCCGCCGCGCTCGAGCAGGGCAACACGGCAGCCACAATCGTCGACGATTCACCGGTTGTGATCAGATCGTCAGAACTGGAAGACGTGTGGCGGCCCCTCAACTACAGCGGCAGATTTTACGGCCCGACGAGGGTCCGGGAGGCGCTGGTTCGTTCGATGAATCTGGCTTCAGTGCGGCTGCTGCTATACAAAACCGGCGTCAGTAATGCCGTCAGGCATCTGCAGCCATTCGGTTTTCCTGACCACGCACTGCCTCGAAACGGCTCGCTGGCGCTCGGCGGTGGAAATGCCTCACCGTTGGACATGGCCCAGGCCTACGCAACCTTCGCCAATGGCGGTTATGCGGTCAAACCGTATGTGATCGATTCGATCAGTGGCCCGGCTGGTGAATTGCTGTATCGCGCAGACCCACTGATCGTTTGCCGGGAGTGCCAGACCACGGACGACGACGCCCTCCCGGTGGAACCGCGTGATGTGGACGACGATACCCTCCCGTTGGAATGGCGTGGTCCTGATGACGCGATGTCTTTCGAGCTGATGGCCGAGGTAGGCGAGAGCTACCGGCCGGATGCTTCGATCGCCCCGGAGCTTTTTGCCGACATACATGCGGCGCCCCGGGTGATCTCTGAGCAAAATGCGTTTCTGATACAGGACATGATGCGCGATGTCATTAAACGTGGCACCGGCCGGCGCGCGCGCGTTCTTGAGCGCAGTGACCTGTCGGGCAAAACCGGCACATCGAACGACCGACGTGACGCATGGTTCGGCGGCTACAACGGCGATCTGATCTCTGTGGTTTGGGTCGGATACGACGACGACCTGCCGCTCGGCCCGGGCGAAGAAGGCTCACGGACGGCCCTGCCGATCTGGATCGAATTTATGCGCATCGCACTCAGGGGAGTACCGCTGCATCAGCTCCCGGTTCCCGAGGGCATCGTCAGCGTATTGATTTCTAAAGCCACCGGTTGTCCGGCCAGTGCCCTTGATGCCAGCTTCGATGTCATGTTCGAAGTCTTCCGCGAAGGCCATGTTCCGGTCTGCGACGTCGCCGAGACCGTACTCGACCCCTTCAACGACCCCAACGCCCTGGATGAAGAGGAGCAGCAACCGGAAGAGATCTTTTAGTCATGGTGAGGAAAGCATCCAATGGAAACGACCGGGCCAGAAAAGTTCTGGCCCAGGAAGCCGCCCGCATAATCGTCGAACAGGGCATCGAGGATTACCGCGTTGCCAAAATCAAAGCGGCCGAGCGGCTGGGCATGAGCGAGCGCGGCTCGCTGCCGGGGAATCCCGAGATCGAACACGCGGTGAGCGAACACCTCAAGCTCTTCGGTCGTGAATCGCATCTCGATTTACTGCGTGTCCTCAGAAGAGCGGCTTTATCTGCAATGGAGCTTCTCGCGCCTTTTACGCCGCGACTGGTCGGCCCGGTCCTTCACGGCACCGCCGCTGCGAATTCCGCGGTCAATCTGCACGTGTTTTCAGACAGCGTTGAACTCGTCGCGGTCAGGTTGCAGGAAAGCAGTGTGCAATACCGCCCCTACGACCGGCGCCTGAAAAGCCGTCGGGATCGTGCCGAAACATTTTCCGGTTTTCGGTTTACACACGACAGCTCACCGATAGAGGCAACCGTGTTCCCATTGGATGGCATTCGGCAGGCACCGATCAGCCCGGTAAACGGCAAGCCGATGCGGCGGGCTGATTCTCAGGCTGTCCTCAAGCTTCTAAGAGGCGAAGAACTGTAGTCGAGGGGGGCCCGGATCCCCGGGTCCGTCCCCGACTCTTAGCGGTTCGACCCCATTTACTTGCGCTTTTTGACCGGCACGTAATCCCGTTGAGCCGGTCCGCTGTAAAGTTGCCGGGGCCTGGCGATGCGTCCGACCGGGTCCGTGATCATCTCGCGCCAATGTGCTACCCAACCCACGGTCCTGCCGATAGCGAACATCACGGTGAACATCGAGGTTGGAATTCCCAGGGCCTTGTAGATGATGCCGGAATAGAAGTCGACGTTCGGGTAGAGGTTTTTCTCGATGAAGTAATCGTCCTTCAGCGCCACCTCTTCCAGTTTCAGCGCCAGATCGAACAACGGCGTGTCCGCGCTGCCCATTTGCTCCAGGACCTTGTGGCACATCTCCCTGATAATCGTGGCTCTCGGGTCGAAATTCTTGTAGACGCGATGACCGAAACCCATCAGTCTGAACGGATCGTCCTTGTCTTTCGCTTTGGCAACAAACTTCGGAATGTTCTTCGCGTCACCGATTTCGCGGAGCATTTTCAGCACGGCCTCGTTCGCGCCTCCGTGGGCCGGTCCCCACAGGGCGGATATTCCAGCCGCGACTGCCGAGTACGGGTTGGTACCAGAACTGCCAGCCATCCTTACGGTCGACGTCGAGCAGTTCTGCTCATGGTCAGCGTGTAATATAAAAAGGAGGTCTATTGCTTCGGCCGCCACCTGGTTGATCTCGTATGGTTCGGCCGGCACGGCGAAGAACATTTGCAGCAGGTTCTCCGTATAACCCAAATCGTTGCGCGGATAGACGAACGGTTGTCCCGCATTAAGCTTGTATGCCGCTGCGGCAATAGTAGGCAGTTTGGCAACGATGCGGTGAGCAAAAACATCCCGTTGCTTCGGGTTGTAGATGTCCATCGTGTCGTGATAATAAGCGGACATAGAGCCCACTACGGCCGATATTACGGCCATCGGATGAGCGTCGTAGCGGAATCCGCTGAAGAAACGCAGCATGCCCTCGTTGAGCATCGTGTGTGTACGGACGGTCGTGTCGAACTTCTCCAGCTCAACCACCGTCGGTAATTCCCCATATAACAGGAGGTAAGAAACTTCGAGGAAACTGGAGTTCTTCGCGAGCTGCTCGATAGGGTAGCCTCGGTACAGCAGCACACCCTTTTCACCATCGATGAAGGTGATCGTACTTTCGCAGCTTCCGGTTGACACATATCCTGGATCGTAGGTGAATACGCCCTGGTTTTTGTAAAGGCGTCCTATATCCAGAACATCCGGTCCAAGTGTGCCGCTGCGGACAGGAATCTCCATTTCGGTCCCGTCCGGGTTTACAAGCGTATATGCTTCTTTACTCATTGTTTCTGTGTCCATATCAACCTTCCATCCTGCTCCCAAGGCAACGCTGCTGAACAAATCGCCAGCACCCTATGGTGCCGGAAGCCCAAATGCCGGGCAACTTGGGGATGATACGTATGTGGGGCTTTAGCTTCTGATGAAGCTAGCTCAGGCCGTACTTGCGACGGAATTTATCGACCCGGCCACCCGTATCAATGATTTTCTGCTTGCCCGTGTAGAACGGATGACATGCCGAACAGACCTCGATTGACAGGTCCTGACCCAGGGTGGAACGGGTCGTGAATTCGTTGCCACAACTGCAGGTCACTTTTATATCGCTGTAGTCGGGATGAATATCGGCTTTCATTGAGCGTCTCCGGTGTTCAGAGTAGGTGTGGGCGGCGGCGTAGGATATCGGGAAGCCTCTCGCGCCGCAAGCCCTCTGTTTACGGCCATATCTTATCCACAGAAGCTGTGGATAACTCTGTGGAAGAAAATTGAGTGAGTGCGCTAAGTGCGGGTTTTTAAAGCAACGTTATTAAAATGTCTATTTTATCGCCACTTTGGCAAGCTCTTTTATTTCAATAGCTTATAGACGTTTTAGACAGTCAGGCTGAATTGTCGGCCTTAATCACTCGGAAAAAATAGGTATCCCTGAAGTGCTGTGCATAAACGGCACGCGCGCCAGAGCACCTGAGGCGGGCTGATCGCTGCAAAATCACGGCAAGAAGGTCGCGGTCAAGTCGTTTAGAAAGCGTAAACCGAGTGTCGTGGGCCGCCAACCGGGCCCATCAAAGGACTCGATCAGGCCCCTGGCCTCTGCAACTGCCAGCCGCCCTTCGAGCGTATCGAAAGATAGCCCCGTTCGGGCGCTGTAGTCCGACGCCAGGAAGCCCTCGGGCAACCGCATGGTATTGAGCATGAATTCGAAGCCGATATCGGCACCGGAGACCGCATGTTCCCTGGTCTCAATGGACCGTGATTCCGCCTGCTCAATGAAGCTCGCGGGGTGCTTCGGCTTTTCATAGCGTCGAATTTCGCCCCCGTTGCCGGTGAACTTGCCGTGTGCACCGGCACCGGCGCCGAGATAGTCGCCGAACGTCCAGTAGTTCAGGTTGTGCCGACAACGAAAGCCGGGCCTGGCAAAGGCAGATATTTCGTACTGCTCATAACCGCTTTCGGCCAGCAAGGCGTGGCATTGTTGCTGGATAACAAAGCTTTCTTCCTCGTCGGGAAGACCGGGCGGTGGCTTGCTGTGAAAAACCGTGTTCGGCTCCAGCGTTAGCTGGTAATAGGAGATATGCGCCGGCCCGAGCGCAGTTGCCTGTTCGACATCCCGAACCGCCATTTCAAGGTCCTGGCCCGGCAGTGCGAACATGATGTCCAGGTTAATGCTATCGAAGCCGGCCCTCACAGCATCTGCGTAGGCAGAATGAATTTCGTCGGGGCCGTGAATTCGGCCGAGCTTTCTTAGCGACTCCGCGTCGAAACTCTGGGCACCCAATGAAATCCGGCTGACACCTGCGCTGCGATAGTCATGAAGATCACCGTGCTCCAAAGTGCCCGGATTCGCCTCCATTGTTATTTCAATGTCCGGCTGCAAACAGAATTCCGCCGCAATTACATCAATGAGCTGTCCGATTTCGGCACCGGTGAAAAAGCTCGGTGTGCCACCACCAATGAACACGCTCACCAGCGGCCGGTTCGCCGCGCGTTCGGCTTCCAATTTGAGATCGATCTCAACCGCCCTCAGATAGCTCTCCTTTGGTGGCGCATCTCCGGCGCTGTGTGAATTGAAGTCGCAGTAAGGGCATTTGCTAACGCACCACGGCAGGTGAACATAAAGGGACAGGGGGAGTTCGATGCTATCGCTCACGTCAGAGGGCCGCTGGTCAGCGCTTGAGCTCGCTATGCAACAGCTCGCCAAGCTGGTGAAAGGCCTTGCCTCGATGGCTCTGATGGTTCTTTTCCTCGCCGGACATCTCCGCAGCGCTTCTTTTAAGGTTTGGGTCGAAAAAAATCGGGTCATAGCCAAATCCGCCCCGACCTCGACGCTCGGCAAGGATTCGGCCGCACCATCGTCCTTCCGCGACCAGCGGTCTCACTGAGTCGTCCGGACTGACCCAGGCCGCGGCACAATGAAAGTGAGCCCCCCGCTCCTCCAGTGGAACATCCCGCAGCTCCGCCAGCAGCTTGTCAATGTTGTCGTCATCGCTCGCGCCTGTTCCGGCGTACCTGGCGGAATTAATGCCCGGACTTCCATCGAGCGCATCGACGACCAGTCCGGAGTCATCGGCTATCGCCGGCAGGCCCGATTCGGCCGCGGCATGTCGTGCCTTGATCATTGCATTGTCAGCGAATGTCGCGCCGGTTTCGGCAACAGAAGCAATGCCGAGTTTACTCTGTGGAATTAATTCGCAATCGAGATCACTGAGAATCCTGCCGATCTCGCGCAGTTTCCCCTTGTTGCTACTGGCGATGACGACCTTCTTCATTGCATCGTTCACGGGGACGATAAATCGCCACTTCGCGCTTGCACTCAAGCCTTTGCGATGGCTGCGTTTTGCGCCTCAATTATTTCGCTGACGCCGGCGCTCGCCATCTCGAGGAGCGTATCAAATTCCTCTCGAGTGAACGCGTGACCTTCCGCTGTACCCTGAACCTCGACGAAGCGGCCCGCTTCATTCATCACGACATTCATGTCCGTTTCCGCCTGCGAATCTTCCTCGTAATCAAGATCAAGCACTGGAACACCTCTATATATGCCGACCGAAACGGCAGCAATCTGGCCGTGCACAGGATTAGTCTTCAGTTTCCGCTCTTTGCAAAGTTTCTGCATCGCTATCAGAAGTGCGACATAGGCGCCGCTGATCGCCGCCGTTCGGGTTCCCCCATCTGCCTGCAACACATCACAGTCGAGCGTAACGGTTCGCTCGCCGAGCGCGTCGAGATCTGTCGCCGCCCTCAAAGAGCGTCCGATCAGCCGCTGGATTTCCATCGTTCGACCACCCTGCTTTCCTCGCGCTGCCTCACGGCCCGATCGCGAGTGGGTCGACCGCGGCAACATGCCGTACTCACCGGTAACCCATCCGTGACCTGCTCCGCGCATCCATGGCGGCACGCGATTCTCGACGCTCGCCGTGCACAGGACGCGTGTGTCGCCAAATTCGGCCAGCACGCTTCCCTCAGCGTGTTTGGTGAAATTGGGCGTGAATATTACCGGTCTCATCTGATCCGGTTCGCGGCCGCTTGGACGCATTGCTGTCTCCTGTTTTTTCGGGCTGTTCCGGCCTGCGTTTTGTCACGCGCTTCAGTTGACGCGGTTACTCCCCCAGCCACCGCAACGCAGTGCCGGTCGTGTTGTCGCTGTACGGCGCGGTCACATGCAGCGCCCTGACGCTCAGCGCCTTCAGGTTTTCAGCCAGGCTGTCAGACGTGCGCGTTGCCATCTTGGCCAAGTCCGTGTCGCTAACGCCGGACCAAAGACCGTCGCTGCAGGCGAGCAGCACATCGCCGGGCGAAAGTACCCGCTTTGTCGTAATGCTCATATCCGGCACCGCCGCATCGCCGCCTATGCAACATTCGACGAAGTTTCGCATGGGATGGTCCAGCGCTTCGTCCTCTGTGATAGCACCTTCCTGTATCAATACTTCAACGTGACTGTGATCCCGTGACCTCGCAACGACTTCGCCGTCGCGCATCTGATAGATCCGGCTATCGCCGACATGTCCCCAGTATGAGCCGCTTTCCTGAATCAGGCAGATCGCGCAGGTCGCTCTCGGGCGAGAATCAACCGTCAGGTCGGCGCCGAGCTTTACCACCTCGTCATGCGAGCGGGCGAGCGCCGTGTAAATGAAACCCTGCGGGTCGAACATCGGCAGCGTCGACTCCATGAACAGGTCCTGGATGATGTTCAGGCCGGTCTCAGCGGCGAGGGCACCATCCGAGTGTCCTCCCATGCCGTCGAACACAAGCATGAGCGCCGCGTCCTCGGCGACAACAATCGCTGCGCGGTCCTGGTTGTCGCTGCGGTCTCCGAGCGCAGAAAGTTTGGCGTATTCTATTAGCATGGTGGGTTTTACTGCTTTTTCTTGGTTAGGCTGGCGGCACCGGGCTGACGCAGCTTAGAATAATTGATTCCTCAAGCGAAGTGGGCGCTCGATTTCACAGTCAGATCAGTGTAAGTATGGCTCGCTTCCGGCCTCGAAGTCTGTGACAAGAGCAACAATAACGGAGTAATCGATGTTACACAGTATGACAGGGTTTGCGCGACAAGCCGCCGAGTCTCCTGTCGGTACGCTGACCTGGGAACTCCGTACCGTAAACCACCGTTTTCTCGACGTTCAGTTTCGCCTGCCCGACGAACTGCGCCCGAAGGAAGCCGAGTTTCGGCAGCAGGTTGCCACCTGCCTGAAAAGAGGCAAAATCGAATGTTCACTGCACTTTCGCCACGCGATTTCCGGTGCTGCAGAGCTCAAGCTCAATCTTGAGCTGGTAGGGCAGATCAGGGCGAAAATCGAAGAGTTGACCAGTCTTTTGCCCGAAACCCATGCGGTTGACCCGATCGATTTTCTCCGGTGGCCCGGCGTCGTTTCCGAAGCCGAAGTTGAGACAGAGTCACTGTTTGAAGAGGCCGGCCAGCTGCTGGACGAGGCCCTGGCCGCACTTGGCGAAATGCGGGCAAGCGAAGGTAAGCGAATTACCGAAATGCTCGAATCGCGCTGCGCCGGCATACTGGCCATCTCCGGGACTGTCAGGGCGCGGATGCCGGATGTTCTTGCTGCTGTTCGCACACGGCAGCACGAGCGCATCGATAAACTGGACGTCGAGGCCGACCCGGCCCGCCTCGAGACCGAGCTGGCGC
>Ga0255053_10000446_pt1 | contig 22860 bp, 15 predicted proteins | sample JV7_2_22_MG_FD_188635 | JGI IMG/M metagenome (GOLD analysis project Ga0255053, IMG submission 188635) | Seawater microbial communities from Jervis Inlet, British Columbia, Canada - JV7_2_22 | ecosystem: Environmental > Aquatic > Marine > Inlet | place: Canada: British Columbia | collected... | reverse complement strand
CCATGGCGCCGACGCCGCCCCCACCCACCCCCCGGCCGGTCCATCCGACTGCAGTACCCCCGACTGCGGTGCCTCCGACTCCGGTGCCGCCAACCCCGACGCCGCCAATCGTAAGCCCTGCGATCGAGGAGGCGGAGACGAATCTCGCGAACGGAAAACGCCTCTACGAGGACGGGAATTGCGAAGATGCACGTGCGGAGCTCGAACGGATCGGCGATCAAACTCCGGGGCAGTTCGAAAAGGCCAGGGTCCTCATCACCGTGATCGATAAGCGCATGGAAATGTCGCGAGCTGCCTACAGGGAAGGACTTACGCACCTCGCCGAGCGGCGCAACGACCAGGCCCTGACCTTTTTCCAGCGGGTTGTACCGTGCACGGAAAACGAGTACCGGCAGGCACAGGACAGGATCCGATCGATCCAGGCATCCGCATCGCGCAGCACAGGCGACAGCGAATGCGAATCGCTGGGAGTGCTACGGGCCACCCGGGCCCAGGGGGACGGGCGCACCATGCGCGGCAGTTTGAAGATCGGCGAGAGGATCGTCTATTGCTTCGGTACCGAGATGCCCGGCTATGGTGATCTCGAGGTGTTGGTGCCGATGGGTTTTCGCGCCGAGGGAGCAGGGCTCGTCATTGCTCAGGGGTTCAAGACATTCTCGGACAGTGACAAGAGATACATGCGCTACTACGCGGAAAAGCTCACGCCCAAGACTCGGGTCGAGGTGACTCTGCTCAACAAACAGTCAAGCACTGAGGAGTTCGAATGCGAATTGTACTTATATCCTCGGTAGTCATCGCGGTTCTCGTCGCCGGGTGGTTTTTCTGGCCGGGGACGGCGCCCACGGCAGAGTCCGCGCTGGTCTTTTCGTTGCCCCGCGAGCCGGACTCGCTGATTCCGATCCTCTCGACAACCGAGGAGTCGGTCTACATCTCCGAGCTGGTCTTCGACGGTCTGATCAATCGCACGGTGATCAGCAGTACCGGGCGCGCGTTGTACAGCAAGGGTTTGTGCCAGCGCTTCCAGGAGGAGGGCGCGACGCGACGCCGGGAGATCACGCTCAAGTTGGCGGAGGGCGCAATGTGGCACAACGGCATTCCGTTCACCGCCGACGACGTGCTTTTTACCTGGGATGCGCTGCACGCCAGCCACTCGCCCATCGTCGGTTGGCTCGACTCGTTGGTGGAGGAAATCTACAAGGTGGACGAGGACGAGATTCACCTGACACTCAAGGTGGAGCGCAGCGAAGAGGCTCTCAATGAAATCCTTTCCACCTTCAAGGTTTTGCCGCGAATCTTCGATGGGACCCGCGGCGAGGAGGGCAAGCTGCCGCTCGACCTCAGGGAGGAGAGTGGCGTCGTCAACGACTTCAACTACGCCCCCGTCGGCACCGGTCCGTACCGGATTGCCGGACGCCGGGGGAACCGCGTCGAGCTCGAGCGCAACGACAACTACTTCCTCGGTCCTCCGAAGGTACCGAAGCTCGTGCTGCAGCGCATCGAAGCACCGGAGCTGGCAGTCAAGGCACTCTCCGAGGGCGCCATCGATCTGCTGTTTGACGTGCGGCCGCACTTCTATGGCGAGCTTGGAGAGGCCCCGGTGCGTCCGATGGACTACACGCCGTACGGCTTCACCGCCCTGATCTACAACACCAGGAGAACGCCGCTCAACAGCGCCCGTTTCCGCGCGGGGGTCAATGCGGCAACCGACAAAAACGGACTTTTCGCTACCTTTACGGGGCTCCGCGACAGCCAGGACTTCATCAACACCAGCATTTATCCGCACAACTACGAGTTCGTACAACGAGATCCGCAGGCCTATCGCGACTCGCATGCCTACTCGATCGCGCGCGCCAGATCCCTCCTGGCAGGGCAAGGCGGAAAAGAGTTTACGCTGACCCTCTCGAGCGAGCTCCAGGGCGAGGGAGCGCGCCGGCTCGCCCAGTCCTACGCCCAGATGCTGAAGGAAGTAGGCATCGAGGTCCAAATCGACGATCAGAACCAGGTCAGCTTCGACCGCGCCATGCGCGAACGTGACTATGAGGTCGCGTTCGTCGAGTTCACCGGGCTCAACCACCTCTATGATTTCCGTTCCCTCTTTGGCGACAACAATGTTTTCGGCATCGCCGATTCGCGCCTGGCGGCGTTGCTTCAGAGCTACGGCAAGACCTTCGCGCTGGATGAGCTCGAGATGATCAGCAAGCAGGTCCACGTTCGGATCGAAGAGTTGTCCCCGGCCTGCTTCCTGTTCACGACCACTCGTCGAGCCTATATGGACAGCGACCTCCGAAACGTATCGATCCACCCGGAGGTCGGTTTCGCCACGGTGGAACGCTGGGATCGCGAAGATCAGGAGTGACATGAGAACAGAAACAGTGCGGGTCGCGGTGCTGATGGTCGCTCTGTTTCAATCATTGGTGGCGGCTGCGCAGGAGGTCGCCTTCGTGCGTGTCACCGGGGAGAGACCCTCGGTCTTCAGTCGCCCGGTGATCGACGATCATTTCCTGATCGGCCACACCCAGTCAGGCGACGAGTTCCCGTTGCTTCGCGAGCTTGCTGCCGAGCTGCCGCAGCCGTTCTATCAGATTCCCTACCGCAATCGGGTCGGCTGGATATATGGCGGCTCGGTGGAGATCTTCGAGCAAGCGCGTGATCTGCTCTCGCCGGCCGAGCTGGAAGCGATCGAGGACGCGGCCCCAACGCCCGAGGAGCGCGTTGGGGCCGAGATACAGTCCCTGTTGGCGATGTACGAAAGGGAACGCGAGCGGGTGGCGTCCGCGTACGACCTTCCCGGAGCTCCACGGATCGCTCTGCGGGACGCCGACGCCTATCTTCTCGACCATGTCGAGGGCCGCCTCTATCTTCACCTCGATGTATCCGACGCCCCGGACCGGCTGTATCTCCCCACCGCCGACCGTCTCCTCTTCCAGATCCTCGCGGTGACCGTGCTCGAGCGAGTCCCGGTGGTCGATTCGTGCCGGCTCGTGCTGCATTTCAGCGATCGACAGCCCGATCCGACGGTCACTCTCGGTCGGAGGGATTGGGAGAACGCCTCCGATTTGTCGGTGGACGGCTTTTGGAAGCTGGTCGAGACCGAGAACGTCGATCGCCTGTGGGAGGAGCCCTAGGATGATGACACGCCGAGAAAAACTCGCGCGGCTGGCCCTCCTGCTGATCGTCGCGACGGTGAGCGTCGTGGTGTGGAGCTACGCAACACGGAGTCGGGTCTTGCCGCGCAGAGACTGGTACCCATCCATAGCCAAGTTCTTCAAGTACGTCGAGGACGGCGACAACGCTCCCGACCAAGCACGGTTCGACGCGTTCAGCGATCTCTTCACGCCCGAGGCGCGAGGCAATTTCATCGCTAATCGGTTCGAAGCGACGCCCTTCATTTCGCTTCACGCCGATGCCTCCACGGTCGCCTCCGTGGCCGGCGCCGGGATGCCGTGGCCCGGTCACTTCCGGCGCTTCGTCCCGGGTCTGGGTCGCTTCCTGGCCGCGGTCGAGTTCGACAAGGACGGTCGTTCCGCGATCGCCACCACCATGGTCAGCCGCGAGCACGGAGACCTCCGTCTCGACGAGGCCCGGCTCTACCGCTTCACCTTCGAGAAAGACGGTTCGAAGTGGAAGATCGCCGGGTTCGAGTTCGTGCGGCGTGATCCCACGATCTCGAACGTTCAGCCGGCCTATGTCTACACGGTGGCGGGATTCGTCGTGTTCAACGCCCTGGCCCTCCTGCCGTTCCTCTTTCCACCGCTCTTCGTGGTCTTTCCCCCGAAGGTCCTATTCCGCTGGACGCTCGGGTGGTATGGGCCGATTTTCGCCCTCTACATCAAAGCCCTGGAGAAGATCCTGGACTTCCGAAAGGCGCTCCTTCACCGCATCTGGGCGCCGCTCTTCACCTTGGTCATCTGTCCCCTGGCGTTCCTCGGGCTGGTCGGTGTTTTCACATATCTCGCTCCCCGCACCTTCAACTCCCATGTCGGCTTCCTGATGATCCTGCTGCTCGTTGCCGCATTCATGAGCCTGGCGATTCTCAAGGAGGTGTTCGACTACTACCACGCAAAAGCTGCGGGCATCGCGCTGTGGGACAGGAGGAGAGATCCGGTCGGCATCATGCTCGGAAGACGGAAGGCGCACTTTGAGTTCGATGCTGCGACTTACAAGAGAGTTTCGGTCTTTCTGGTGCTCATGGTGATGGCTGCCGGCATCGCGGGCTTCTTACCCTATCGCAAAAAGTTCAGGGTCAGCGCGATTTCCGAGACCGAGCTTGTCTTCTCGGTCGAGAGTCATGTCGAGACCGCGGTCGAAACGCGCATCTCCCGCCTGCCGAGCGTTCAAGACCAGTACCAGCTGACGACGGTGGGCGCTGGTGAGATATTCCCGATGATCGAGGAGGTGAACTCGCAGGAGGGCATCTTCTACCGGGTGGCCTTCAGCCGGCGTTCTATCGGCTACGTTCCCGCCGACGCGGTCGAGCAGATCGACCGCACCGTCACCTTTCGCCTCGAGGGGAACTACATCAGCTATCTCGAGGAGCTGGGCGGCGTGCTCGAGGTTTCGGATCCTCCACCGGAGTTCGATCCCGAAGCGCGCACCCTTGCCAATGCCTTCCTCGACGAGGCGACACGGGGTATTCGAAAAGCCGATCTGCGGAGCCTGACTCGAGCGATCAACGACATCAATCAAGCCATCGAATTCGATCCGGCCTACGGCGACCTTTACCTGCACCGTGCTGTCGCCCTGGCGGGCATCGGTCGGTTCTTGCGCGACGACACCCTGCACAACGCGTTCGGCCTCACCGGCGACACGGTAGCCAACCCCGACAAGGTCAACGTGCTGTTCTACCGCGCGAGGCAGAATCTCGAGACGGCCGATCGCCTCGGCGTCGACGCCGCCGCCTCCAATGCTGTGAAGGCATTGATCGAGATCTATCGGGGCCGACCTTCGCAGGCAATGCCGGCGGAGGTCCCACAGGAAGGTCGGCATCCCTACGTCCTCCTGTCCCGGATCTACCGCGCCTCAGACCCGATAGCTGCGATCGAGGAGGCCGAAGCTCTGTTACGCCTCGAACCGGACAACGTGCAGGCCATCAACGACAGGGGAGTTCTGCTCGCGACGCAGAATCGGACTGCGGCCCGAACCGCTTTCGACCAGGCCGCACGGTTGAACGAAGACTTCATCGAGGGCAGAACGAACCTCGCAACCAGCAAGCTCACGAGCGAACGAGGCGAGGGCCTCCGAGAGCTGAGCGGAATCATCGACAACGAGCTCGATTTCACTCATCGCGCACGTCTGTCGAGAAATTTCTTCAGGATCAACGCCATCGCGCTGGTTTTTTTCCCGCTTGCTGCCATCGTATTAATCGTCGGCATCATCAACCTCGCGCGCAAGGAGAAGATGGAGCGGGCCGCGGTCCGATCATCGCGGGTGACCTCGGTCCGACTCGGGCTCCTGTTCGTAATGCTGCTGATCCTCAGCTTCCAGTCTGTGGAGTGGACTCTGCCGACCTACGGTACCGTCGGTCCGCTGTTGCCGCCCCTGCTGGCATTGATCGGGTAGGCAGGGGCGCGCGCGTGCGCTTTGTCACCTCGCTGCTCCGCTTCGTCGCCATCGACGGCGTGCTGGTCACAGCGACGTTGATTCTGGCAATCACCTTCGCGGTCCATCTGGTCTTTGCGCTGATGCCGGCACCGGTGAGCGAGCAGTACGTGGTGGAGGTTGCAGGCCTCGAGGACACCACCGCCGTGGGCTCGGTCGAAGAACAGCTGCGGGCGGCGTTCGAGCGGGATGCCTTTGCCCTTTGGATTGGGCACGATCGAGACGGTCGTGCCGACGTGACGGCACGTCTGCTCGGGCAGGCGATGCGAGAGGACGCAGAGCGGCTGACAGACCGGCGCACGGAGGGAGTTGTCGATACGCCGGACGTGATTGCGTCCTACGGCGACTGGCTCGGGAGCGTCCTCCGTTTCGATCTGGGCACATCGCGAAGCGGCCTGAGCCTGGTTGACGAGCTGAAAGAGAAGGCGCCACTGACCTTCAAGCTCTCGCTTGCAGCGTATCTGGCCGCGATCTTCGCTGCCGCCTCGATTGCCCTGACCCGGGCATTTCGCCCTCGTGATCGCATCGTCCAGATAGGACACTACTCGACCTACCTGATCACGGCGCTGCCGGCCTTCGTGTTGGGCTACGTCTTCATCGCGGTCTTCCACCTCGACGTGTCGGAGCGGCCCGGTCTCCTCCTGGCGATCATTACGTTGACCTTTTCGAGCGGTATTCTCAACGAGGTCGAGCGTGTCATCCACCATCAGTTGAGCGAGGAGCTTCGCGCCAACTACATCAAGACGGCGCGGTCCAAGGGGCTGAGCTCCAGGGCCGTGCTTCCGGTGCCTGGTGCCGTGGCATTCCATGCCTTTCGGCAGGCGGCCGTGCAGTTTCTACCCCGCCTCGCGCAGCGCGTGCCGATGGTGGTCGGCATGGCCATCCTGGTCGAAAAGGTGTTCGTGCTGCCGGGCCTCGGCGACATGCTGATCGACGGACTTGCCTACCGAGACGAACCGCGAGTCCTTGCCGTCGTGTTGATCGCGATATTGATCGTTCGCCTGTGTGAGCTGCTCACGCGTGGCGGCAAACTGCTGCTCGATCCCCGGGCCCTGTCTGCAGGCGGTTGACGATGGACGAGTCCAAGCGTTTTTGGGGCTTTCTCGCCTTTCTATTCTGGCCGTGGATGGTCGTGCTGACACCAATCGCAGTGACTGTCGTGCTGGTGCTTCGCATGATGGGGCGGCTCGAGAGCTGGGGGCCGTGGTACGCCGCAGGAGCGAGGTGCGTTTTCTTGATTCTTGCCGCGCCGTTTTTACTCATCGATGTGGCTGTGCGATCCCGGCAGTGGAAGCTGGCGATCGCCCTGATCCTGCTGCTTCCGGTGATGATTGCGTGCCTCGGCAGCCTGGTAATCCCCGAACCGTCGTGGCAGCCTGATAGAGGCGTCACCAGCGCCCAGGCACCGAGTCTTCACCATTTATTCGGCACCAACGGCGACGGTGTCGACATGCTCGCCCTCATCATCCACGGGTGCCGAAACTCGTACGTTGTCGTGACGACTGCGCTGGCAGTCATTCTGATCTTCGGAATTGCGCTCGGAGTCGTTACCGGCCGCTACAGGTGGGGTCGGTATGTGCAGGCTATTGCGGCCTCATTGGACACCCTGCCGCTGCTCTTCGGAATGATGATCGTCGCCGCCCTCGCATCGCTGTGGGTCGGCAAACTCCTGCAGCAGGGATTGATCGCTGCACAGTGGCAGTCGTCGCTGCGCTCGCTCATCATCGGCCTCGGTATCGGCGCGTGGCTGGTGTCACCGATGGCAAATCTGGTGGCCGACAAGATCGCGTTCTTTCGCCGCCAGGACTTCATCGACGCCTCGATTTCGAGTGGCGTCCCGTTGTCGCGGGTGATCTGGTACCACGTTGTCTACAGGAATGCGTTCGCGGAAATCGCCATCCTCGCGACCCACCTCGCCGGGCTCGCTCTCCTCTTCGAGGTCAGCCTCGGCTACCTGTTCAGCATCGGCACCGCACAGCTCGGACGAGGTTTCTACCATAGCCTGGCGCAGCTGCTGACGACTCCCGAGGCAAAACAAGCGGTGCTCTTCTTCGACAGCTGGTGGCTGTTCGTCGCCCCTGCGGTCTTCATAGTCTCCGCCATCGTCGGATTCTCGATGGCGGGTGACGGTCTTGGAGGTCTGATCCGAACGACATCGGCCGCTCGTGGCGACACTCCACTGCTTTTCGACCGGCTGCTCGATGACACCGGTTCGCGGGAGGCCACTCATGGTTGAGCCGAACGTGAATGGCGGGGCCGGGCAGACCGAGGCAACCGAGTCGGTCGAGCTGGAGAGCTTCGAGCTGCTCGAGGTCGAGGATCTCGGCGTAACTCACCGAGGGTCGGATCGGCCCCTGCTCGCAAACGTGACGTTCGAGCTCGCCGAGGGGCGATTCGGGATCGTGACGGGGCGCTCCGGCGTCGGCAAGAGCCTGCTCTTCCAGGCCATTCTGGGCTTGCTTCCTGAGGATCTGTTCGAGGTGACGGGGAACATCCGTTATCGCGGCCGTCTCATCCTCGGGTCCGGCGGCTATGACAGATCGGCTCTCCAGCAATGCCTTGGAGGCAACATCGCGGCGATCTTTCAGGAGCCCACCTCGCATCTCCACCCGTCACTGTCCATCGGTTGGCAGCTGCGCGAGACGTGGAACGCTGCGAGTTGGCGCCTGACGCCGGACGACCGGCAGACCGCGCGCGACCGTCTCGCTCAGGTGGCGCTCACCGACGACGACCGAGATCCGCTGCTGTCCCGCTACTCGTTTCAGCTGAGTCAGGGTCAGCAGCAACGGGTCATGATCGCGATGGCCATCGGTGGTGCCGAGCTGGTGCTCGCCGATGAACCCACGTCATCGCTCGACGAGGCCACGGAGCAGGAGATCGTGCAGCTCGTCAAAAGCCTGCGCGACGCCGGATCGCTGTCCTCGTTGCTGGCCATTACCCACAATCTCGACGCCTTCCGCCCTTTCCTGAGGTCCGGCGATTGGGTGCTCGAAATCGCTCGGGTCGAAGGCGTGGGACGCCAAACCGCGTCGCGCACCGTGGAGTCGGTGCCTGTTCTGCAGTTGCAGGACGAAGACGCACCAATCCAACCCTCCCCTAGTCCCGAAACGGAACCACTTCTGGCAGTGGACGATCTCTCGGTCGAGGCGGGAGGACGGTGGTATCGCCGACCCCGGCGATTGCTGGAGAGGATCTCATTCAAAGTCGAAGAGGGAGAGTTCTTCTCGGTCACAGGACCGAGCGGATGCGGCAAGACGACCCTCGCAAAAGCCCTGCTCGGCCTCATCGAGCCGAGCGGAGGCCGAATCCTGTTCCGTCGCTCGGCCGGGAGCGAGATCGACGAATTGCGGCCGGCCCGTTCTCAGGCGTTGCGGCGCCAGATCCAGATGATCTTCCAGGACGCGCTCAGTACCTTCGATCCGAAATCCACAGTTGGGGACAGCTTGCGCGAGATACTCCATTTTGCCGGCGTGAAGGACACTGACGAGCAGGTCGGGCGCTTGAATCCCTTGCTGGAGAATCTCGGATTGGTGGCTTCCGGAGCAGACCCCGAGGAAGTGCTGGCGCGCTTTCCGGCCGAGTTCAGTGGCGGGCAGCGCCAGCGCCTGGGCGTGGTTCGAGCGCTGCTGCTCGAGCCGCGCCTGCTGATCGCCGACGAGCCCTTTGCGAGTCAGGACATCGAAACCGCCCTCGACATGGTCAGTCTGTTCCGCAAAATGGGTGAGCGATACCGCGTCGCGTTGGTCCTCATCTCGCACGATCGGCGGCTCGTGAACCTTCTCTGTGGCGGCGGCATCGAGCTTCGTGACGGTACCATCGTCGACGACGGAACAGAATCCGCCGACTCCAGCACGGTCAGCGTTGTCGGGCAAACCGCCGACGCCGCCGAGGAACCCTGAGGGCCCGGCCCGCATATCTCACGCGTGATATCCTGCGACGATGATCCAACTACGTTGCTGCCGTCACGACTCTGCGCGGCGCGCTGATCGACGGGAGTGAACAGATGCATCGCATTTTTCTCAACTGCGCCACCCTCGTGGCGCTTCTCCTGGTAACAATTTCTGCCACATTCGGCCAACAGATTGCACCGAGATCGGCCGATCTGGACGTCGTGTTGGTAGTGAAAAACTCGACCAGCATGAGGAGCAGCGATCCGAGCTTTCTGGCGCGGGACCTCGTTCTGGATTTCACGGCGCGCCTTGCCCCCGGCTCTCGGCTTGGCGTGGTGGTCTTTGATCAGAGTGCAAAGCTCACAGTGCCGCTGGTCGACACCGCCACCGTCGCCGCCATCGAGCAGCTTGCTGCCGGGCTGGACGCGATCTCGTACACCGGCCGGCGTGCGGCGATCTCCGGTGGGCTCGAACGCGCACTCGAGGAGTTCGCGTCAAACGGGCGGCAGGGAGCAGGGCGAGGCATCGTCCTGATCACCGACGGCAGCACCGGAGACGGCGGATCACCTCCCGATCCTGAGCAGGAGTGGCTGCGTCTCGAGCTGCTGGCGCAACAGTGCGCTGAGGGCGGTATCAGGGTTTTCGGAATCGCCTTCACCGGCGCCGCTGACTTCACCCAAGTCCGGGCGCTCGTGGATCGCACCGGAGGGGAGTTCGTCGAGCTCGATGATGTCGGCCGGTCCGGCGAGGTCCTGGCTCGCGTCGCCGCGAAGTTGCATGAGTCATCAACGGAAATGCAGATGGCCCCGGATTCTCCGGCCGTCCCGGCACGAGACGAAGGGCCTGCCGAAGCCGAGGCAGGAACAGGTCTCTGGAGGATCGTGATTCCGGTCCTTGCCACTGTGCTCGTGGTCGCCGTTGTCGCAGTGGTGTGGAAACGACGGAGACGGAGAAGGAGACCGACTCCATCGCCCCGAAAACCGGCACCTGTGCAAGTCCCCCGTCCGTCGCCCGTTTCTCTGCCTCGCGCGAGCCTCAGCGACGTCGCCGGGGCTGTTTTGAAGCAACCGTACGTTCTGCAGTCGGCGGTGACCCGTATCGGGCGAGAGCCGGACAACGATCTCGTCATCGCCGAGACCACCGTCTCGGCCGCCCATGCCCGCATCGAGTACGACGGTGACTGCTTCGTGATCCTGGACGTCGGCAGCTCGAACGGAACCTGCCTCAACGGAGCTCGCCTGCCGGTAAACGAGCCACGTCGACTTTCGGGCGGGGACCGTATCACGTTCGACGTGTACGAATTCGAGTTCCTGAGGGAGGACGAAAAGGCTCGCGAGCCTGCTGCGCCAGTCGTGGCGGAAGCCGCGACCACGCCGCGTGCCACCCCGCACCCTCCCGAATCTCCGCCGCCCGAGGCGGGCCCGCCGGAGGCCGAACCGGGGCCTCCGGGCGAACCGGAGTCCGAGGCACCCACACCGGAGCCGCCCGGCCCTGCCACTCGGTTGAAGCCATCCACCTGCCCGGGACATCCGGAGGAGCCGGCAACCGAGCTGTGCACGGTCTGCAAGGGGGCGTTCTGCGCCCGATGCGTCGTCGAACAGGACGCACGGACGGTTTGCCGTTCCTGCGCCGATGTGCCGCTGTCGATCTGAGGGGGCGTCGTGAAGGTCAAGCTGGAAGTCGTCAAGGGACCGGAGCGGGGGCGGGTATTCGAAATCAACGAGCTCGGCATCACCGTCGCCGGTCGCGCTAGCGATGCACATTTCCGATTCTCGGAGGATGATCCCTACGTCTCGCGGCGTCACTTCGTCATCGAAAACTCCCCGCCAAACCTCTGGTTTCGAGATCTTGAGGTCATCAATCCATCTCGGGTCAACGACCGCGAGATCGGGGAGACGAGATTGGCCGACGGCGATCTGATCGAGTTTGGCTTCACCACCATCCAGGTCTCGATCACCCAGGATGCCGAGGAGGCGCCGGTTGCGCCGTCCTCGGAACCCGTCCTTTCCGTCGCCGTCGAGCTGCCGCCTGTCTCAGAGCCACCGAAGGGGTTCGAGGTGCGTTGCGGGTGCGGAAAAGACCTGACCCGGGAAGCCAACCAGGACGGCCGCGCGGAGGAGCTCCACGGGATCGTCCAGTACCTCTGCAGGGAATGCCTCGGCGAGCGTTACCCCGGCCTGCTTGGCGATCAGATCGGCGATTACCTGAAGGTGAAAGAGCTTGGCGAAGGGGGCATGGGCACGGTCTTCCTGGCCTGGCATCGGACGGGTCGTCTGGTGGCGGTGAAGGTCGTGAAGATCGATGATCCCCATCTGGCGGCGCGGTTCACGCGCGAGATCCGGGCCATGCGCGCGACCCGCCATCCTCATGTCATCGCCCTGATCGACAACGGGATCGAGCCCGAGACCCAGAGTCCGTACCTCGTACTGGAGTATGCGCCACTCGGAGGCCTCGACACGCTCCTCGAAAACAGAGCCGGTCCGTTGCCGCCACTCGAGGCCGCAGCGCATGTGCTCCAGGCCCTGCGCGGCCTTTGCTTCGTGCATCAGCAGGGCATCCTTCATCGTGACATCAAGCCCGAGAACATCCTGCTCTCTCGGGACGGCAACGGACACACACAGGCGAAGCTCGCCGACTTCGGCCTCGCGCGAGAGTTCACCAAGGTCGGTGGCTCGATCTTGACCAAGATCGGGACGCCGATGGGAACCATGCTCTACATGCCTCCTGAGCAGATCATGAACGCCCACGGCGTGGGAGAGCCTGCGGATATCTACTCGATGGGCGTCACCCTGTATGTTCTGCTGACCGGCCAGTACCCCTACGACTTCCCGTCCCAGAGAGACGTCTTGGGTTTCCTGGCCAAGAACCGGCACCGCGTGAACTCGCCGCAAGCCGCGCTGCGCCTGCTGATGGAGGCCGCAAGGACGAGGCATCCTTTCAACATCATCCTCGAGGACGAGCCGATCCCCTTGCGCAAACGACAAAGATCGGTGCCGGCAAAGCTCGCGAAGGTCGTGGACACCGCGATTCGCAAGAAAACCTCGCAGCGCTACCCGGACGCTGATGCGTTCAGGATCGATCTCGAGCGTGCGGTTCAGGGACTGAAGTGAACCGCACGGGAGCAGCCGATGAAGAAGGATGAGCGAATCGAACCGAGAGAGGGAGAAGCCGCCGCCTCGTCAGTGGAGCTCGAGGTTATCGCGGGTCCTCTCCGGGGAAAGCGGTTTGTCTTCACCGAGCACGATACTTTGATTTTCGGGCGAGCGCCGGAATGCCACGCCCGTCTTCCGGCCAACGACCTGACCGTCTCACGGCACCACTTTCTCCTCGAGGTCAACCCGCCCGACGCGCGTTTGCGCGATCTGGGCAGCGCCAACGGAACTCACGTCAACGGCGTCGAGTATCGTGGGCGCGACGAGGGGCAGGACGGGGAGAGTGACGCCGATTTCCAGCAGGAAGGCGTCGACCTGCGAGACGGCGACCGAATCACGGTTGGCGAAACTCTCATCTCGGTCCACATCAGAGTGCCCTTTATCTGCCTCCAGTGCGGCGCGGTCACGGCGGACGCGGCGCCGGAGTTGAGCACCGTCGATCCGGCCTTCTGCGTAAAGTGCAGTACGGCGTCTCTTGGCGAGACCGAGATCATTTCGGCGCTCTGCTGCGATTGCGGCAAGGACGTCTCCATCGAGCGAGGCCGCCGGAGAGGGAGCGCTTTCCTGTGCGCGGCCTGCCGCGAAGCCGCCACCACCGACCCGATCGGGCTCATGAGCCGAGTCACCGATCTTTCGAGCACGAGTTCCGACACCAAATCATTTGCAGACGCCCTCTCCGGGTACAGAGTCATCGGCAAGCTCGGACAGGGAGCGATGGGCGTCGTGTATCTGGCGGAGAGGACGCACGACTCCTCGCCGGTTGCCATCAAAGTCATGCTCGCCAAGACGGCCGTGGACGAGGATTCGAGACGGCATTTCCACCGCGAAATCGAGGTCACGAGAGAGATTCATCACCACAACGTCGTCACGCTCTTCGACCACGGTTCGGCAGGGCCCGGCTTTTACTTCGTGATGGAGTACTGCAGTCTGGGAAGCGTCGCCGACCTGCTGAAAACAAAAGGTGGAATGCTCGAACTCGACGAGGCAAGACCCTTCATGCTGCAGGCCCTTGACGGCCTCAGCTTCGTCCACGAGCGGGGCATTGTCCATCGTGACCTCAAGCCTCACAACATCCTCTTGACCGGAATCGGAGATCCCGTGGTGAAAATTGCCGATCTCGGTCTCGCCAAGGAGTGCGCCTCCGCAGGCTTGTCGGGCATGACAGTCACGGGGGTCACCGGAGGCACTTTCTGGTACATGCCGCGCGAGCAGCTGACGGGCTACAAGTACGTCGAGCCGATCAGTGACGTGTGGAGCATGGCGGCGACCTTCTACACCATGATGACCGGCGCCTACCCCCGCACCTTCCCGCCCGGCTGCTCACCAGTCTCGATTATCCTCCGTGATGCGGCCGTACCGATCCGCACGCGACGCAAGGCGATCCCGGAAAATGTCGCGAGAGTGATCGATCGCGCCCTCGAGGACGAGCTCGACTCGAGGTATCGGACGGCGATGGAGTTTCGTGAGGAGCTCGCTGCAGCGTTGACGTCATAGACGAGCGCTTTCGCCGGTCGTGGGCGGTCCAATCAGCTTGGGTCCTGCGATGAATCATCGAGCTGCCGCCGGCGTTGGAAGGCGTGGCGACCGTCTGGATCCGGCTGCTCGGCTGCCGGCAGGGTGAGACCGGCGGCGACGAGGGCGCCTGCGATTCGCGAGGAGATGCTGGGACCGGTGATCTCGCCCCGCGCAACCTCCCGGTCGAGGAGGCCGACGAATCTGTCACGATCTCCGGGGTGATCCCGGACGAGACCCTGATCAATGAGAAAGGCCCACGTTTCCCCTGGTTCGTCGAGGTTGGAAACAAAGAGACTGGAAATCATCAGATTCCACGAAGTCGGACTCTCCACCGTAGGCCTCCTGCTTTCGTACCTGACCTCGCGCCTATTATTTGTCTCGTGACTTCACGACCGTCGGCTGTACCTCTCCGGGGGTCTCCGGGAGGATGACGCGCAGCTGATCGGTCGTCAGACGCTCCTTCTCCACCAGCTCCTCGACCACGGCGTCGAGGTGGTGGCGGTTCTCCACCAACAGCTCGCGGGCGAGGTCGAGTTGCCGGCGCAAGATAGCGTCCGCCGCCAGATTCACCTTCTCGTAGAGAGGGCTGCCGAGGCCGGCCTCGTACCGCAGCAGCTCGGGCGCGGCCATCGGACCGAAATCATCGTCCATTCCGTAGCGGCAGACCATCTGGCGGGCGACGTTGGTAGCGTGCTCGAGATCGCCGCTGGCGCCGGTGGTCAGCGCTTCGCCCTCGGGGAAAACCGCAAGTTCTGCGGCGCGCCCGCCGAAGGCGACACGAATCCTCGCGAGCAGCTCTTCGCGATTCATGCTGTCCTGCTCCGCCTGCTCTGCGGCGGGCGCCATGTAGCCACCATGCCCGCCGCGGGCAACGACAGTGACATAACTCGGCCACCATCCTGACAACCAGTACAGGATGGTATGGCCGGCTTCGTGCACGGCGGTTCGGTGGACGACCTCCGGATTGCGGGCCCTGGCTTCGCCGTAGCGTACGACCTCGAGCGCCTCCTCGAGATGATGGTCGCTGAGCTCTTCGCCGGCAGTCGCGGCGGTTCGTGCGGCCGTCTCGATCATGGCCTCCAGGTTGGCGATGCTCATTCCGGCCGACCTCTCGGCGACAAGGCGCATCATCTCCTCGGTGATACGGCAGGCCGGGCGCTCGGCCAGACGCATGGTCAGATACTGATGGCGGGCCTGGCGTTCGGGAAGATCGACCAGAATGGTACGTGAAAAACGCCGCACCAGCGCCGGGTCGAGAGTACGCGCCGACCGCCCGGAACCGTCATCGCCGTCGGAATCGATCCTGAAGTTTGTCGCCGAGAGAACGAAGACCGGTCGATCCGCGGACGGGCCGGTGAATCCATCCATTTCGACCAGCAGGGCGTTGAGGGTGTTCTCCGTCGACTCGCTGCCGCCACCCACACCGCCGGTGCGGGTCTTGCCGATGGCGTCGATCTCGTCGAGGAAAACGATCGAGGGTGCGTACCGTCGTGCACGGGCGAAAAGATCGCGGACGTTCTGCGGTCCACTCCCCTGCCAGATGGTGACAAAGCTCGATGCGCTGACCGGCAAGAACGCGACGTCCGACTCGCCGGCCATGGCGCGCGCGAGCATGGTTTTGCCGGTGCCCGGCGGTCCATGCAGCAGGACGCCCTTGGGCGGCTTCAGGCCGAGAGCCGCGAATCTCCTCGGGTTCTTGAGAAAGTCGATGAAAAACTGCAGCTCCTCCTTTGCCGCATCAGCGCCGATGACATCGGAGAATCTCGTCCGTGGCCGTTCGACGTCCTCCAGGACCTCGCCGGCATCGGCCGAGGCGATCGCCCGGGTCAGGCTCAGATTGCGCAGGCGGATGGTGATCTGACGTTTTTCCTCGTCAACCTTTGGCACGGTCTCGAAGGTCAGCGCCTTGCGCTCGTCTCCCATCCGCCCGGCAGCCCGTTCGCGGTGCAGCTTGCGGCAGGTCTTCTCCAGCCGACGAGAGAGCGTGTCCCGGCGCTCCTCCCAACGGTCGTTGGAGGTGTCGACGAACGGGCTCGCGATCATACCGCGTGCGCCGCCGCCGCGGACACATGCTACAAAGAGCTCTTCGTCAATCGTTTGCGCGGCGTCGAGATCCTCGAGAGACAACAGGTAGACGGGAACGCCGGGCATGCGATCGCGGATCTTTTTCAGCAGCTCCTGGCCGAGACCGAGCCCCGTCGCCCCGGGTGGAATGTGGTCGAACTGCTGGTGCATGAGGGTGCCGGAGTCCTCCGACCGCCCCACCCAGAGGTCGAGCAGGACGAGGTCGACGTCATTCTCGGCGAGGATCTGCAGGGCGTCGTCGGCGTTGGTAGCAGTCATCCACTCGACACTGGTGACGTGCTCTCGGTAGCTGGCCATGAGTGTGCGATCGGCGATCAGCAGCACCCGAGGCTTCTCGGCCTGCTCGAACAGGCCGCGCGCGTCGGCGTCGATGTGGCGCGGGTCCTCGTCGAGCTCGAACCGGATGCTGTCGGCCGCAGCGAAGACCTCCTCCAGGCGGTCGGTCTTGAAGAGCTGGCAGAACTTGAAGAGCTCGGTCTTGACGAAGATCTCGGCCTGCGAACGAACGGTGCGCGCATCAACCCTTGCGCCCTCTCGCAGAACGAGACACATCGGCAGCAGCTCGTCGAAGGAGACCTCCTTGTAGTACTGGCGCTCGAGCAAACGTGCTGCGCGCTTGAGCTCGGCGCCGGCGACCCGTTCCAGCTCGTTGACGCCGAGATAGTTGAACAGGACGGGATATCCGGTCGCCATGCGCGAACAGATTGCGGGCGGGAAGAACGCCTGGCCGGTGCGTGGGTCCTTGTCATTTTCCAGTGCGTCGAGAATGGTCTTGCGGTGAAAGGCGGCGTTGGCCATATGGACGCCGCTGCTGTTGGGCTGCTCGTACAGCTTCCTGCCGGCGTTGGTGGTGAAGATGATGGTGGTGTCGCGGAAGCTCACCTCGCGCTCGTTGAACTTGTCCTCGAGCACGCCGGCGTCGAGGACCTGGAGGAAGAGTTGGATGGTCTTGAGGTTGGCCTTCTCGATTTCGTCGAGGAGCAGGACCGCATTCGGGTTTTTCTCCACAAACTCGGTGAGATGGCCTGCATGGGCGCCGCGGTAGCTCTTGGCGACGCCGATCAGGGCATCGCCCTGGTGCTGGTCGGCGTACGAACTCATGTCGAAGCGCCGGAACGGCCGGTCGAGGGCGGTGGCGGCAAGCTCCGCGAGAAAGGTCTTGCCCACTCCGGGCGGCCCGGCAAATACGAAGAGGGAACACGGCGCCCTGCGTGAGGTATCGGCCGCGGCGACGACCTCGGCATTGAAGACCCCCTCAACAAACGCGTGGATCGCGTGATCCTGACCAAAGACCCTGGTCAGCAACTCGTCGCGCATGACACGCAGGTTGGAGGTCAGCTGCTCGATCCCCGGAGCCTGGAGTTCGTTCTCATACCACGAGGCGAGACGTTTCTCGACCTCCTCGATCGACATTGGGGTCGCGTCCAGCTCCGAGCATGCATCGCCTGTAACGGCGAGGGCGCAGACCAGGTGGCGGAGATCGACGAGGCCGGGTCGTGTTCGGTCTGGGATCGCCGCGGCAATTTCCTTTGCGGTCACCAACACCTCGTGAAGGGCCGCGGCCAGCGGGAGCTTGCCGGGACACGAGGTGGATTCGGTGAAGTCCGGGCGCCGGCTGCGAAGATCTTCCGAGGTCAGAGAAAGGCACTCCGAAAGCAGGATGACGGCCTCCTGCGAGTCGATCACCGCGGCAAGAACGGCGGGGATGGTAAGCTCGGCCGATCCGGCCGAGTACGCCAGATCCTTGGCTCGGTCTACGACCTTCAGGGCCTTCTCGGTGAACATCCCTACCTCCCGCCTCGGTTGATGACCACGACGTGGTCTTTCTCCCTGTTCAGGGCCGCCACGATCGGGCCGCCGATAGGTCTTTCGATACGATCACAGCTCCCACGGTATGTCGCCCGCCGCTTCTTCCTCGACCCAGACGACCTGACCTCTCTGTTTCCACGCGGGATCGAAATCGACCCACGAATCCCAGGCATCCCGGGTGAACCGGCCGATACATCGTGGAGATCCGCGCGTGACCACTGTGGCCACGAGATCGGCCCATGGATCACTGCCGCCTTCCGGATTTTGAGCTTGAATCGCGGGCAGCACGACGATGACACCTGAGGCCTCACCGGCCTCCCGCAAGCCTTCTCTGAGCTGATCGATGGCGTCTACGCTGTCCGCGCCGTATGGCACGACGGCCGTCGCGTCCATTATCCGAATTCCGCCGACGCCCTTGGGCGCCTCCGGGCTGCCGGTTCCGAGCGCCACCGTCTCGACGACCGCCCGAGTCGCAGAATCGCTGTCGGTGACGAGGAAGATACAGCCACCGTCCGGCCGAGCGAGGTCGCTGAGGACTGCCTGGCATTCCGCATCCCGCCCCTCGACGCCGGCGAGATCGTTCTCGCGAGCCCGCTTCGTCAGATCAGCGGCCAATGCGTCCAGGACGGGAGTCATCCGGACGTCTGTTGTCGATGGCCCGACCGCCGAGGAGAGGACCTCAGCAATGATCTCGGAGGGTGATTCCATGAGCTCGATGAAGAGGTGGATCGGTTCGAGGGTGTCGCCGCCGGCATCGTCCAGGCGTCTCACGGTGGCGTCGAAGAGCCGACGGCTCTCCTGGGAACGGTGGAGATCGCCCCCCTCGAAATCCTTGCCGCCCGAACCGAGCCCGTGCCGCAGCTCTCGACGCGCCTCGCTGCTGTCGATGGACCGGCTCTCGATCTCGCGCCGCAGGGCTCTCACTTCCGTAGCCAGCTCGCGGGCGGGTCCCTCGCTGAAATCCATCTCGCCCGCCTCGTCCACCGGCAACTCCGAGAGCTTCAGCAGCGCGAGGCAAAAGTGCTCGGGCGCTATCTCGTCGAATTTGCCGGCCACGGCCTCTCGGCCCGCCAGCTCCCACACCAGTTGGACCGACGCGGACACTCTCATTTCTGCGCATCCAGATGACACTTCTCTTGCATCGATCGAAGTATCGCACGGAAAGCGGGACTCGAGAGAGGTTAAGCAACTCCCGTAACCAGCGCCTATTGCGCAATTATGTATTTGGCACTAATTCGTTTTTTTCGACATGGCGCGGAAAATGACCCATAGATAAGCAGGAAGTTCTCACCCATTCCCGCTGATACAAGAACCCCGGTCACGGTACGACTTCATGGCAATTCCTGGAAATGCTTCACCTTCACTTGCCAAACCCTCTCTGTAGGGGTCCCGTCCGCGTCAACACCTACGGTGACAAGGAACTTGGCGTCAGGACTCAGTGCCCGCATAGCCGCAACCCTTGACATTGAAAATGTGGCGAGAATTCCCACACATGAGTTAGTGCGCCAGTCATATTTTGACTCTATTTCTATGGTTTGTTTTTCTTCGGATTCTGGTCGCAGGACACTCTTTCTGGATTCGTCCTCCAACACGACCGTGCGAAGTAAACGACAGGGACTATCAGTGGAACCAGCTTCTCTTGGGACAGTCCAAGGGTTCACCCTCACGCGAAGGACAGGCTGAACATCTGCTTCCGTCAGCGACACATCACGATGATTCTTTGCCGCGAGAAACGACTGCAGTTCGACCCAAGCCCGCGGGGTGTAGATCCATATCGAATGGTCTGTATAACCGGTGATGTCCCACAGTTCAAGTCCGATGTCCTTGAACTTCTTCTTGGCTCTTCCGGAGTCAATCGCTGCCTGCACGTCGTTTTCCGACATGGGTTCTTCCGCAGACATCTCGATTCTGGCTGTTTCAACGCCCTTCATGTCGGACAGCTCCTTTGGCTGGTCCGGTTGCTGGGTGTATGACGACTCTTCCAAAGTCTGGACTTGCTGCTGTTGAAGAAGAACCGAGCTTCGGTCCTGCGCATCAGCCGTTTGTTCCGGAGGTGCCTCGCCTTCTGACGCGCCGAGATCACGGTGCGCCGTCCACCGCCACCTGAGACCTGCCTTATTGGTAGCCTCACCGCCCATAGTCCGTTCGTCGTGGATTTCTCCTTCATAAACCGCGTAGCCATCATTGACGCGGAGGGTTATCTTCTTGCCGTGCAGCTCCCAATAGTCGTTACCCGGAGTCACCACCACCTGCTGGTTCGGGTCAAAAATCTCTAGTTTGCCGTCTTCACCGAAGATTACGTCCTTCTTTTTATCTCCAAATTCGGAATCAACGTTCACGAGAGCCCATCGGCTACCTTCAAGTGCCATTGACACCGATTGGTTGGCTTCAGCATCAAGACACGTGAACACCACAAGACACACTCCAATGAGCACCCATGCATGCCTGGGTTTCACGACTCGACTCCTTTCGGCTAGTGTACCCCGCCGTTTTTGGCGGGGTACACTAGCCCGCATATCTCACCGGGTTTCGTCGCGGGGTCGGCGAGGTGTCGTGCCCAGTGGGGTTTTCGACCTAGAGGTCCGGCCGGGTCCCCCAGTGCCGTCCGCCGATGGGGCTCGTGAGCCCTCGGCCACCCTGCGCTGTTGTAGGCGGGGAGAGCACCCCGAGGCGAGAAAACACCACTGGGTACGGTGCATCGCTAACCGCGAATATCGGTCTACACTCGATTGACCAATCTCAGTACGCGACCCACAATGGTTCTAGCGGACTCGATAAACGGCGTTGCTGCGGGAGATGACCCCATAGGGCGATGTGCCCTGAAAAGCATCTTGGGCAGGCCTTTCGTCGGTGGCAACCCTTTGATTCGCGAAACAGAGTTTGAGGTTGAGGGGGATAATCGTGAATATCTTAGGAAAGAAATCCGTCAAGGCTCTGGCCCTTGCGCTTATTGTCTCCTTGCCCAGTACAGTGATCGCTGAAACGGTTAATGTTCCTTTCGGCACCCGCGTATTCATCGAGCTTGACCAGCGCGTCACGTCGAAGAAAAAACACAACCGTCCTGGGAGCTTGGTTCGGGCTCACGTTTGGCGCGATGTCGTGGTAAACGGGAAAACCGTTGTAGCCGCTGGGACGCCGGTAATGGTACAGATTGGCGCTATCAAGGGTGCGAAGGTGGCGGGCATAAAAGGTCACGTGGAATTGAAGGCCCTCCAGGTATCTGCTATTGACGGAGCCGACCTTATGCTTACCGGTGGATACGACAAATCCGGGAAAAGCCTGATGGCGTTGTCAATCACCCTTGCGGCAGTGGTCTTTGTGCCTCTAATATTCCTCAAAGGCAAGCAGGCAAAACTCGAACCTGGTTCAGTTTTCGACGCAACGGTGTTCCAAGCCACAGAAGTCAGAGTAGAAGACACAGGCCCCGCGAAAATCCGACTCACGAACCTTTTGAAACCTCTCACCGTGGCCGTTGTGTATGAGGAACTGGAAGGAAAGTCGGAGAACGAAATCAAGACACTTCCAATGCTCATGACGGTTGAGGGTCCGAAGCTTCTAACCGTCGACGGGGACATGATCGTCAGCGCTCGGGTGATCGAGGTGAACGGGAAGGCGATCGAACCCATCCCGATCACAGTCACAAAGGCCACACAGGTAGACGAAAGCCACCAAAATGCCAGAGCTGAAGTAAATCTCAGAGCCCTGGGTAAGCATTTCACGAGAGGAATCAATCGTTTTACCGTCCAAGTGGGTGACGTTACCGACGAAGTGATACTTGATATCGAGTTGTGATACCGATCTGCACCCAGAAGGTTCGTCACAACGATCTGTCGGTGAGAGACGAAAAAGCCCGAATTCCCGTTCGCATCATCCAGCACGAGATTACTCGCGTCAGCCGGGAACGGCGGGATCAAGGACACCCGGACGCCTGTGATGCTTGCCACGCGGAAAACCGAGTTGTCGAATTTGCTGACTGCCGCCTCTCGGCCGGCCATCTCCCACGCCAGTTGGATCGACAAGGACATTTTCATATCCTCTTCTCCAGATAACAGTTCTCCCGCATTGATCGAAGTATCGTACGGAACTCATGCTCATTGAAAAAGAACGCACCCACCGCAGACGTGTTCTCAAGGATCATCCGTAACGCCTGTTCCTGGGTCGATGAGCGCCGTGACCCGGCTCATGCGGGCGAGAATTCGGTCGCCGTGGCTGCCGGGCCAATAAACCCGCTGGCAACCGGCACAACGCCGGAAACGGGGCGCAGTCGCCAGGACATGCGGCGGCGTAACCTCGGCCACTTCCTCCCGCGTGACATCCACGAGGTCGCCGTTGCACTCGCTACAGCGCGCGTTCTCCAGGGTCGCGTCCGGCCGGAGTTCCAGGCGCCCGAAGACCTCGATCAGCTGATCCTCGAGATCATCGCCACGGACGAGCATCGTCCGCGGGCCGGCGGACGCCAGCTCGCGGTCCCGGGTCAGCAGCCACCGGCCCTCGGCTCGGGCCTCCTCCGCGAGCACACGATCCTCCGGTCCCGGCTCGAGAAAGACGCTGTCGAAGCCGAAGAACCGCAGCCACCGCGCCAATGAGCCCAGCATCGCATCACATAGGAAGCTCGGTTGGTGTGCGGATGGCGGTTCTGAATTCTCCATGTTGGGTGATCCGGTACGGGGTGCAGGATGCAGGATGCAGGATACAGGATGCAGGGCACAGGATGCAGGGCACAGGATGCTGGATGCAGGATGCAGGTCCCACCAAGCCCACCCCGAAACTGCCGGATTCAGAATCCGGGAGGTTGGGCGGCCCTGAACCCT
>Ga0255053_10000438_pt1 | contig 23002 bp, 18 predicted proteins | sample JV7_2_22_MG_FD_188635 | JGI IMG/M metagenome (GOLD analysis project Ga0255053, IMG submission 188635) | Seawater microbial communities from Jervis Inlet, British Columbia, Canada - JV7_2_22 | ecosystem: Environmental > Aquatic > Marine > Inlet | place: Canada: British Columbia | collected... | reverse complement strand
GGATATATGTTGTTAGCTGCCAGCAATACACAACTAATTATACATAAAAAAGTAAAGAGGTCTCCATACTTTGTATAAAAACTTTTTTTAAAGTTACCAATTATAACATCTTCAGTTAACACGGCCTTTATAAAGATATCACTTTTATTTTTAATCCTGCCCTTAGCGTCAATAAAACCTGAAATCCCGGTGTTGGCGGCTCTCAGTACCGGGACCCTGTTTTCAACTGCCCTTAAAACAGCCATGGAGAAATGTTGATAGGGAGCAGACGAGCGTCCAAACCAAGCGTCGTTCGTAACGGTTACCAGGAGATTAGCACCTTTATTTACAAATTTTCTGACCAAACCGGGAAAAATGATTTCAAAACAGATGGGACTGCTGATTTTTGCAAGAGGAGTTTCCATGACGGTATATTCTTTTCCGGGTTTAAAGTCACCAATCGCTACAACAAGCTTTCCAATAAAAGGAAGGAGTTTTCGAAGCGGAACATATTCACCAAAAGGCACCAGATGTATTTTGTCATATACGGACAAGGCTTCTCCTTCAGGAGACATTAGCATAACACTGTTTGAGAGTTCATTCTTATTATTGTCTTCAGCTGTTAAGCTTCCAAAGACCAGATAGCTATTTAAAGTTTTCTGGAATTCGATTATCTCCTCAGAAGGGGGGGTCTCTTTCTCAAAAACAAAAGGCAGAGCACTCTCAGGCCATATAACAAGATCAGGAGACTCGGCTGAGGCCTTTAATGTTAGCCCTTTATAAGTGTCTATTATTTGCCTTTTAAAATTAATGTCCCATTTTTTTTCCTGTTCGAAATTCCCCTGGATTAAACTGGCCCGTATCTTATTTCCTTCCTCATCAGTATTCAGCCTCCACATGCCGTAAACAATAGACAAAATAAGACTTAAAACGAGTATTATCAGTCCAACTGCCACATGCAGGCGTCCAAAAAGGGGCATCCTGCTTAATCTTTTAGGCCAATAAGAAACCACATCAAAAATTGCACCGTTAACTGAAACCACGAGGAAAGAAACACCGTAAACTCCCGTAATGTCGGCTATCTGTATAATAGGCAGGGCCTTATACTGGGAATACCCCAGGACAGACCAGGGAAAGCCTGTAAGGGCATAGGTCCGTAAGAATTCAAGCGTAACCCATAAAACAGGGGCAATAAAAAGTGTCGGGAACCTTGAGTGTCTTGACAGAAAGTTAAAAAGCATCGAAAATATTCCTATGAAGACTCCGAGATATATGCACAAAGCTATTACCAGTAGAAAACTCAAAACAGCCGGGATGTTGCCATAAAAATACACTGAATTAAATATCCAGTAGGTTGTTCCCGCAAAATATATAAACCCTGTTAAGGTGCCGAGAATAAAAGATGCCCTGATTCCTTTTTCCCAAATAGACATAAGAAGCGGAATGAGAGCTATCCATGCCAAAGGATAAAAATCAAACGGGGGAAATCCCAGGACAAGCATGATGCCTGATATAAGAGATAACAATAAATCTTTTTTTCTAATCATTGAGCTTTTTACAAAAATCTCTGATTACGCGGATTTTCTTAATAATTATACAGTTAGATATCTTTTAATCGGTGGAATTATTTTTTTATCTGAGTAATCATAGATTTCTGAAAATTTCAGAAATCTATCTTGACAACAAAAAAAAATATGAGTTATAGTCTTTACACGTTTTTCAAAAGGGCAGTTAGCTCAGTCGGTAGAGCAGAGGCCTGAAAAGCCTCGTGTCCGCAGTTCGATTCTGCGACTGCCCACCATCTATTTTACGGTTCTTCATACGATACACACCCAGTTCTTTCTCCCTGAAACATAAAGAATTATACTATTTTTCTGATAACCTTACAAATTGCACGGAATCAGGATGGAAAATCATAATAAAATTCTTAAAATCCCTGATTTTTTATTGATATACCCGGTTATTTCTGATATAACTAGAGAAAACTATATAATCACTTGCTGTTCCAGACGTTCAAGCCCGGAACAGTGCTAAGGAGTAAAACATGAAATCAATTCTTATATTATTTACCCTTATCCCCTCATTGGCCTTTGCTGGTGAACTGGCAGACCTTTTTAAAAAACAAGGGAGCAATCGTACAGAAGGATATAATCAGTCACAGAGCTATGATGAAATTAGTTCGGACAAACCTGACATCACTGAAATTGGGCTGGAAAGGACTCTTTGTTATGGGACATGTCCTGCATACTCAGTAATAATAAAAAGTGATGGAACATTTAAATATACCGGACATAAGTTTGTCGATAGATTGGGCAATTACACCGGTAGTGTATCAAAATGGGAACTGAGAACTTTGCTGCAATTTATTAATGACTCAAATTATAATTTTTTCAAGAATAGTTATTTCACAGGTGTTACTGACCATCCGACTGTTTACACAATGGTTAAAATGAATGGCAAAACAAAGGTCATCAGCAATTACGCAAACAGCGGTCCAACTAAATTGTGGGCAATTGAGCAATTGATAGATAAACTTCTTTTAGAAGCAAAATGGGATCAGAAAAAATAGGTGATAAAGCAACCCAGTGCCCCAGTGATAACAAAAAGCCAATTATGAGATTTTCGCAAGGAGTATTTTATGAATTACAAGGTTAATATAATAACAATGGAAAATGAATTTAAAATCTGTCCGTCATGTGGATACAAGGATGGTTTTCATTCTATGTTCAGGAAAGAAGGGGATATTACTAAATGGCTTTTTATTTGCCCTTCCTGTCACAGCGTTTTCGATATAGGTTATACCTTGTGAATTTTTTGTTATCGCTTTTATACTGGCAAATATTTAAACTGTGATGAAAAGGCCTGACAATACAGCCCCTCACTGCTTCGTTTTACAAGCAGAAGCGAAGCAAAACGGTGGGGGCTGATTTTGACGTTAGAAGGTAACCTTAAATCAACTGCAGAATCTCAAACAGTTTCTTCCTGAATTTTTCAGGATGAGTCCCTTTCCAGTAGAGTTTGCCACATTCCTGACACTGTCTGAAAATATCAGATGTCTTATAGACATATTCAGGAACAACATTTTTTATTTTTTCTTTTGGAATATTATTAAGCTCGGCATTGCAGACTGCACACCTGCTTAAGATTACAGGACTTCCTGATTTATCTTCCGGATCCAGCCTGAAAGCTTTAATAACACTTCTAAGCTGTTTAAATGGATTATTCTCTCTTAAGAGCAGAAAGTTCTGCAGCCCTCTTATTTTTACCAGGCGGGTATCTCTGGTAAGGAGTATTCTGCTTTCCTCACGTGCAATCTTTAAAAGCAGACTTTTTTCAATATGCGGGTAATAGAGCGTATCATGACCCAGCAGCCTGAGCCACCTGGCAAGGCGACCAAGCATTGAATCCGCAATAAACTTCATAAAGCCAGAAAAAAGGGAGTTAGTAGCTGGTAGTTGGCAGTTAGGGATTACCTATCAAGTCTTTTCCCCAGGCTACTGACTACTGCTTTTTTTATTCTTCCCCTACTTCCACAAAAGTATCCTTGTAGTAATTCATGCCTGTTCCAGCCGGGATAAGCCTTCCCATAATGACGTTTTCCTTGAGTCCCTTTAATTCGTCCCTCATACCATTAATAGCCGCCTCAGTAAGCACCCTTGTGGTTTCCTGGAAGGAAGCAGCCGAAATGAAACTTTCAGTTGTAAGGGATGCCTTTGTAATGCCTAAAAGCAGTGGTTCAGCTTGAGCAGGTTTACCTTTCTGCTTTATTACTCTTTTGTTTTCTTCCTCAAATGTTATTTTATCTATATGTTCCCCGACCAGGAATCCCGTACTGCCTGAATCCTCAATCTTTACTTTTTTCATCATCTGCCTGGCAATAATCTCTATATGTTTGTCGTTTATAGAAACTCCCTGAAGCTTGTAAACCTTCTGAACCTCGTCCACAAGGTACCGCTGCATTTCATGCGGTCCCAATATTTCAAGAATGCTGTGGGGATTAACAGAACCATCCATTAAACGCTCTCCAGCCTTTACAAAGTCACCTTCATGCACGCTTATATGTTTGCCCTTTGGAATCTGGTATTCCCTTGAATCAGAAGCACCTTTAATAATAATTACCCTCATGCCTTTATGAAAACCACGGAATTCAACCTCGCCATCTATCTGACTTACAACAGCCTGCTCCTTGGGCTTTCTGGCCTCAAACAACTCCGCAACTCTGGGAAGGCCCCCGGTGATATCCTTTGTTTTTGTGGTCTCCCTCGGAATCTTTGCAATAATATCACCCTGATGAACCATTGCGCCTTTCTCCACAAGCACATGCGCTCCAAGAGGAAGGGCATATCTTGCCAGATTGTTGGTCCCTGGTTTTTTTAGTGTGCCCTTTCCATGAGGATCTTTTATGGAAATCCTCGGCCTCATGTTAGCGGGATATTCCATAATAACCTTATGTGCAAGCCCTGTAATCTCATCAACTTCTTCTTTGACTGAAACACCTTCTGCTATATCACCAAGCGCGATTTTCCCTCCTATGTCGGATATAATAGGTGTTGAATAAGGGTCCCATTCAACAATCCTATGTCCTTGCTCAACCTTCTGACCATTTTTAACTTTAAGTTTAGCACCATAAACAATAGAGTATTTCTCTTTCTCCCTTCCTTTTGCATCAACGATAGCAATGACGCCATTGCGATTCATTACAACATAGGACCCTTCTTTATCTTTAACCTTTGCAAGGTTGATAAACTTTACAGTTCCTTTATACCTTGACTCCAGGATAGTCTGTTCTACCAATTTAGTAGCTGTACCACCTATATGGAAGGTTCTCATTGTAAGCTGAGTCCCGGGTTCCCCGATAGATTGTGCTGCAATGATCCCGACAGCTTCGCCCATTTCAACCGCATCTCCTCTTCCAAGGTCCATGCCGTAACACTTCTTACATACACCCTGTCTTGACTGGCACGTAAGAACTGACCTGATTTTAATCCTGTCTATTCCAGCCTCAATGATTTTTTGAGCCAGTTCGTCGTCTATTTCAGAATTTTTAGGAACAATCATCTTTTTTGTTATGGGGTCCTTTATATCCCCGGCAACAACCCTGCCGTATATCCTCTCTTCAAGGGGCTTTATGATTTCCCCACCCTCGACAAGACTCTCTACATAGATCCCATCGGTGGTATGACAGTCATCTTCGGTTATAATAACATCCTGTGTAACATCAACCAGCCTCCTTGTGAGGTAACCTGAATTAGCTGTCTTTAGGGCTGTATCAGCTAATCCTTTCCTGGCACCATGAGTTGAGATGAAGTATTGAAGTGGAGTTAATCCTTCTCTGAAATTTGCTGTGATAGGAGTCTCAATGATTTCCCCTGATGGCTTTGCCATAAGGCCTCTCATTCCTGCAAGCTGTCTTATCTGAGCAGTAGAACCCCTTGCACCGGAATCAGCCATCATGAATACACTGTTAAAGGAGCGGCGCTCTTTAAGTTCTTCTTCTGAAGCCTTGTCAACCTTTCTAATATCCTCAGCACCTAATTCTTTCATCATTTCATCTGCGATTTTTTCGGTAACCTGTGCCCATATGTCTATAACCTTGTTATAACGCTCTCCGTTTGTAATAAGTCCTTCTGAATATTGCTTCTGGACGTCCACGGCCTCCTGTTCTGCATCTTTTATAAGCACGAATTTTTTAACCGGCACGTGCATATCATCTATGCAGATCGAGATTCCTGAAAGGGTCGCATACTCGAACCCGATTTTCTCAATGTTGTCAAGAAAAGTGACTGTTTTCTGTCTCCCAGCCTTCTTATAGCAAATCTCCACAAGCGTAGCTACCTCTTTCTTGCTCATTTCTTTATTAATCAAGTTAAAAGAAACTTCCTCTGGTAAAATTTCGCCAAAAAGAATGCGCCCTACTGTTGTACTGATAAAGGTGCCGTTCATCCTTACTTTTATACCCGCATGTTCTTCAACTTCACTTGCATCATATGCAATCCTTACTTCTTCAGGAGATGAAAATGCCTTTTCTTCGCCTTTAGCCCCTTTTCTTTCTTTTGTAAGATAGTAAATACCTAATACCATGTCCTGAGTAGGGGTTGTAATAGGTTTTCCATTTGAAGGAGAAAGAATGTTCCCTACAGACATCATTAATACTCTGGCCTCGACCTGAGCCTCTATGGATAAAGGAACATGTACTGCCATCTGGTCACCGTCAAAGTCTGCATTAAAGGCACTGCAAACAAGCGGATGGAGTTTTATGGCTTTACCCTCAACAAGAACAGGATCAAATGCCTGAATCCCTAAACGGTGAAGGGTCGGAGCCCTGTTTAAAAGAACAGGGTGCTCCCGTATGACCTCATCGAGACAATCCCATACCTCTGGAATTCCCTGTTCTACCATTTTCTTTGCATTCTTAATTGTAGTTGCAAAGCCCTTCTCTTCAAGCTTACTGAATATAAATGGTTTAAACAGTTCAAGCGCCATTGTTTTTGGAAGCCCGCATTGATGGAGTTTAAGTTCCGGCCCCACAACAATAACAGAACGGCCTGAGTAATCAACCCTCTTGCCGAGAAGGTTCTGTCTGAAACGCCCCTGTTTGCCCTTTATCATATCGCTAAGGGATTTAAGCGGTCTTTTTGTTGCGGCTTTTAAAACACGCCCCCTTCTGCCGTTATCAAAAAGTGCATCAACTGCCTCCTGGAGCATCCTTTTTTCGTTACGAATAATAACACTCGGCGCTTTTAACTCCATAAGTCTTTTTAACCGGTTGTTCCTGTTGATAACCCTTCTGTAAAGGTCATTAAGGTCTGAGGTAGCAAACCTTCCGCCTTCAAGGGGCACTAATGGGCGAAGGTCCGGTGGAAGCACGGGAATTACATCCATAATCATCCATTCAGGTTTATTGCCTGATTTCCTAAAAGACTCTACAACTCTCAATCTTTTTGTAAGTTTTCTCTTTACCCCGAGAGATGAAGAGGCCTGTATTTTAGCCCTTAATGTCTTTGAAAGGGTATCAAGTTCAACATTCCTGATCAGTTCTCTTATTGCCTCTGCACCAATGCCTGCCTTGAATTTATCACCAAACTCCTGGGCCTTCTTTTTATACTCCTCCTCACTGAGAAGGTCCTTTTCCTTCATGCGGGTACTGCCGGGGTCAACAACAATATAGCTTTCAAAATAAAGCACCTTTTCCAGCTGACGCATTGTCATGTCAAGCATTGTCCCGATCCTGGAGGGAATACCTTTTAAAAACCATATATGTGCAACAGGGGTTACCAGTTCTATATGTCCCTGCCTCTCACGCCTTACTTTAGACTGTATTACCTCAACACCGCACTTGTCACACACCACCCCACGGTGCTTCATTCTTCTATACTTACCACATATGCACTCCCAGTCTTTGACAGGGCCAAAGATCTTGGCGCAGAAAAGGCCGTCTCTCTCAGGCCTGAATGTTCTATAGTTTATAGTTTCAGGTTTTTTAACCTCACCATAAGACCATGCCCTTATTTTTTCAGGAGAAGCCAATTTTATTTTGATGGCATCAAATTCTGTTGGATTCTTTGGTTTCTCAAAAATAGAATAGATGTCTTCCACTAAATTATCCTCCTCGGTATTATATTTATAACCTGACTAAATATTCTCATTTTTTAGGTTGTTTTTTACTTGAGGCAGTAGATTTACGCTTATCAGACTTGGCCGGAGGTTTGTCTTCTATTAATTCAATATCGAGACCAAGGCTCTGAAGTTCTTTAATTAAAACATGGAAAGACTCTGGCACGCCAGGCTCAAGATTAGCCTCCCCTTTAACAATAGCTTCATACATCCTTGCCCTCCCTATAACATCATCGCTCTTAACCGTAAGGAATTCCTGAAGTGTATGCGCGGCACCGTAAGCCTCAAGTGCCCATACCTCCATCTCACCTAACCTCTGGCCGCCGAACTGTGCCTTTCCGCCCAATGGCTGCTGAGTGACGAGCGAGTAAGGCCCGATAGACCGTGCATGTATCTTGTCTTCAACGAGGTGGTGAAGCTTCATCATGTAAACATATCCTACTGTAACCGGCCTGTGAAAAGGCTCACCGGTTTTTCCATCAAAAAGGGTAATCTGCCCACTAGGAGGTAAGTCCGCTTCTTTTAAAAATTCCTTTATATCCTTTTCCCTTGCCCCTTCAAATACAGGGGTTGCAACATAAAAACCAAGGGTTTTAGCTGCCCATCCAAGGTGAGTCTCGAGTATCTGTCCAACGTTCATTCTTGACGGGACACCTAGAGGATTAAGGATTAAATCAACAGGAGTTCCGTCAGGCATATGTGGCATGTCTTCCTCAGGCACTACCGTGGCAATTACGCCTTTATTGCCATGCCTTCCTGCCATCTTGTCCCCTACCTGGATTTTTCTCTTCATAGCAATATAAACTTTTACAACCTTCAAAACTCCCGGGGGGAGTTCATCCGCTTTTTTAACTCTACCGATTCTATCATCATAATAATCCTCGAGTGAACTTATGTAGCTTTTTGTATCTTTTTCCATAAGTTTAAGCTTTTCTTCAACTTTAGCGTCTGCAATTTTTATTTTACTGAGCTGGGCATCGCTTATATTTTTGAGATGCTCTTTTGTAAGGTTTGTGCCTTTTTTGCACAGTACCTTCTTGCTCTTTGAAAGCCTGACATTCTCTGCCACCTTCATGCCAAGGAGTATCTCACGTATTTTCAGGTATTTACTTTCCTCTATGATTCTTACTTCTTCTTCAAGATCCCTCTGTATACTGTCTATATCACCCTTTTGTATTTTTTTGGTTCTTGAGTCTTTTTCAACCCCCTTCCTTGAAAATACCTTTGCGTCAATAACTATGCCTTCAATCCCCGGAGGAGCATAAAGACAATTCTCCCTTACCTCTTCTGCCTTTTCCCCGAATATCGCCCTGAGCAACTTTTCTTCAGCCGTTAACTGAGTCTCCCCCTTTGGGGTAACTTTACCTGCAAGTATGTCACCTGGCTTTATCTCAGCACCGATTCTTATAATTCCGCTTTCGTCAAGATTGCGGAGTGCCTCTTCTCCAACATTGGGGATATCCCTTGTAATTTCTTCAGGGCCCAGTTTGGTCTCCCTGGACTCTATTTCAAAAACCTCGATATGAATTGAGGTGTATTTATCTTCTTTTACAAGCCGTTCGCTTATGATCATAGCATCTTCAAAGTTATATCCGCACCACGGCATGAAAGCAACAAGAACATTCTTGCCCAGAGCAAGTTCGCCAAGGTCTGTAGCATGTCCATCAGCAATAACCTGCCCTTTCTTGACTGGTTCACCTATTGTTACAATAGGCTTCTGGTTGATACATGTAGCCTGATTTGAGCGGCTGAATTTGGTAAGCTTGTGTATATCTACCCCGCCATCATACTTTACAACAATTCTTGATGCATCAACGGATTCGACCACTCCCGGCCTTTTGGAGGTAATCATAACTCCCGAATCCCTTGCAGCTACACTTTCCATCCCGGTTCCAATTATTGGTGCCTCGGTTTGCAATAAAGGAACCCCCTGTCTCTGCATGTTGGAGCCCATCAGTGCCCTGTTTGCATCGTCATTCTCAAGAAATGGTATAAGTGACGCGGAAATGCTCACAATCTGTTTAGGAGAAACATCCACATATTTTATCTCATCTTGCGCAACCAGCTTAAAGTCGCCACCAACTCTTGCAGATACTGTCTCTTCTGCAAGGTAACCTCTTTTGTCAATAGGTGAGGTCGCCTCTGCAATAGCATGCTTCTGTCCCTCAATTGCAGAAAGATTCTTAATTTCCTCCGTAACCTTACCATTTTTCACTTTTCTACACGGTGACTCAATAAAACCAAAATCGTTAACCCTTGCATATGAAGCAAGCGATGTTATCAGCCCTATATTAGGTCCTTCAGGAGTCTCTATAGGACAAATGCGGCCATAATGCGTAGGGTGTACATCCCTGACTTCAAAGCCTGCTCTCTCCCTCGTTAATCCGCCTGGCCCAAGGGCGCTTAATCTCCTTTTGTGGGTTACTTCAGAAAGGGGATTTGTCTGGTCCATAAACTGACTTAACTGACTTGAGCCAAAAAACTCCTTGATAACTGCTATGACCGGCTTTGCATTAATAAGGTCGTGTGGCATTGCTTCGTCAAGTTCAGCAAGAGTCATTTTTTCCTTCATGGCCCTTTCCATCCTTACAAGGCCAATCCTGAACTGATTCTCAAGAAGTTCCCCCACTGCTCTCACCCTTCTGTTGCCAAGGTGGTCTATATCGTCAACCTCTCCTTTGCCAACCCTGAGATTTAGCAGATTGCGAACAATCTCCATTATGTCTTTATCTGTTAAAACCCTGGTACTGAGTGGAATATCAAGGTCAAGACGCGTGTTAAGATTCAGCCTCCCGACCGGGGAAAGGTCATATCTTTTCGGGTTAAAAAACAACCCTTTAAAAAGCTCCTTTGCGTCATCCATCGTGGGTGGCTCGCCCGGCCTCAGTTTTCTGTATACCTCTATTAATGCTTTATCAACAGTTTTAACTTTATCTATGAGCAGAGTATCCCTTATAGCAGGCAGGTAATTTATTCCATCAATTAAAAGCAAGTGGAGCTTGGGGATTTTTGAGGTCATTATCTTTTCAACAATATCGCTTCTTATCTCCTCGTTGCTTTCTAATATAACCTCTCCTGTTTCCGGGTCTACAATATCGTTCAGCGTTACCCTGCCAATAAGTTCCTCTTTTGAGATAGGGATTTTCTTGATACCCGAAGTCTCCATCTTTTTAACGGCAGCCTTTGTTATTCTGCTGCCTGCTTTAACGATTAACTCATTTGTCCCTGGGGCATGAATGTTTTCCAAAGCCTTTACACCAACCAGAACCTCGCTTACCAACCGACTCGCAATTCCACCTTTAATACTAATTTCCTCAATATAATAAAATTCCCTCAGTATTTGCTCTTCCGTGTATCCGAGTGCTTTAAGAATAATTGTGGCCGGCAGTTTTTTCCTTCTGTCAATCTTTACAAAGAGGATATCTTTTGAATCGAACTCAAAATCAAACCAAGACCCTCTGGCAGGTATTATTCTGGCAGAATAAAGAACCTTGCCAAGATGGGTTCTGCCTTTATCATGCGTAAAAAATACCCCCGGTGACCTATGAAGCTGACTGACAACAACCCTTTCTGTGCCATTTATAATAAAGGTTCCCGTATCAGTCATTAGAGGAAGCTCTCCTAGATAAACTTCCTGCTCGCGAGACTCCTTTAATGTCTTCTTGTCTGATGACTTCTTACCGGCTTCGTTTTTTTCCCATAAATTCAGTTTTACCTTTATCTTGAGTGGGGCGGCATAATTAATGCCTTTCTGAAGACTCTCGTTTCTATCGTATTTAGGTTTTCCCACCAGATACTCGACATACTCAATTGACGCAGTCTCATTATAATCAACCACAGGGAAAACACTGTTAAAGGCCGCCTGCAAGCCCCTGTCTTCCCTTTTATTTGATGGAATATCCTCTTGTGAAAATCGTTCAAATGAACGTTTTTGAATTTCTATAAGATTAGGTATACTTAATATTTCCGATACATGTCCAAAATTCTTTCTTACCCTCAGGGCCTTTGCCATAGCTCTCCTTTTTTGAAAAGATTCAGGGGTTCAGGGTAAGCAAAAAATTTAAATTTTACACTCCACCACTCGACCCCTTGAATCCTTTTATTCTATTTTATCTCTACTCCTGCACCCTGCTCTTCAAGTTTGGCTTTTACTGCATCTGCTTCTTCCTTGGGAATACCGGTCTTTACAGGTTTTGGAGCCCCGTCAACAAGTTCCTTGGCTTCCTTGAGACCCAGACTTGTAAGCTCACGGACAACTTTTATTACCTGGATTTTCTTCTCTCCGGCAGAGGTCAGGACAACATCAAAGCTGGTCTTCTCTTCCTCTGCTGCTGCAGCCGGAGCTCCTGCTGCTGCTACTGCTACAGGAGCAGCAGCAGTGACACCATAGCGTTCCTCAAACTCCTTTATGAACTGGGACATTTCCAAAATTGTCATTTTGTCAATAAACTCAAATACATTTTCTTTTGTAACAGACATTTTTCCCTCCTTAATTTTTCTCGTTAGGCGTAAAACGTGAGGCGTTCAGGCGATTTTTTTATCCCCTTACGCCTTACCCCTTACACCTCGCGTTTATTTTTTAGTCCTTCCATAGCATAGACAAACTGGGCCAGTGTGGCATTCAATGCTGCTGCAAGCTTACTCAACGGCGATTGCACTGTGCTAATAAATATGGCAAGAAGGGTTTCTCTTGAAGGCAGTTCTGATATAGCCTTTATCTCTTCGGCTTCACAAACTTTGCCTTCGATAACCCCGCCTCTGATTTTAAGCTTTTCATTTGCCTTGACGAACTCTAAAACCTTCTTTGCAAGAAGGGCCGGTTCCTGGTAGCTAATAGCAACACCCACGGGTCCTGCAAAAGTATCTTTAACTGCTTCCAGTGGTGTTCCCTCTGAAGCCCTTTTAGCCAGGGTGTTCTTCACAACCTTATACTCCAGGGAAAATTCTCTTAATCGTTTTCTAAGTTCCGAGATTTCCTCGACAGTAAGACCCCTGTAATCTGTGAATATAACACCGGTAGCTTTCAGGAATTTGTCATTTAACTCTGAAACTATTCGAATTTTTTCTTCCTTTTTCAGCCTTCCATCACCCCTTTCGTTTCATCAGAGACACCAGCAGCCAAAAACAAGTTAAAAGTTAAAAGTTAAAAATGCTGGAAAATTAACTCTACACTCTTCATTTTTAACTTTTAACTGAGTTTAAAGTTTCCCTTGTCTGCACCGGGCAAGAACCATTATCTTGATTATGATGCCCCGAAGCTTCGGTGCATCGCACCGGCGGTCTCTGACCTTTTTTTTTACAAAACGCAGATAAACTCTGTGGTTATGCACAGTATATTCTACGTTACATCGGAAACGTCTACAGAAACTCCCACCCCCATAGTAGATGAAACGGACAATTTCTTGATATATTTACCCTTACTTGTTGAGGGTTTGGCCTTTAAAATAGAATCTAAAATTGCCTTAGCATTTTCAATAAGCTTCTGGCTATCAAAAGAAACCTTGCCAACCGGCACATGAACAACACCTGCTTTTTCTGTTTTGTAATCCACTTTACCTGCTGCTATATCCTTCACTGCTTTTCCTACATCAAAAGTAACAGTTCCAGACTTAGGGTTCGGCATAAGACCTCTTGGCCCGAGAACCTTTCCGAGTTTACTTACCATCCCCATAAGATCCGGGGTTGCGACAGCCTTATCAAAATCCAGCCATCCTCCTTTTATTTTTTCAACAAGTTCTTCTGCGCCAACATGGTCAGCACCAGCTTCCGACGCCTCCTTTACCTTCTCTCCTTTTGCAAATACAACCACCCGTACTTTTTTACCGCGGCCGTGGGGCAACACAACTGTACCCCTTACCATCTGGTCTGACTTTTTTGGGTCAACTCCGAGATTCACAACTACATCAACTGTCTCATCAAATTTTGTATAAGCAGATTGCTTAACTACATCGATAGCTTCAGTGAGTTTATATTGTTTGGTTCTATCTGTTTTTTCCTTTGCTGCTTTATATTTCTTGCCCATTATTCCCCCTTTACCTTTATTCCCATACTTTTAGCGGTACCCTTAATAGTCTCAGCAGCCTTATCAACGTCAAATGCATTAAGGTCAGGCATTTTTGTCTTTGCAATATCCTTTATCTGGGACATCGTAATTTCACCCACTTTTTCTTTGTTTGGAATACCAGAGCCCTTGATTATACCTGCTGCCTTTTTAAGCAGTTCAGAAGCTGGGGGGGTTTTTAAAATAAAAGTAAATGTCCTGTCAGCGTATATGGTAAGAACCGCAGGGATAATTGTATCCCCCATAGCCTTGGTCTGAGCATTAAAAGCCTTGCAGAACTCCATTATATTAATTCCATGCGGTCCAAGCGCAGGGCCTACCGGCGGAGCAGGGTTCGCCTTTCCTGCCGAAATCTGAAGTTTTACCTGTGCAATAACCTTCTTTTTAGCCATCTAAACCTCCAAAACAAATTATACGTTATACGTTATATGTTATTTGTTATTAGATCCTCATAATGAAAAGTCTTGCGCTTTTATACGTATAACTTATAACTAATAACCCGTAACATTTTTTTGTTATGCTTTCTCTACCTGGAGAAAGTTAAGTTCAACAGGAGTTTGCCTCCCGAATATAGTTACCAGGACTCTTAATTTACTGTGGTCGGTATCTACTTCATCAATAAATCCGTTAAAATTACTGAAGGGGCCATCTATTATTCTTACGTTATCCCCCTTATCAAACTGGGTTTTAACCTGTAAAGCCGGTCCTTTCTCAATCTGCTGAATAACCACCTCTACCTCCTCTTCATTAAGAGAGGTGGGTTCTTTGCCCCCCACAAATCCGGTAACTCTCGGAGTACTTCTTACCAGATGCCACATTTCGTCATCCATCTCCATTTCAATAAGGATGTATCCCGGATAGAACTTTTTGTTGGTCTCCTGCTTCTTTCCTGCTTTAAGTTTGACGACTTTTTCTGTAGGTATAAGCATTTGTGTAATTTTTCCCTGTAATCCCTTCCTCTGGGTATTTTCCTCCAGGGTTGCTTTAACCTTCTCCTCAAATCCAGAATATGTATGCACCACATACCACTTTTTCTCTGCCATAATTTTCCTCTATGCGTTCTTAGACTATCTTAAGGCCAGACGAACAAGCCTTGTAAGCCCAAGATCCACCAATCCTAAAAAAATTGACACAATGACTACTGTTATAATCACAACCCTGGTAGAACCTGTTACTTCATCGCGGCTTGGAAACACAACCTTTTTTAATTCAATCCTTACATCTTTTAAAAAATTCCTCAGCTTGGCAAACATCCTTACCACCCCTTAGCATTATTTTATACACTTCCCAAAAATGGCAGGCCAGGAGGGATTTGAACCCCCAACCCTCGGATTTGGAGTCCGGTGCTCTGCCGTTAGAGCTACTGGCCTATTTATTCGTTATTTGTTATTCGTTATTTGAACTTCGTATAACCAATATCAAGTAACTAGTAACGGCCTATGCCTTTACCTCCTTATGCATTATATGTTTCCGGCAGTGCCTGCAGTATTTCTTAATATTGATTTTGTCTGTAGTATTTTTCTTGTTCTTAGTTGTTGAATAGTTTCTATTTTTACAATCTTTGCACTGCAAAAGAATTATATCTCGCATTTTCTATAGTATTCCCTCTTGTTTTTTATTTTCAGTTTTATCTATGTTTATCTGTGGTAATCTGTGTTTTCTTTTTCTGCGATCATCTGCGTTTAGTTGATTATTCAATGACATTTGTCACAACTCCGGCGCCTACTGTCCTTCCTCCCTCTCTTATTGCAAACCTTAACTCCTTCTCCATGGCTATATCAGATATCAGCTCCACCGTTATGGTCACATTATCGCCGGGCATCACCATCTCCACCCCGTCGGGTAACTGCGCTATCCCGGTTACATCCGTGGTCCTGAAATAAAACTGAGGACGATACCCCTTGAAAAACGGCGTGTGCCTGCCGCCCTCTTCTTTTGTCAATACATACACCTCTGCACCAAACTTCTTATGCGGCGTTATGCTGCCAGGTTTAGCAAGCACCATTCCCCTCTCTACATCATCCTTGCCTATTCCCCTCAGCAGTACCCCCACGTTATCTCCTGCACGACCTTCATCAAGCAGCTTCCTGAACATCTCTACCCCTGTCGCTACCGTCTTCCTCGTCTCTCCCAGTCCTACTATCTCTACCTCCTCCCCTACCTTCACTACCCCTCTCTCTACACGGCCCGTCACCACTGTCCCCCTGCCGGAAATACTGAATACATCCTCTATCGGCATTAAAAACGGCTTGTCAGTATCCCTCTGTGGCTCCGGTATATACTCATCCAGCGACTTGAGCAGTTCCGCTATGCTCTTGTACTCCTCCGCTCCCGCTTCCTTGCTCTCACTCTGCAGCGCCTTCACCGATGCTCCCTTTACTATCGGTATCTTGTCACCGGGAAACCCGTACTTGCTCAAAAGCTCCCTCACCTCTACCTCTACCAGCTCCAATAGCTCCGGGTCATCCACCATGTCCGTCTTGTTTATATACACCACTATGTACGGCACTCCCACCTGCCTCGCCAGCAGTATATGCTCCCTCGTCTGCGGCATCGGCCCGTCTGCTGCTGACACCACCAGTATTGCACCGTCCATCTGCGCTGCACCTGTTATCATGTTCTTTATGTAATCTGCATGACCCGGACAATCTACATGCGCATAATGCCTCGTCTCCGTCTCATACTCTACATGTGCCGTTGCTATCGTTATCCCTCTTGCCTTCTCCTCGGGTGCATTGTCTATCGAGTCAAACGCCCTGAACTGTGCACCGCCCTTTAACGCCAGATACTTTGTAATTGCCGCTGTTAATGTCGTCTTACCATGGTCTACATGCCCTATTGTCCCCACGTTTATGTGAGGCTTTACCCTTTCAAATTTAGCCTTAGCCATTTTAGCCCCCTAATAAAAATTTAAAGTTAAAAGTGAAAAGTTAAGAATTCTAAATCTACAAACAACTTTTAACTTATAACTATTAACTGTTTCTTTATTCTCCTCTAACCTTTACTATAATATCTTCAGAAATCCCTTTTGGGATTTCATCGTAATTGGAAAACTGCATAGTATACGTTGCACGTCCCTGAGTCGTTGATCTCAAATCAGTTGCATAACCGAACATTGATGAAAGCGGGACCTGTGCTTCGATAATCTGAACCTTAGCCCTTTGCGTCATTGTCTGAATCTTGCCCCTCCTGGAATTCAGATCACCTATAACATCCCCCATATATTCTTCAGGAGTTACAACCTCTATAATCATCACCGGTTCGAGCAATACCGGTTTAGCCTTTTTTATAGCGCCTTTTACCGCCATAGAGGCAGCGATCTTGAACGCGATCTCAGATGAATCCACCTCATGGTATGAACCGTCAAACAAGGTAACCTTTATATCCACAACCGGATAACCTGCGAGCACACCGTCCTCAAGTGCCTCCTTAACCCCTTTCTCAACAGCAGGGATGTATTCTCTAGGGATAGACCCGCCCACAATCTTATTTACAAACTCAAAATTCTTACCCGGTTCCAGCGGTTCAACCTCAATGTAAACATGTCCATACTGACCGCGACCGCCTGACTGTCTGACATATCTGCTTTCTTCTTTTATTTTTTGCCTTATGGTCTCCCTGTAAGCAACCTGCGGCTTACCTACATTTGCACCCACCTTAAATTCCCTGAGAAGGCGGTCTACTATAATATCAAGATGAAGTTCCCCCATACCCGATATTATGGTCTGACCTGTCTCTTCGTTATAAGAAATCTTAAAAGAAGGGTCCTCCTGTGCAAGCTTCACGAGAGAGAGAGAGAGTCTTTCCTGATCTGTTTTTGTTTTCGGTTCAATAGCGACTGAGATGACCGGTACAGGAAATTCTATGGCTTCCAGGATTACCGGTTTGTCTTCGCTACACAGTGTATCACCCGTAAGGGTATTCTTTAATCCTACAACAGCGACAATATCTCCTGCGTGGATATCTTTAATCTCTTCCCTTTTATTTGAATGCATCTTCAAAAGCCTTCCAACTCGCTCTTTTTTATCTTTGGTCGAATTGTAGATATAAGAACCTGCTGACATCATACCGGAGTAAACCCTCAAGAACGTGAGCTGGCCGACAAAGGGGTCAGTCATTATCTTAAATGCAAGCGCGGAGAAAGGCTCCTTATCTGATATTTTTCTTACAACTTCTTTGCCGGTATCAGGATCAATCCCTGTCACAGGAGGGACATCCAGAGGACATGGCAGGTAATCAACTATTGCATCAAGCAGCTGCTGTATACCTTTGTTCTTGAATGCAGAACCACAGGCAACAGGCGTAATCCTCAGTTCAACAGTTCCCTTTCTAAGGGCAGCCTTTATAACGTCAGGCTCTATTTCTTCTCCTGAGAGGTATTTATTCATTATCCCCTCGTCAAAATCAGCAAGTGTCTCAATCATCTTTTCCCTGTATTCAAGTGCCAGTGGAAGAAACTCCTTGGGAATTTCAGTTTCAATAAACTCTGCACCTAATGTTTCATCATCAAACACATAAGCCTTCATATTAACAAGGTCTACAGGCCCCCTGAAGGCGTTCTCTTTGCCTATTGGTATCTGTACAGGAACAGGCACTGCCCCCAGCCGCTCTATCATGGAGTTAACGCTCATGGCAAAATCCGCGCCAACCCTGTCCATTTTGTTTATAAATGCAATCCTTGGGACCTTATATTTATCAGCCTGTCTCCAGACAGTCTCTGACTGTGGTTCCACTCCTGCGACGGCATCAAAAGCCGCAACTGCACCGTCAAGGACCCTTAAAGAGCGTTCAACTTCTATGGTAAAGTCAACATGACCGGGCGTATCGATTATATTAATTCTGTGATCTTTCCAAAAGCACGTAGTAGCGGCTGATGTAATGGTAATACCCCTCTCCTGCTCCTGAGGCATCCAGTCCATAACAGCCGTACCTTCATGAACCTCTCCCATCTTATATGTCACTCCTGTGTAGAAGAGGATACGTTCTGTGGTCGTAGTTTTCCCTGCATCTATGTGGGCCATAATTCCAATATTCCTTGTCTTTTTCAGCGCGGTGTGTGTCAATGTATCTCTCTCTTTTTACCATCTATAATGGGCAAAGGCCTTATTGGCTTCAGCCATCCTGTGGGTATCTTCCCTCTTTTTAACAGATGCCCCTGTCTTGTTTGCTGCCTCCATAAGTTCAGCAGCAAGCTTTTCTTTCATTGACTTTTCCGGTCTTTTTTTGGAAAAACCCAAAATCCACCTAAAGGCCAATGCCGTCCTTCGCTGGGCCCTGACATCCACAGGGACCTGGTATGTTGCACCTCCAACACGCCTTGATTTGACCTCAACAACGGGCTTTACATTCTCAAGTGCTGCCTTGAAAACCTTCATCGGGTCACTTCCGGTTTTAGCCTTTATAACATCAAGTGCTCCATAGCACATCTTCTCTGCTACAGATTTTTTGCCTGATTCCATTATTGAATTAATAAACTTGCTTACAAGCTTGCTGTTATACATGGGATCTGGCAAAATTTCTCTCTTATTTATAACTTTTTTTCTCGACATATTCGATTACCTTATTATTTAGGCCTCTTGGCGCCGTATTTCGACCTGCCGCACTTGCGGTCAGCAACGCCAAGGGTATCGAGGGTACCCCTTACGATGTGGTATCTAACACCTGGAAGGTCTTTTACTTTGCCACCTCTTATAAGAACAATTGAATGCTCCTGGAGGTTGTGACCTACGCCTGGAATATAAGCGGTAACTTCCATTCCATTAGTCAGCCTTATTCTTGCAACTTTTCTTAGTGCTGAGTTCGGCTTCTTCGGAGTTGTTGTATAGACCCTTGTGCATACTCCTCTCTTTTGAGGACACATCTTAAGCGCAGGACTTTTTGTCTTATTTCGTACCTTCTTCCGCCCATTATGTATAAGTTGTTCTATCGTCGGCATTTTTGCTCCACTCTAAAATTAGTCGTTTTACTCCAATGCCCTTGTTTTAAGGGTGAAACTTAAAGAGTTTATCAGGGGAATTCTTTTTTGTCAATAGGGGGTTAGAAGTCAGTGCCCTTAACAGTTGCTGCCGGTACAGTGTGTATTATTTGCTCGCTTTCTATCCCCCGGGATGAATTCAAGGAATAAACCATACGTCCAACCTTCTACACTGATTATGCTACCAGAAAAATCCGAGAAGAACTGTAAAAACAACACCTTTTAACAGCTCTATGTTGCCGGTTGTCACTAGTTTCTCATCTCTCATCCAAAGGACATATACAAAATTTTCAAACAGAGGCAGGAGCACAATAGCTGATATATTCAGATAGTAAAAAAAAACTATAAAAGAAGCTGCGCAGTAGAGAATCATCAACCACCTGTATGCAAGAGTTTTTTTTATCCTTGCCTTTACCTTAAAAACACCTGCTGCAAAAAAAATAAACACAGCAAGATACAGCCTTAATGACAGCTCACCTGTAATTACAAAATAAATAACAGGTGCTGACAAAGTCAGCAGGGCAAAACCGGTAAGCTCAGTAAATATATTATGTTCCTGCCTGCCTGACAGCAAAATCACATAACCGAAAACAAGAGGGGAAAAAACTAAAAATGGCTTTGCACCTTCAGTCAAAAACGGGATTAATAAAGCAATGCCTGCCAGACTGAAAAACATAAACCACAGCAGGTGTTCTTTTTCCCGTCCCCCTGTCCTTAATACTGATGACAGGGGATTTTTAGAATTTATAAGAAATATCAGCCCAAGGACGGTCAGGAGTGTCGCTAAAGAAAAATCTTTCCCTGTCTGCCACGGACGTGCAAGCAAACCTGCGGTGATTCCGGCTGAACAGGAAAAAATAAAAACTGCCCATGAACCGTACTCTTTGACAATAGGAATTTTCATAAGAAACAATTAGATGCACAGATTATTTACAGACGGACACTGACAGGACTTCAGTCTATTTCTCTATGATTTTAACCTTTATCTCAATTCTCTCATTAGGATTATCCCTTCTGTCCCTTGGCTGACTCACTATCTTGTCAGCCACTTCCATACCTGACACAACCTCTCCAAATCCGGTGTATTGATTATTAAGAAAGAAAGAGTCAGCTACGCAGATAAAAAACTGGGAGCCTGCACTATCAGGGTTAGCAGACCTTGCCATGGAAAGGATTCCCTTTTTATGCGGCTTATCATTAAACTCGGCCTTAAGAGAATACCCGGGATTGCCCATACCATGTTTTGACTTATCGGGATTTTTTGAGTTTTGATCACCTCCCTGTATCATAAAGCCGGGAATCACCCTGTGGAATGTTGTACCGTCATAAAACCCTTTTTTTGCAAGTTCAATAAAATTATTTACATGGTTTGGCGCTACATCAGGAAAGAACTTCAGTTCAATGTTCCCGAACTTCGTCTCAACAAGCGCCTTTGTCTCAGCCATTTTTTTTATCTCCTCTTTTGTAAATTTTTTGTGCACAGGCCCGGCATAAGCAGAAACAATAAAGAATTGCGTTAAAATCAGCAAAGAAGCCATTCCAATAAATCTCATTAAAAACCTCCTGTTTGGTGTAATTGGCAAGATTTTAAATTTATACATATTCTAATCGATTATTTATCGTTAGTCATAGATTATAGCAGAATCCACTTACTGCTTGTAAATAAGCAGTTACAAATGTCCGACATCAAACTACCACTGCGTTTATAGTGACCCTGCTCAAAAGCAGGGAAAATCCCTGTGTTTCAAAAAAAAACTGATAACTTCTCATGAAATTGGCAAGAATCTTCTATTTTTGTTGAAAAGAAAAATCTTTTGTGTTAATTTTAACAATTAATACTGAACGGAAAGTTAAGACAAGAGAAAAGAATAAATAAAATACTTAGCACAGGGGACTTCTTTTACGTGCCCTTAAATACATGGAATTCGTTAACATAATTACAGGGCTGGCTTATCTTGCTTCAGCCATCATTCTTATAACGAAAACAAAGAACACTAAATTACCTGCATCTAAAAATATTTTCTGGGCCTTAACAGCCTTTTCCATCATGAAAGCCATAGCTGTATTATCGGGGTCAGCTTCAGAATTAATTCCCACTGAAAGCCGGCAGATAATAAGCATCCCGCACCGGGAATTTTTTTCCACACTCAGTTTAACGTCTTCGGGAATTTCAAATATATTTCTCCTTCATTTTGGCATCAGTTCATTAAGTTACAAGACATCCCTTAGGTTAAGTTATGAGTATTTTCCTATCATCTTATTCCTGCTTTACATTGTTTTATATATTTCAGGGGCTATAAATCCTCAAGACGTCGAGAGATTAAACCACTACAGCTTTGGCTTTAACGGCGCTTTGCTTGGAAGTATAGGATGTTTTAATCTCTACTTAATTAAGAAAACTTCCGGAGAGAAGAAAATGCTTTCCGGTTTCTTAGTCTGTTGCCTTGGCCTTTTCGTTTATTCCCTGTCTGATGGTATCATGGTAGACCCTATCTCTAAAATTCCATTGATAAGGGGTATCAGGATAGAGCTTATAGAAATGTTAAGGCTGTTCCCTGCCGCCTGCATATTAATTTCTTCTTTATTTATTGTTAGACTGCTGAAAAAAGAGCAGAAGTCAAAGATAGGTTTTATTTAACGCTTCTTCATCCCTACCAAAACAGTTTTTCAGCTTTTAAAGGGGGAAATGTTTTTTCACTTCACATCAGGACAAAACACTAAAAACAGACAAACAAATAGTAGTTAAAGGCTAATTTCCATGCAGGACGAACCATCTTATCTTGTTATTCCGGCAGCAGGACTTGGCACACGAATGCGGGCAATCCGTCCTGATGTGCCAAAAGAGATGCTTCCTCTCGGGAATAAGCCTGCTATTCAATACACAGTGGCAGAAGGATTGTCAGCCGGCATTAAAAATGTCGTTATCATAATAAACAGACAAAAAGAGATTATAAGGAAGTATTTTGAAGACAGAAAATTCAGCAGTGATATGTTCCCTCTCGCAGTTGAGGAAATAGAAGAGCTCAAAAGAGAATGTTCTATCACTTTTCTTTATCAAAAAGAGTCATTAGGCGAATCTGATGCTATAAGCCTTGCCCGGGATGTTGTCAATAATCATTCTGCAGCCATAATCTATCCTGATAACATCTATTTCCCGGCTCAAAACGGGTCCCTGGCTCAAGGGGCGCTGAAAATGCTAAAACACGTCTTCAGGCAATACAAAAAAGATGTTTCAGCCCTTATGCAGGTAACAGAAAAAAATGCTCCGGGTATAAGCAACTCGGGGAGAGCAGACCTCCTACATTTAAGAGACAATGTTTTTCGTATCATGGGGTTTCATCCAAAAGGTGAAAGCCATTTTGTTCTGCGTTTCA
>Ga0255053_10000437_pt1 | contig 23002 bp, 19 predicted proteins | sample JV7_2_22_MG_FD_188635 | JGI IMG/M metagenome (GOLD analysis project Ga0255053, IMG submission 188635) | Seawater microbial communities from Jervis Inlet, British Columbia, Canada - JV7_2_22 | ecosystem: Environmental > Aquatic > Marine > Inlet | place: Canada: British Columbia | collected... | reverse complement strand
ATCGGCGACCGTGGCCGTCGGCGAAATCACCGCCGATGGGTCAACGCCCGGTGCGTACCTCGGCGCCGGGTGCAATACGGCCGCCATGAACGCGTAGTGAGCATACGGATTGTCGCTGACCAGCGACGCAACTGGCGAGTCATCCACGTCCTCGGCGCGCAGGATGACAGCAGCAGCCCGCGTCGCAGACAGCTGCTTTTTCAGAGCTGGGTTGGAAAGGAAACTCAGTGAAGCCGGACCTGCATTGCGCAGTCCGGCTATATTGTCAACAACGACGTCGGGATCGCCGATGAGTTCACAGCCGAATCGTTTCCCAAGTTCTCCGAGCGTTGTCGGCATCAGCCGCAGTAAACTTAGCGAGAGCGAATCTAGCGAGCGCCCTGAGCCTGGAAGTTGGCTTCCACGACCCGCAATACCTCTTCGGTGATATTGACCGACGTGCTGGCGAATAACACGCCTTCACCGACAACAAGGTCATAGCCCTGCGCCTGCGCATACTCCTGAACTTCCTTGAGCAATGAACGCTGCAAAATACCGAGCTCTTCGTTCTGACGAAGGTTCAGGTCCTCACGAAATTCGTTTTGCAACCGAGTTACCTCGCGCTGCAAGTCTCGCAAATTCTTTTCGGCGTTGCGACGCTCGGTCTCACCCATAACGCTGACGTCTTTCTGAATTTTCTCCGTCAGGGCCTGAAGTTCATTCTGCTTCGCGAGAAACTCACGTTCACGCGGCGCGAATTCTTCCCGCAAGGCATCCATTGCGGCTTTCGTCTGCGGCGCGCGGTCCAGAAGTACCGGTACGTTAACTACGCCGATTTTTACTTCCTGTGCTTCAGCCGGTAGCACGAAGGCATATACCAGTGCGACGCCAATCGCAACTTTAACCAAGTGTTGTTTTGCAAAACTCATATTGTATCCAATCCTTAAAACGCTTGACCAATGGAGAACTGGAATCGTTCCGTTTCGTCTCCGAAAAACCTGTCGTTACCTGCATATTCGTTAAGTGGTAACGCATAACTGAACCTGAACAAGCCCATCGGCGCCAGCCATTGAACGGCGATTCCGACGGATGTACGCAATTCATCAAAGTCCGGCTTGTACTCCACCGGGGCACCCAGTTTGTCCGTAAACAAAACTTCGCCAGTATTGAATACATTGCCGACATCATAAAAGATTGACGCACGAGTCTGGCCGGCCCACTTATCAGGCAGCGGAAGTATAAGCTCAAGTTGGCTTGCAACCAACACATTGCCACCGTACGGATTGCCGAAACTGTCACGCGGTCCGAGCCAGGACTCGCGGAAGCCGCGTACCGACTGCGGTCCGCCACCAAAGAACTGCTTGTATGGCGGCACTGCCGTGGTGTCGCCCAATGCCTCGCCAATGCCCGTCTCGAGGTTATAGCGCAACACGAAACGCTTCCAGAGCGGCATGTACTTCGTCAGATTGTAGCGGAAGCTGTAGAACTCGACTTCACTGGGCGGCACGGCGGCGGACAAGAATACCTGGTGTCGGGTACCGCGGGTCGCAAACAGGGTACGGTTACGGCTATCGTAAGTCCAGCCGGTGATAAATTCGTAGGTGTCGAACTTGGTGCCGAAAAACACGATCCCGCCCCCGACATCCTCAACAAACGGATTGCCGTTGTTCGCAACCCACTGCTGCGACTGCGTAGTACTCCCGGTCGACGACAACAATTCAGCGCGCTGGAAAGACAAGCCGAACGAAAGCGACTGAAATTCACTCAACGGATAGCCGTAATCGACTGAGAGGCCTGCCGTCGTTGTCGAGAAGTCGGACGAGCTTGACGTAAACTGCGTAATGTTACGGTAGTTGACACCGAGCGTGCGTCGAACGCCATCCATTGTTCGGTACGGGTCGGTATGCGAGATGTTGTAGACGTTCGAAAACTGGCTCGTGGATACTTCGAGCGCGACACGATTACCTGTGCCAAGGAAATTCGTGTGTACGATGCTACCGTTAAGAATCAGTTTTTGTGATTCGGAAAAACCTACGCCACCCGAAAACTGTCCCGGCATGCGATATTCAATCTGAAAGTCGACGTCGACCAGATCGGGGCTACCCGGAACAGGTACGGTATTTGACTGGACCGACGGTTCGACATAGGGCAGGCGTTGCAAACGGAATTTGGAGCGGTCGATCAGCACGTTCGACAGATAGGCGCCCTCCAATTGGCGGAGCTCGCGGCGCAGTACCTCGTCGTCAACCTGATCGATACCCTTAAAGTTGATGCGCCTGACATAAACACGACTTTTCGGATCGACGTAAAATGTTATTTCGGCCGTTTTGTCTTCGTGATCAAGTTCGGGAACCGCTTCTATCTCGGCATTTGCATACCCTTGTTCGCCCAGTCGCACCGACATGAATTCACTCGATTGTGTAAGCAATCCGAGATTGAAGATCGACCCCGGCCGCGCGAGAACCATGGCACGCAAATAGGCTTCCGGAAGAACCATGTCACCAACGAGCTTCACTTCGGAAATCGTATACTGGCTGCCCTCATCGATAGTGATCGTTACGAAAATGTCTTTCTTGTTCGGCGAAATTGCAACCTGTGTGGATTCGATATTGAAATTCGCGTAGCCACGGTCCATATAAAAGGAGCGTAGTTTCTCCAGGTCTCCCTCGAGGCCCTGCTTTTCGTAGCGGTCATCCTGGCGAATCCATGACAGCCAGTTCGCTGTATCGAGCGTGAAACCGTCGCGAATCGCATCCTCATCGAACGACGTGTTGCCAACGATATTCACTTGCCGAATTTTTGCGCGATCGCCTTCCTTGACATCAATCTTGATTCGCACCGTGTTGTTCGGCCGATCCTCGACTTTTGTGTCGATGCTCACCCCGTACTTGCCACGATCGTAATACTGCTCACGCATGAACATCGCAACATCTTCAAGTATCGAGCGATCGAAGGTTCGGCCCTTGGCAAGCCCGACACCGCGCAAGGACTCCATCAAGTCCTCGGTCTTGATGTCCTTGTTGCCCTCTATCTCGAAGCTTTCGATCGACGGCCGCTCCTTGACCGCGATGATGAGCGCGTCGCCGTCACGACGCATCTCGATGTCATCGAAGAGTCCCTGGGTATACAGCGAACGAATCGCCTCTCGAACGCGGATATGGTCGACCGTATCGCCAATGTTGATCGGCAGATAGTTGAACACCGTTCCTTCCGAAATTCGCTGCAGTCCCTCGACACGCATGTCCCTGACGACAAACGGATCGATAGCCGCAACGACTGACGATGCCGACAGGCACAGGAACAATGTCAGCGCCAATTTACGCCAGCCGTGAGTCGATGTTTTAGGTCTGGATGTCATGCATGGTTTTCCGAAGTCGGTCGGGCTAGCCGAATATTCTCGCAAGATCATTATAGAAAGCGAAGCTCATCAATAGAATCAATGCGAATATGCCGATCTGCTGGCCCATAATCTGTGCCCGCTCCGACATCGGGCTGCCTTTGAGTCCTTCGATTGACTGGTAGACGATCTGGCCACCGTCGAGTACCGGGATCGGCAACAAATTGAGTACGCCCAGACTGATACTCACGATCGCCAGGAAACCCAGGAAGTAGTCCAGCCCACGTTGGGCCGATTCCCCGGCGAACTGCGCGATATTGATCGGGCCGCTGATATTCTTGATGGACACATCGCCCGTGATCATGCGGCCGAGCATCCGCAGCGTGAAAATGGTCGACGACCAGGTGCGCCCCATCGCCTGCGTCATCGATTCGAGCGGCCCGTACCGTCGCTGATAGTAATAGTCATCGAAACTTCCGCCGCGCGCAACGCCGATCCGGCCCCGGGCCTCGCCGTCGACAATCTGTTCCTGCACGACGAGAGTCGTTGCAAGACTCTGCCCGTCGCGCAGGTAGGCCACGCTGACCTCCTTATTGGCGCGAGCCTGCACGATATCGACAAGGTCGCCGAAGTCATCGACACGCTCGTTGTCAACGGCAACAATCCGATCGCCGGCTTCGAGCCCGGCAAGCTTGGCTGGGCCATCGTCCTCCACCCTGCCGATCTCGGCCGGCAGATCGCCGGGACCGAAAGGCTGGAAACCGAGGCCTTCGAACAACATGCCGGGTTCCGTCAGCCGTCTGGCATCGTCGCCGACGTTAAGCGATACAGGGTGCTGGTAGCCGTCCTGAGTCTCGAGCGTCAGCGGCACGCGGCCGTCTGACACCATGTGATCGAGCATCGCGACCAACGCAGATTCCCAGTCGGCGGTTTCGACATCGCCGACCGCGATGATCCTGTCGCCCTGCTGCAATCCGGCTTCGGCCGCAAACGATCCCGGTTCGACGCTACCGACTGCCGGTACCAGCGTCGGAATGCCGTAGATGAAGAGCGCCCAGTACGCCACGATTGCGAACAGGAAATTGAATGCCGGGCCTGCCAGCAATACTGCAATGCGATGCGGAATCGGGCGCTGGTTGAAGGCCCTGCCCTCGTCTTCCTCGGCAATGGGTCCCTCGCGAGTATCGAGAAAACGCACGTACCCACCCAGCGGAATAGCCGACAGGCAAAACTCGGTGCCGTCTTTGCGACCGACCCTTGTCCAGATTGGCTTGCCGAAGCCGACCGAGAATCGCAGTACCTTCATACCGGCCAGGCGTCCCACAATGAAGTGGCCATACTCGTGCACGGCGACCAGCACGCTGATCGCCACGGCAAAAGCCAGCAGATTGCCGAACGCGCTAACCATACTCAGCTATTTTCCCTATTACAATCAATAAGATATCCAATTTCCGGACGATCGGCAGGGAAACCGGTTGAGCCTCCCTGATAGTGTGGACTTGCGTACGGAAGCGCGGTTCCCGCGGACGCCCCGACGAGTTTGCGGTTCGCAGCCTGAATGCACACTGAATGCCGCATCATTGTAGCCCCATCCATCCCATCCCCAGCGCAAACAGCGGCGCTGCCGCCGCCACGCTGTCGATTCGGTCCAGGACGCCGCCGTGTCCCGGAAACAGCCTGCCGCTGTCCTTGAGGCCGGCCGTACGCTTGAACATGCTCACCGTCAGATCGCCAACGATCGATGCACACGCGACGGCGAGGCAAAAAGGCACCAAAACGGCGATTCGGACCTCGAACCAGACGGCACCAGCGAGCGACAACAACGCGACCGTGACGAGACCGCCGATGACTCCCTCCCAGGTTTTTCCGGGGCTTATCTGTGGCGCCAGCTTGACCCGGCCAAACAGCTTGCCGGCAACGAAGGCGCCGGTGTCCGCGGCCCAGACGATCAACAGCGCAGCCAGCAAAATGGCCGGGTTCGCCAGGTAAAGCACAATCAACGCGTTGTACAGCGGGACCAGAACCAGCATCCCGCCTATCCAGCGAACGGCTGCCGGAATCGGGGTCGGATAATAAAGTGTCCAGGCCAGCGCGCAAATCCACCAGACCAGCGCCAACTGGAACAACATGCCGTTGATCTGCGGTGCTTTCCAGTTCACAAACGCCATCACAGCAGCCAGAACCACGACAAACAAAATGCGCGTGTTCCTGGAACCGCTGGCGAGAAACCCGGACCATTCCCATGCACCTGCGAGAATCAACAGCGCGATGACGACCTCGGCGACCGGCGCCGGTACGGCGAACAGCACGAGCAGCAGCACCACCAGCGCGATGAGGGCTGTGATAACTCGCTTTTTCAGCATTTGACCGCCTCGAGCTGGTCCCCGGTATGTCCATATCGCCGCTGTCGCTGTGCATAGAAACCGAGCGCCGACTCGAACTCGGGCTCGCCGAATTCCGGCCATAGCACGTCACAGAACCAGATTTCCGCGTACGCGAGGTTCCACAACAAAAAATTGCTAATGCGATGTTCACCACCTGTTCGTATCAACAAGTCAGGATCCGGTATGTCCGCCAGCTGCAATTCCGCGGCAAAGGCCTCCTCATCGATATCGTCCTGACGAATTTCGCCGGCATCGAGCTTGACCGCCAGATTTCTGGCCGCCTCGACGATATCCCAGCGGCCGCCATACGCCACGGCGACTTGCAGGTTCAGGCCCGTGTTGTCCGCCGTGAGCGCCTCTGCAGCGTTGATCTTGTCGATGAGCTTTGTATCCAGTTGATCGCGCGCGCCGATGAATCGCAGCCTTACATTATTTCGATGCAGCTCGGCGACCTCCCGTCGCAGCGCCTCTACAAACAAGCCCATGAGTTTGCTGACTTCTTCCCGTGGTCGCCGCCAGTTCTCGCTGCTGAATGCGAACAACGTAAGATAGTCGACGCCGCGTTTCGCGGAAATTTCCACGGTTTCGCGGACGGCTTTGACGCCGGCACGGTGACCTGCATGCCGCGGTAACGAGCGGCGGCGCGCCCAGCGACCATTGCCGTCCATGATAACGGCGATGTGCCTGGGAATAGTCGCTGCCGAGAGCGCTGTCGGCGGAGACTCTGCCACTCAGACTTCCATCAGCTCGCTTTCTTTCTCGGCGAGCGTCTGATCGATTTCCGCGATGTATTTATCCGTAATCGTCTGAACCTCATCTTCGGCGCGATGCTCGTCATCCTCGCCGATCATTTTCTCTTTGAGAAGTTCTTTCACGTCATGAATGGCGTCGCGCCGAATATTGCGCACGGCGATGCGGCCACCCTCAGCTTCATGCCTTACAACCCGGATCATATCCTTGCGCCGTTCTTCGGTCAGCGCCGGCAACGGCACGCGGATTACCGTTCCCGCAGACTGTGGATTGAGGCCGAGATCCGAGCCCATAATGGCTTTCTCGATGACCGGAACCATGTCTTTTTCCCACGGCGTTACGGTCAGCGTTCTCGAATCTTCCACGCCGACGTTGGAGGCCTGATTCAACGGCACCTGGCTACCGTAGTACTCGACCATGATGTGATCCAACAAGCTGGTGTGTGCACGACCGGTGCGTATCTTGGTCAACTCTTGCTGCAGCGCCGCGACGCTTTTTGCCATGCGCTCGCCGGCGTCTTTTTTGATTTCTTCCAACACGTTCTATGCCCTCTTCTTTGACTGGCGTCGCCGTCTACGCGGTCACCAGGGTGCCGACATTGTCGCCCGCCATCGCCTGCACCAGTGCATTGGCGCGTGTCAGGTCGAAAACACGCAATGGCAGGTTGTTGTCCCGGCACATGACAACGGCCGTCGCGTCCATAACCAACAGCTTGTCCGCAAGCAATTGGTCGAACGACACGGTCTCGTAGCGTTTCGCATCGGGATTGCTGACCGGGTCCGAATCGTAGACGCCATCCACCTTGGTTGCTTTGAGCAGAATATCAGCTCCGATCTCGATGGCCCGAAGGCTTGCCGCCGTATCGGTCGTGAAAAACGGGTTACCGGTTCCTGCGGCAAGAATGACCACGCGTCCTTTTTCGAGATGCCTGACGGCACGTCGGCGGATGTAGTCCTCGCAAACCTCGTGGACCTGCAACGCAGACATGACTCGCGCGTACACATCCAGGGACTCGAGCGCGTCCTGGATCGCCAATGCGTTCATGACGGTCGCGAGCATGCCCATGTAGTCCCCGGTGACGCGATCCATGCCGGATCGCGCAAGCCCGGCGCCGCGAAAAATATTGCCGCCACCGATGACGATGGCAATCTCCACATCCTGCTTGCTGGCCGCCGCGATTTCGGCCGCGATGCGCTGAATGACCTTGGGCTCTATGCCGTAATCCAGATCGCCCATCAGCGCCTCGCCGCTGAGCTTCAGCAAAACACGACGGTATTGAACCGCAGAGTCACCCATTCGGACACCTTCGAATTGGAGCTTTTGACGCCGCCTTGCCGGCGGGCATTGATTCTAGCGTATTACAAAACCAAGGATGCATCTTAAATCAAAGACTTAAGCCAACATCGTCCGCTTATTCAACATCGGCCTTCTTTTTCGCATCCTCGATTTGCTGCATGACTTCGTCAGCGAAATTTTCCTGTTTTTTCTCAATGCCTTCGCCGACCTCGAAACGAACGAACGACGTGACTTTGGCACCTGCGCCGTCGAGCAGTTTGCCGACGCTGACCTTGTCATCCTTCACGAACGGCTGGCCGACCAGCGTGACTTCCTTCAGAAACTTCGCGATACGCCCGCTGACCATCTTCTCGACGATCTCGGGCGGCTTGCCCGATTCCGCCGCCTGTTCGGAAAAAATGCGCCGCTCGCGCTGCAGCGTCTCTGCCGGAACGCCGCTCTCGTCGATGCAAGTCGGGTTAGTCGCCGCAACATGCATCGCGATATCACGTGCCAGTGCGTCGTCTCCGCCGTCCAGCGCAACGACGGCTCCGATTTTGGCTCCATGGGTGTAATGACCAATCGGACCGTCCGAGGTCACATTGGCGATTCGCCGTACCGAAACGTTCTCGCCGATTTTGGCGATGAGATCCGTGCGCGCAGATTCGATACTGCGGCCATCTTCGAGCGACTCGTTTGCAAAGGCTTCGACATCAGTCGTGCCCGAGTTCAGGGCGGCGTTGGCGACGGATTCCACGAACGACACGAAGTTTTCGTCCTTCGCAACAAAGTCCGTTTCCGAATTCACCTCGACCACGACAGCGCTGGCGCCATTCGACTTGATGACAATTCTGCCCTCTGCGGCAACGCGACCTGCCCTCTTGTCGGCCTTGGCCTGCCCCGACTTGCGCAGCAACTCAGCCGCCGCTTCTATGTCACCATCGGTCTCAACCAGCGCCTTCTTGCACTCCATCATGCCGGCGCCCGTGCGTTCGCGGAGTTCTTTCACCATGGATGCACTGATCGACATCACAATACCTCTTGAATCTTGTTGTAACTATTCACCGTCTGTCGCTTTTCCGGCCGCTTTCCTGGCAGTCTTCTTGGCAGTCTTTTTCGCGACCTTTTTGGCGGTTTTCTTGGCGGCTTTCTTGGCGGTTTTCTTGGCGGCCTTCTTGGCGACCTTTTTGGTCGCTTTCTTTTCAGGACCGGCCTCGGCTTCCTCGGCGGCTACCTCGTCGGGCTTGGCCTCGACGTTCTCTTCCGCCGCCGGCTCTTCGGTCTTTTCCTCTACCGCCGCTTCTGCAACCTGCGCCGCGTCTGCTCCGGCGTCTGCGGCTGCTGGCTCATCGGCCGCAGGTTTTTCGACCTTGGGCTCGTCGGCCTTGGCTTCTTCGGCCTTGGCTTCTTCGGCCTTGGGCTCGTCGGCCTTGGCCTCTTCGGCCTTGGGCTCGTCGGCCTTGGCTTCTTCGGCCTTGCCTTCTTCGGCCTTGGCTTTTTCGGCCTTGGGCTCGTCAGCCTTGGCTTCTTCGGCCTTGGCTTCCTCGGACCCGGCTGCCTTTGCTGCAGCGGGTTTCTCCGCTACGGCGGCATCATCAGCCTTCCTGCCGACCGGTTTCTTCTTCACGGTCGCCTTACGAGCCGGTTTTTTCCCTGTCTTCTTCTTGCGGCCACCCGACTTCTTGACCTTGCCTTCGGCATCGAGTTCGATGAATTCGTCCTCACCGAGCGCAACCTCCGGAAGAGACGATTTGCCATCGACCACAGCGTCAGCAACCAGGGCAGCGTAAAGTTCGATGGCACGCATGGCATCGTCGTTGCCCGGAATGATGTAGTCGACACCATCCGGCGAGCAGTTCGTATCGACGACTGCCACGACGGGAATTCCCAGCTTTCTTGCTTCGCGGATAGCGATATCTTCATGATCGACATCGACCACGAACAACACGTCAGGCAAGGACTTCATGCCCTTGATGCCACCGAGGCTGCGTTCGAGCTTCTCACGCTCGCGAGTGAGCCCGAGCACCTCTTTCTTCGTCAGGCCCTCGAAGCCGCCTTCTTCGGCCATCTCTTCGAGCATCACCAGGCGCTTTACGGACTGACGGATCGTCTTGTAGTTGGTCAGCATGCCGCCGAGCCAACGTTGGCTCACGAACGGCATCTCGCAGCGAATGGCGTTGTCGCGTACCGAATCTCGCGCCGCGCGTTTGGTACCGACGAACAGCACCTTACCGCCATCTGCGACCGTCGCCTTGATAAATGCACAGGCCTCACGAGCCAGGGGCAGGCTCTTCTCGAGGTTGATGATGTGGATTTTGTTACGTTCGCCGAAGATGAAGGGTGCCATCTTCGGGTTCCAGTAGCGGGTCTGATGCCCAAAATGCACGCCAGCCTCTAGCATCTGGCGCATGGTTACGTCTGCCATTTCGATTCTCCGGGTTAGGCCTCCGCATACCCCAGCGCACAACCCCTTTTTCGGTGGGGCACCCAGTGCGTTGTGACGGTATGCGTGTGGATTAATTGCCTCTGGGGCGCGCGCTTTATACCATAGCCGGTCGCGGCCAACAACGCGCAATTGCGGGAAATGTAAGTGGGGTCGAACCGCACTTTTCCATGCGCTCGCGGCCAGCACACGCCGAATCGCCGAAAAGTGCGGTTCGACCCCACTTAATTTCACGAGTTCCTATGACCGTAACGATAAAAACTGCCGAGGAGCAGGACCAAATGCGAGTTGCCGGGCGCCTGGCCGCCGATGTGCTGGACATGATCGGCGATTATGTGAAGCCTGGCGTCACCACGGACGAACTGGACCGCATCTGCCACGACTACATCACGGGCGTGCAGGAGGCCGTACCGGCGCCGTTGAACTACCGTGGCTTCCCGAAATCGATTTGCACCTCGGTCAATCATGTCGTATGTCACGGCATTCCGGGCGAGCGCAAGCTGAAATCGGGCGACGCCGTCAATATCGATATCACGGTCATCAAGGATGGTTTTCACGGCGACACGAGTCGTATGTTTTTCGTCGGCCCGGCAGGAATCCAGGCGCAACGCCTGTCCGAAGTGGCGTACGAAGGCATGTGGCTGGGTATTGAACAACTCGCGCCCGGCAAGCACATTGGCGACGTAGGCGCGGCCATACAGAAGCACGTCGAGAAAAACCGTTTCTCGGTCGTCCGCGAATACTGCGGCCACGGCATCGGCCGGGTTTTCCACGAAGACCCGCAGGTCTTGCACTATGGCAGTGCTGGCACGGGCATGGAACTCAGATCCGGCATGACCCTGACTGTCGAACCAATGGTCAACGCCGGCAAGCCGGCCGTGAAGCTGCTTCCCGACGGCTGGACCGTCGTCACCAAGGACCATAGCCTGTCTGCACAATGGGAGCACACGGTGCTGATCACGGATGCCGGCTACGAGGTGCTGACGCTCGGTGCAGACGCACGTTAACGGTCGGGCCACGCTGGGCGCGGCCGACGACGATCTGAAGCGCCGATTTCTGGCCGGCGAGTCCGTCGTCGACCTTGTCCACGAGCGTGCCGATATCGTCGACGGCCTGCTCGCCGACCTCTGGCAAACCCACGCGGGGGAACTGACACGGTCGCTCGGACTCGTGGCCGTTGGCGGCTACGGCCGTGGCGAGCTGCATCCGTTTTCCGATATCGACATCATGCTGCTGTTGCCCGACAGCATCGACGCGGCCGCAGAACAACGCCTCTCGGCCTTCATCACGTCCTTGTGGGACATCGGCCTCGATATCGGCCACAGCGTGCGCAATGTCCGGCAGTGCGTCGAGGAAGCGTCCGCGGACCTCACCGTGGCAACGACGTTGATGGAAGCCCGTCTGATCGCCGGTCCGGAGGCATTGTTCGCCGCGATGCAGTCGGCCGTTGGTCCGAACTGCCTGTGGACGCCGCAGGACTTTTTTGCCGAGAAGCGCCGCGAGCAAATCGCCCGGCACCATCGCTACCACGATACGGCCTACAACCTCGAACCCAACGTCAAAGGCAGCCCGGGCGGTCTTCGCGACATCCAGATGATCGGCTGGGTCGCGAAGCGCCATTTCGGCGTAGATACGCTGGACGAACTCGTGCATCACCGCTTTCTGACCGCCGGCCAGCTGCGCCTACTCCACGAAGGCCAGGCATTCCTGTGGCGCGTGCGTTTCGGGCTGCACATTCTGACCGGACGCCGCGAGGACCGCCTGCTGTTCGACCACCAGGTGAAACTCGCCGAGATGCTCGGTTACGAAGATGCGACTTATACGCTTGCTGTCGAACAGCTGATGCAACGCTATTACCGCACGGTCATGGATCTGTCGCGACTCAACGAGATGCTGTTGCAGCTTTTCGAGGAAGCCATCCTGATGGATCCCGAAGCACCGCCGGAGGCACTGAATGAGCGCTTCCAGGTCAAGAACGGCTTCCTGCAGACCATCGACAGCCAGGTCTTTGTGAACGAGCCATCTGCGTTGCTCGAATTGTTCCTGCTGCTGCAGCAGTATCCCGATATCCGCGGCGTCAGCGCGTACACGATCGGGCTCATCAAACAAAACCTGTACCTAATCGACGAAGAATTCCGTCAGAACCCACGCAATCATCGCCTGTTTCTTGCCATCCTGCGCGCCCCGACGGGCGTTACCCACGGGCTGCGGCGTATGAACCTCTACGGCGTGCTGGGTCTTTACATCCCCTCGTTCGGGCGCATCGTCGGGCGCATGCAATATGACCTCTTTCACACCTACACCGTGGATGAGCACACCTTGTTCGTGGTCAGCAACCTGAGGCGCTTCACATTGACGCGTTTCGACGATGAGTACCCACACTGCAGCCGCGTCATGCAGGAATTGGAGAAACCCGAAATCGCGTATCTCTCCGGGTTGTTTCACGATATCGCGAAGGGTCGTGGCGGCGACCACTCGGAACTCGGCGCCGTCGATGCGGAGGCGTTTTGTCTGGAGCACGGCATGAGCCGCTACGAGGCTCGCACCGTGGCCTGGCTTGTGCTGCACCACCTGGCGCTGTCAACGACGGCCCAGAAGCGCGATATCGGCGACCCCGACGTCGTCAACGAATTCGCGGCGCTCGTCGGCGATCAATCACATCTTGACTACTTATACGTGCTCACGGTTGCCGACGTCCGAGGGACCAACCCGAAGCTCTGGAATTCCTGGAAAGCGTCCTTGTTTCATGACTTGTATGAACTGACTTCGCGCGCACTGCGACGAGGTCTCGAGAATCCAATTGATCGCGAACAACTGATTCTGGAGAAACAGGACGAGGCGCGGGAACTGCTGAGCGGCGCGAACATTGACGACGAGCGCGTCGGCACCGTCTGGGCTTTGCTGAACGATCGCTATTTTCTGCGCCACCGTAGTAACGAAATCGCCTGGCATACGGAGTGGCTCGCCGACTCCGACACCGGCTCCGAAATTGGTCTGGTCGACGTAAGACGACAGCCCAATGGCGATGGTGTCGAAGCAGTGCTTTATACGCCTCGCCGCAAACATACGTTTGCACATGCCACGGCGGCGCTCGATGAACTCGGTATGACAATTGTCGATGCGCGCGTGGAGGCGCTGGAAAATGATTACAGTCTCGACTCATTTATCTTCATGGAGCTCGACCGGCGGACTGACATCGACGAGTCGCGCATGAATAAGATCCGTCGGTCATTGACGCGGGTACTCACATCGAGTGACGATGACGTCGCCAAGGTGACGCGGAAGCTGCCGCGCCAGGCGCGCATGTTTAGGACCGAGACCGTCGTTGACTTCAATCTTGACGATACGATGGGGCTGACGGTCATGGAACTGGAAGCTGCGGATCGGCCGGGTCTCCTGAGCATCGTAGGCAAGGTCTTCATCGATCAAGGCGTCGATATCGACGCTGCGAAAATCATGACGATCGGTGAACGCGCCGAGGACGTGTTTTATATCAGCGATGATGCCGGTACACCGCTCCGGGAAGCGGCAAAATCGCGATTGAGCAAAGCTCTGATTAACGCCATCGATGCGGCAAACTGAAGGGACGTTGAAGCGGATACGACTATGCAGGAACTCATTGACATCATCGAACGCGGCTTCGAAGAACGCGGCAATACCGGCAGCGACGCTGAGCGGGAAGAACTGGTTGCCGCCGTGGAGGCAGCCATCGCGATGCTCGATAGCGGCGACGCCAGGGTGGCGGAAAAAATCGACGGAAGTTGGCATGTGCATCAATGGCTAAAGAAAGCTGTCCTGCTGTCGTTCCGGCTGACGGATAATCGCTCGATCGATGCCGGTTACAGCCGTTTCTACGACAAGGTGCCACTGAAGTACGCGAACTACAGCGACGAGCAATTCGCGGCGGACGGCGTGCGGGTTGTACCCGATGCAATTGTACGCCGTGGCGCCTACATCGCTCCGGACGTCGTTTTGATGCCGAGCTACGTCAACATCGGCGCCAACATCGACAGTGGCACCATGGTCGATACCTGGGCAACAGTCGGCAGCTGCGCCCAGATCGGCAGGAACGTCCACCTGTCCGGCGGTGTTGGCATCGGGGGCGTGCTCGAACCGGTCCAGGCGGGGCCGACGATTATCGAGGATGACTGTTTCATCGGCGCCCGCTCGGAGGTCGTGGAAGGCGTGATCGTCGAACAGGGATCCGTCATTTCGATGGGCGTCTACATCGGCCAGAGCACGCGCATTTATGACCGGGATACGGGCGAGGTAAGCTTTGGTCGCGTGCCCGCGGGATCGGTTGTCGTGCCCGGCAACCTGCCATCCAACGACGGCAAGTACTCATTGTATTGTGCGGTGATTGTGAAGCATGTTGACGCGAAAACCCTCGCCAAGACGGGATTGAACGAACTCTTGCGGAACGTGGAATAACAGGGGCGAACAGTGCTAATCGTATACGGCATCAAGAGCTGCGATACCTGCAGGCGGGCCAGGAATTACCTGACCGAGAAAAACATAGAATTCAAATTTCACGACGTTCGCGATGACGGACTCGATATCCAGATGCTGGAGCGCTGGTCCGGGCGTATCGACTGGCAGCGACTTCTCAACAAACAGAGTCTTACCTGGCGCAAGATCCCCGAGGTCGACCGAAACGATATGACGAAAAACAAGGCTTTCGCCGCGATGATCGACCAGCCGACATTGGTGAAGCGCCCGGTGCTGGAGCACAAGGCCTTTTTCGCCGTCGGATTTTCGGAGAAACGCTTCTCCGACTTCTTGCAAAAATTGGCGTGAGAATTTCAAACTAAGCCCATCGCCACTCCGTCCGTTGGAGCGCTTCTTGAAGCGCGACTGTTGGAGCGGTTCTCGAACCGCGATTAGGTCGCGCCTCGAGAGGCGCTCCAACAAAAAAGGCGAGTCGTTAAGACTCGCCCTTATTGGTCGTGCAGAGTCCCCCTTGTCAGGGGCGCATCAACCGATTAGAGAGGTACGATATTCTCAGCCTGGGGACCTTTCTGGCCCTGGGTGATCGTGAATTCGACCTTCTGACCCTCGGCGAGCGTCTTAAAGCCGCTGCCCTGGATCGCGCTGAAATGCGCAAATACGTCGGGGCCGGACTCCTGCTCGATAAAACCGAATCCTTTGGATTCATTGAACCACTTAACGGTTCCTGTAACGGTAGACATTTGTAATTCCTCGTATTTCAAAATAAAAACACGCCCCATAGCAGGGCTAACTTGCTGGAAATGTTGCTGTTGCTTATGAAATACAGGACGAGGCACTTAGGATGAGCTTCGAAACCGTATGCATAAAAACTCGGCAAACGATCAAGCTGCGCGAAGTGTATAGCGCTGGCGTCGCAATAGCGAGCCCATCGCCCACAATCCGCGCCACATTGTGACTTTTCAACGGCTTACTAGCCAATTCGGCCGCTTATGTAGTCCTCGGTGAACTTGCCAGCGGACCCTTCGCTGTGCTTCTCTTTGCCAAATTCTGACCTCATTTTTGAGTCTCGATGTCGACCTCTGAACCGGACCTGTTAGAACATCCGTCGCTGCGTCTCCTGCTTGATCTGATCCGGCGTCGATCTGTGACGCCCGACGACGCGGGGTGTCAGGATGTGATCGCCGAAAGGCTGCGGCAAGTGGGCTTCGAGTGCGAATCCATGACCTTCGGTGAGGTGACTAATCTATGGGCACGGCGCGGCACGGACTCTCCCGTATTTTGTTTCGCCGGACATACTGATGTCGTACCACCAGGCGACACCGATGAATGGCAATCAGACCCCTTCGAACCCGTTGCACGTGACGGTCATCTCTACGGCCGCGGTTCGGCCGATATGAAAAGCGGGCTTGCTGCAATGATTGTCGCCGTAGAACAGTTCGCTCAGGAACACCCGGGCCATGTCGGGAGCATCGCGTTTCTCATCACCAGTGACGAGGAAGGACGAGCACGCGACGGCACGCTCAAGGTGATGCAGACCCTGGCCGCACGCGACGAACACATCGACTGGTGCGTCATTGGCGAACCATCGAGTCATATGCAAATCGGAGACGTCGTGCGCATAGGACGGCGCGGATCGTTGAGCGGCATGCTCAACGTAAAAGGTATCCAGGGGCATGTCGCCTACCCGCAGCTCGCCGATAACCCGATACGCCGCTTCGCCCCCATACTCGCCGAGCTCCACGACATCGAATGGGACAACGGCAATGACTTTTTTCCGCCGACCAGTTTCCAGGTCGTCAACATCGAAAGCGGCGTGGGCGCGCCGAACGTCACTCCGGCCGCACTCTCCGCGCGATTCAATTTCCGCTACTCGACGGAGTGGAGTCACGGCAGCCTGAAAGACCGTGTGCATGCGATCCTGGACGCGCACGACATCGATTACGAACTCGACTGGCACCTTTCCGGTGAGCCGTTTCTGACGCAGCCCGGTAAATTGATCAACGCAGTCAGCGATGCGGTACAGGAGCATTCGGGCGCCCCGCCCGAGCTATCGACCGGTGGCGGCACGTCGGACGGTCGCTTTATTTCGCCAGCGGGAACTGACGTCGTCGAACTCGGGCCAGTCAGTGCCTCGATTCACAAGATCGACGAGCACGTCAGGCTGGAGGATGTTGTAACGCTGACGTCAATGTATCAGCGGATCCTGGAAATCATGTTGCTGTAGTTCAGCGCGGCGCAGGTTATTCCATATGCCGGTAACGCCGAGTCCCACTACCCAAAGCACTACCCAGGCCGGCATCGACAGTCCAAGAAACTGCCAGGCGATTTCAGCGCACTCGCCGGAGCCCGAAAACACCATTTTCAACGCTTCGCCCAGGGGAAATGTCTCCAGCATGTAGTCGAGCCCCGGGCCACATGCGGGAACCTGGTCTTCGGGCAGCTGCTGTAACCATGCGTGGCGACCGGCAATGGCCACACCGCCAGCGGCAGCCAGCGCAAGCAAACCGGCATAAATAATGCGGCCGAAGCCAGTGGAATTATGCAACGCCGCGATCAGGAACACGATGCCAATCGATATGACCGCGACACGCTGCAGAACGCACAACGGGCAAGGTTCGAGCAGCAATACATGCTGCGCGAACAGCGCAAAACCCATGAGGCCCACACACACGGCGAAACCGGCGAAATTCAGGACACGATTGGATGGAATGGTTTGCAACATTTCGTCGAACTCGAACTCTGTAGAATCTGCAATGCTATTCTGTTTGCCCGGCTACTTCCATTTCCACTGCGCGTCCAGCATGAGGCGATTGTAGTCACTCTTGCTGCCTGAACTGATGTCAGTTTCGTTGATGAAATATTGCGCACCAATAGTCCAGCCCTTACTGACGCCGTAGTTCAATTTCAGGAAGTGACCCTTGTTGTCGGAGCCACCTCCGGCAAAGTCCGAGTCGGTCAGCAGACCCAGCATAGCGTCGGCTTCCTTGTCAGCATAAAAGTATGAGACCTGGATTTGTCCCTGATCCTTCGCCTGACCAATTCGGGTGCCAACGGTCCAGCCGGTATCGTTGTCGGATGGATCACTGTTGTTCACGTAATCAAAGAAGACGGCCGCCGGCCAATCGCCAACGTCGAAAGAGGCTTCTGCAAAAATCTGCGCGAGCAAGTAATCGTAAAGATATACGCAGGAAGTATCCGGGGTAGATCCGCACGGTAGTCCACCTGCTTCTACCGCCGTATTGCCGAAATAGTCACCGGGATCAGCTGGGTCCCCGAATGTCGTGCTTTCGCCTTTGGTCTTGATCGAGTAATAGCCCAGACCACCTGTTACTTTCGCTCCGGCAATGTCGCCGGTCGCGCCGAACTGTGCACCCCAGCTGAAGGTGTCGTTGCTTTTTTTGCTGTCGCTCTCGAGGTATGTGCCGATCGCATTAACGAAGTACCAGTCACGCTTGTAGCTCAGAGCGAATCCTTCGGGGGTCCAGTCTCCGTCCCACAAGAGCGCCTGCTTGCCCACCCGCAGCAAGGGATTCTTGAATTTTCCGCCGATTATGTGCAGCCCGTCCATTGCTTCCCAATCGGCGTACGCCAGGTTCAGTGAGACGTCTTTCGATGAGCCGCCAGCGCCCAGTGTCTGGTTGGCCGACACCGGATCATCGCCACCCGTTGCAAGACCGAAGCCCACTTCGACGTTGTCTGCCACGTCGGCGCGGATATTGGCACGCGCGCGAATTCGATTGCGCCGCCGAGTCGAACTGCCCTCGGCATCAATGCTTTCATAGCGATAACGAAAATCGCCGTCGAGGCCGATCCGATCGGTCCAGTTCTCGCTGGCAACTGGGGCTGCCACTTCCCCGACCTCCGCCACGCTGCTCTGAACGTCTGCGATACGCGTTGCAGACTGATCCTGTATACGCCTCAACTCCGCGTTTTCGGCGGCGAGTTCCTCGAGCCGTTGCGACACTGCCCCAAGCTGCTCTCGCAAGAGCTCGATATCAGCTTCGCTGACTGCGGCAAACGCAATGGGCGAAGCAACAACGCTGACGGCTAACATCAGGAAAAATAATCGTTTCATTTCATACTCCGGGCATTGCGGTTCGAAACATGCGAAACCACACAAGAGTCACGACGAGGAATCCGCCGCGGGTTCTTTACAGAATTGTTATGAGATCGTCAACTTCTCCTATTTACAGAACTGTTACGGTCATGCCCGTGGCGGCTTCTGTGCCACTGTTTGCCGCACGTAGGCCGGTATGACGTCTTGCGGCGACACAGCGGCGCCACTCGCAAGGAGAGCGCGACCGGTAGGCAGCAGATACCGTGCTGACGGATGCAGCACCTCGCTCGTTGCCCGCAAATAGGGGGCGTTAGCTTCGTGCAGTGCCGGGTAGCGCTGCCATCCGAAGCCGGCTGCGGTAAACCGCCCGGTGGCGTCGCGCAGCTCGGGAACCGGTGACAGGTCATGCAGACGTTCCGCACCGAGCGTCACGGGCAAGCCCTCGTCGTCAATCGAATACAGGCCCAGGTACACCTCGTTCATATGCGCGTCCTGGCACACAACGACATCGCCCACGTCATTCTCCGCCGAGACCCGGGCCGCGACCGCGAGCATCGACGACACAGGCACAACGGGAATGCCCGCGCCGAACGCCAGCCCTTGCGCCGTCGAGGCGGCGATGCGCATGCCGATGAACGATCCCGGCCCGTTGCCCAGAACGATTGCGTCCAGGTCGTGCAACGACAGGCCTGCTTCCTGCAACACGTCGGTAATCATGGGCACGAGCAGACGCGTGTGCTCACGTGCCTGCTCCTCGTGGCGTTCAACGACGACGTCCTCGATCTGTACAGCGACCGAGCAAGCCAGTGACGAAGTGTCCAGTGCCAGCAAGCTCATGCAACGGCCCCCGAACGTTCGTGCCTGGCGAAAAATCGCTCGACATCGTCTAGTGCCGACGTTGACCGCATCGGCTCGAGTATTTTCAGGAACGTATTGCCGTAACTGCGCGAAGTAATCCTGGGGTCGCACAAGACGATGACGCCATAGTCGGCGTCGTCTCGCAGCAGCCGACCCGCGCCCTGCTTCATGGCAAGTGCCGCTTGCGGCAACTGGTGCTCCGCAAAGCCGTTACCGCCTTCGCGGCGGATGAATTCGAGGCGCGCCATCATCAGCGGGTCTGCCGGCGATGCGAACGGCAGTTTGTCGATGGCGACAATCGTCAAAGCCGTGCCGCGCACGTCGACACCTTCCCAGAAACTGCCGGTACCGAGTAAAACCGCATTGCCCGCATCACGAAATCGTCGCAGCAAATCGTCGCGCGGCGCGCTTCCCTGCACAAATAGCTTGCGGCCGCCCAGGGACGATTTATGCGCACGAAACCACTTCTTCGCGGCATTGAGCGCCCGGTGACTCGTGAACAAACAAAAAACGCCACCGCCGGTGAACTCGAACAGCGGCACCACAGCCTCCAGCACAGCCTCGGTATGCCCGAAATCCGATGGCTGCGGCAATCCCGGCGGCAAATACACGAGACCGTTGTCCTCGAGGGCATACGGACTTGGAAAGGTCAGGCCGATCGTGTGGCCGAGACCCATGCGCGACGTGAAATGCGTGAAGTCCTCACCGATTGCGAGCGTCGCCGAGGTGAACACCCAGGCCTGGTGATCATTGTTTATCAGACCGGCAAGCGTTCCGGACACGTCGAGCGGCGTCAGGTTGATACGGATGCTGCGTGGATGGACCTCGAGCCAGCGCAAGCCGTCCCAGCTGTCATCGTTCGCGAGCAATGCCAGGCGTTCGCTGATTCCGAACAGTTGCTCTTGCAGTTTGCCGATATCGGCCGATCCGTCGCTGATCTGCTCGAGCGCCTGCGCGAGATCGCCCAGCGCTGTACGGAGGCTGTCCAGCGCTCCACGCATATCAGGCATGACCTCGTCGAGCTGGTGCCGGCCTTCCTCGCGCGGAGCCTGCGCGCGCAGCGCCTTGATTGCCGTATCCAGCCGGGTAATCCGGCGTTGCAATTCGGGCTGCCCGAATGGCAATGTCGCGACCTGCACCTCGTCGACCAGGCGTTGCAGCTCGCGGCTGCCGAGCGCGACTCCGAAAAACTGCACTGCCAGGTCCGGGATCTGGTGTGCCTCGTCGAGAATGATAGCGTCGGCGCCGGGCAGAAATTCGACAAAGCCGCCCTCTTTCATCGCCAGGTCAGCAAGCAACAAATGATGATTGACGACAACAAGGTCGGCCTCCTGCGCCGCACGTCGCGCTTTGACAACGTGGCACTCGGAGTACTGCGGACATTTCTGCCCGAGACAGTTGTCGGTCGTCGACGTGACAAGTGGCCAGATCGGCGAATCTTCAGTTACGTCGGTCAGTTCCGCCCGATCGCCACTGCTAGTGCGGTGGCGCCACTCGCGCACCTCGTTGTAGTCGTCGATGAGTGACAGAGCGATGTCGTCAATCTGCTCGAGGCGATGAACACAAAGATAATTCGCCCGGCCTTTCAACAATGCCGTGGTCACCGGGCGACCGACGGCTTTGCCGACCAACGGCAAATCACGATGATACAGCTGATCCTGCAATGCCTTTGTGCCGGTGCTGATAATGGTCTTTCGGCCGCTCATCAGGGCGGGTAACAGGTAGGCGAAGGTCTTGCCGGTTCCCGTACCGGCTTCGATGACCAGCTTGTCGGAGTTGGCGATCGACTCGGCCACTGCCTCCGCCATCCACGCCTGACCGGCGCGCGGCTGGAAACCGGGCAGCAACTCCTTGAGCGGACTATGCGTGCCGAAGAATTCGGACAGATTGGTCACGATCGAGAGGTTACACGCTTCGGCCCCGAATTGGGTATTGCGATATCTACACCATTCGCTCGTGTATTCCTGCTCCCGGTGCCTCGCGAATCGGCGGCCGCAGTCGCGAGCAATCCCGGTATAATGCCGCCCCTACTCTCCACAATGCCAAAAGAAAAAAATGACAACAACGCTTCAAGCCTTGCAGGATTGGGTCGACCAGGTCGCTGACCTGACGCAGCCCGAGTCCATTCACTGGTGCACCGGGACCGATTCGGAAGACGAGACCCTGGTCGCTGAAATGGAGGCTAGCGGCACGCTGTCAGCGTTGGATCAGGAGGGTTATCCGAACTGCTATCTGCATCTGTCGGACCCGAACGACGTTGCCCGGGTCGAGCACCTGACGTTCGTCTGCTCCCGGAACGAGCAGGATGCCGGACCCAACAATCTCTGGATGAGTCCGGATGAGGCACACGAGAAGATGGACGCCCTGTTTGCGGGCGCCATGCGCGGTAGAACGATGTACGTCATACCGTACTGCATGGGCCCCGTCGATTCTCCGTATTCTCGTTGTGGCGTCGAGATCACGGACAGCCCGTATGTCGTCGTGAACATGAAAATCATGACTCGAATGGGCTCCAGGGCGCTCACGCGTATCGAAAGCGATGGCACGTTCGTCAAAGGACTGCATTCGATCGGTGAACTCGATCCCGAGCGGCGCTTCATCGTGCATTTCCCGGAAGAGCTGTCGATCCAGAGTTTCGGCTCCGGCTATGGTGGCAACGCGTTGCTGGGCAAGAAATGTCACGCACTCAGGATTGCCAGTCACCAGGCTCGAACCGAGGGCTGGCTCGCAGAGCACATGTTGCTCATGGGCGTCGAAAGCCCGGATGGCGAAACGCATTACATCGCATGCGCATTCCCTTCGGCCTGCGGCAAGACCAACCTTGCCATGCTGATACCGCCGGATTCGCTGCCAGGCTGGAAGGTCTGGACCCTCGGCGACGACATCGCGTGGCTGCATCTGGACGATGAGGGACAATTGCGCGCCATTAACCCGGAGTCCGGGTACTTCGGCGTTGTCCCTGGGACGAACGAGAAAACCAACAAGAACGCGTTCGACATGATCCACCACAACACGATCTTCACGAACGTCGCCCGAACCGCCGACAACAAGCCGTGGTGGGAAGACAAGAAAGTGGGTGAGCCAGCCTTCGACTGGCAGGGCCGTCCCTACGATCCCGAGTCCGGTCCCGCCGCACATCCCAACTCGCGTTTTACCGTCAATGCACGCAACAATCCGAGCTGTTCGAGTCTTATGGATGCGCCCGAGGGAGTGCCAATCTCGGCGATCGTCTTCGGTGGCCGACGCAAGGAGCTCGCACCGCTCGTCTACGAGGCGAAGAACTGGAAGCATGGCGTACTTGTCGGCGCCGGCGTTGCTTCGGAAACCACGGCCGCCATGGTCGGCCAGGTGGGCATGGTACGTCGCGACCCGATGGCAATGAAGCCGTTTTGCGGCTACAACTTCGCCGACTACTGGTCGCATTGGCTATCCTTCGAAGGCCGCACGGAAAAGCTGCCGAAAATATTTCA
>Ga0255053_10000436_pt1 | contig 23029 bp, 18 predicted proteins | sample JV7_2_22_MG_FD_188635 | JGI IMG/M metagenome (GOLD analysis project Ga0255053, IMG submission 188635) | Seawater microbial communities from Jervis Inlet, British Columbia, Canada - JV7_2_22 | ecosystem: Environmental > Aquatic > Marine > Inlet | place: Canada: British Columbia | collected... | reverse complement strand
GGAGGGCGGATGGCCTTTTGTTACGAGAATGAGTCATGACATGTTTCGGCTGCGCAGGCGCAAGCCGACTCCAGAAATATGGACGACGCAGCGGCAACGCCGCGCGCAATCGTCACGTGTAAAGAAGCAGGTTGTGGAAGCTGGTCAGCAGGGTTCGCGACAACTCGAACCGGACGACCTCAAGCAGGCCATCGGAGAACCGATGGCAGCCGATCACCTTACGCGGAGGACCGCGAGGTTAACCGAGGGGGTATCCGGATGCCCAGGCGCGAATGCGCATGACTCGCGGGGTCGCGATAAACGCAAACTTCAAATCCATGCGATCCTCCCGCGTTCGAGCAATGCAGACTCACGTTGCGTGAGCCGCTGATGATCTTTTGGGCAATAATTGCGGCAAATTTTGTACCGGCTGTTTAAAATCCGGCAATGTAAGCGCGGCGACACGCCGCACGCTGGCAATTTTACTCAGGCCTTGACGAAATACGGCGTGCGCAAGCCGGCGAACGGCCTGAATTCCGCGATGACGTTGTCATCAATGCGCAAATCGCTGTCGCCATGTGCCATCATGCGAAAGCCTTCCGCCATATCGACCAGCAGGATCGCATACGGCACATGCGCCTTGGCCTCGGGCGTGGCCGCGCGGCGGACGATTGTCGCAGCATAGACCACGCCGTTGCCGCTCGCCTTGTGAGTCTGCGGTAACGCGTCTCCGCATATGGGACAGAATGCGCGGCGGAAATACCAAAGATGGCGGCACGCGCCGCACGACTGATACAGGATCGCGCCTGCGCCATCGGTCCAGCCCCTCAGCTCGGTCACTTCGCTCATCGCACCCGCTCCAGAAACATGCTGACATGGGACGACATCACACCGCCATCGCCGTGCAACAACGCCAATGAAGCGTCGCGCACCTGCCGCGGCCCTGCCCTTTCCGTCATTTGCAACTGCGTCTCCACCAGATGCGCCATCGCGCCGCCGCAGCCGCAATGGCCATAGCTCAGGAGCCCGCCGTGGGTGTTGAGCGGCAACGCGCCGCCGATGCCGAAGTCGCCGTTGCGCACGCGGGCAGCCGCTTCGCCGCGCGGGGCGAGGCCAAGCTCCTCGATCAGGATAGCAAGCGTGATGGTGAAGCTGTCATAGATGCCGGCATACTTGATATGACGCACATCGACGCCGACCTTCGCCTGCGCGCGCGACAGCGCCACTGCAGCGCCAACATCCGACAGACTGCGCGCTGCCGTGACATGCTGGTGCAGATGCGCCTGCCCGCAGCCCTTGATGCGCACGTGATGATCGCTGGTCGGCTCGCGACTGACAATGAAAGCCGCGCCGCCGTCGGACACCGGGCAACAATCCAGCAGCTTCAGCGGCGAGGAAATCTCGCGCGATGCCATCACGTCAGCGATCGTGATCGGGTCGTGGAATTGCGCGCCCGGATGCAGCATCGCGTGCCTGCGCATTAGCACAGCGAATTCCGCCATGTCCTCCTGCGTCAGGCCGTAGTCGTGCATGTAGCGTGACGCGAGCAGGCCATAATACGCCGGAATGGTCGGACCGAGCGGCACTTCGTAATCGGGATGGCCGACCTGCGCCAGCGTGCTCATCGCTGAGTCGCGCGCCTGTCCGGTGAGGCGGTTTTCGCCCGCGACGACCAGAATTGTCTTCGCGACCCCGGCCTCGACCAGTTCATGCGCCAGCATCGCCATCGCAAGGCCCGTGGCGCCGCCGACCTGAATGGCGTGGGCATAAGACGGCTGCACGCCGAAGTGCTCGGCAAACACAGTCGCCAGCATCAGATGGGGCATGGTGGTGGAATAGCCGGTCAGAAGACCGTCGATGTCGCCGCGCCTGAGGCCTGCATCGGACAGCGCGCTCTCGGCTGCCTTGCTCATCAGGTCGAGCGTCGAACGGCCTTCATGTCTTCCGAATGCCGTCAGTCCGACGCCGCTGATGAAGCTCATGTGCCCGCGCTTGCCGTTGCTGTGTCCGTGACTGATGTGCCACGAGCGCGGCAGGACTTCAATGCGCGTCCGGCGGCGGGCCCATCATGTTGGGCTTGTTGACGAAGAACACGAGCAAGCTCAGTGCAAGATAGAAGCACGCCAGAATAAAGAAGGCATCGCCGAAGCTCATCACCACCGCCTGCCGGTGCACAATCTGCGACAGTTGCTTCAGCGCCATCAGGGATGCGTTGCCCGCGCCCTGGAATTTCTGGGTCAGCATGTTGAGCGTCTCGACCGCCGTCGCATTGCCCCAGGTGACCTTGTCATGGAGCCGCGAAATATGCAGGTCGGTCCGGCTGTCGAGCACGGTGTTGATGAGGGCGAGCCCCACCGCGCCGCCGAGATTGCGCGTCAGGTTGAACAGCCCTGCCGCATTCTTCAGGCGCGAGGGCGCCAGCGTTCCGAGCGCGATGTTGTTCACCGGTACCATCGCCATCATGATGCCGACGCCGCGCAGGATCTGCGGCACCAGCAATTCATAGAAATCGTAATCGCGCGTGATCCCGGTCATCATCCATGAACTGAGCGCGAAAATGAGCAACCCCGCCGCGATCATCAGACGCAAATCGACCTTGGTCATCAGCCGTCCGATGAACGGCGCGCTGACGAACATCGCCGCTCCCGAGACGAACACTGTCTCGCCGATCATCAGCGCGCTGTAGCCGCGCACCTCGGCCAGATAACGCGGATAGACGTAAGTCAGGCCATAGAGGCCGATGCCGACGCAGAACGAGAACATGCAGCCGAGCGCGAAGTTGCGGTCGGTAAAGGCGCGGATATCGACAATCGGCTCCTTCTGCGTCAGCGCGCGATAAAAGAAGGCTACCGCGGACAGAACACAAACGATCGCGAAGAAGAAAATGGACTCGTCCTGCAGCCAGTCGTTACGCGGACCTTCCTCCAGCACGTATTCGAGCGAGCCGAGGAAGCCGGCCATCGCAGCGAGACCCCACCAGTCGAAATGCTGAAGCAGTTCGAAATTCGGCTCATCGAAGTCGACCAATGCCAGCACGCCGATGGTGATGGCGATCCCGGGGATGATATTGATGAAGAACAGCCAGTGCCACGACATCAGGTCGGTGATGTAGCCGCCGACCGTCGGGCCGATGGTCGGCGCCAGCGTTGCTACGAGGCCGATGATCGGGCCGACGATATGAAATTTGCTGCGCGGGAAAACCGAATAGGCCGACGCGAACACGGTCGGGATCATGCCTGCGCCAACGAACCCCTGAATCGCACGCCACAGGATCATCTGCTCGATGGTCGAGGTCATGCCACACATGAAACTCGCCACGGTAAATCCAGCGGCTGAGATCGCAAACAGCAGGCGTGTGCCGAGCGCGCGCGACAGGAAGCCCGACAGCGGGATCGCGATCACCTCGGCGATCAGATACGAGGTCTGCACCCACGCGACTTCGCTGGTGCTGGCCGACAGACCGGCCTGGATTTCAGACAGCGATGCCGAAACGATCTGGATGTCCAGGATCGACATGAACATCCCGAACACCATGATCAGGAATGCAATCAGCCGGCGCGTGCTGATCGTTTCCTCCGGCGCCGATACAGCCGGGGCGCCATCCATGGTCGGCGATGCGGTGTTTGACGCCATCACACTGTCCCTGCGATCAGCGATGCGCAATCCCGCACGCGGTTATCGGGCGGCGATCGGATCGACCCCGTCCGGCGAGGGTTTGGTGTTGACCGTGGTCACCACCGACATGCCGGGCCGCAACAGGTTTTCCCGCGCCACCGAGAACGGCACGCGAATGCGAACCGGGACGCGCTGAACCACCTTGGTGAAGTTGCCGGTCGCGTTGTCGGGCGGCAGCAGCGTGAACACCGAACCGGACGCCGGCGCGAGACTGTCGACGATGCCCTTGATGGTGCGGCCGGAGACCGCATCGACCGTGATCGACACATGCTGGCCGGGTTTCAGGCGGCCAAGCTGCGTTTCCTTGTAGTTGGCGTCGATGTACACGTCGTCGATCGGCACGACATTGGCGAGCCGCTGCCCCGGCTGCACATAATCGCCGACGTTGACGATGCGGTTGGAGAAGATGCCGTCGACCGGCGCACGCACCGTGGTGAACGAAAGATCGCGCACCGCTTTAGCGAGCGCCGAGCGCAATTCCTGCAACTGGCCCTCGGCTTCAGCTTTCTGTGCGTTGATCACATCGACTTGCGTCTGTGCCGCGTCGAGCGCGGCCTTGGCACCCTGCACCGCGGCCTGAGCCTGATCGCGGCCGGCCTGCGAAACATCGAAGGTCGCCTTCGAGGCGAAGCCCTTTGTGCTCAGGCTTTCCTGACGCGCGAAGTCAGCCTCCGCGCGCTTGATGGCGGCCTCTGCCGAAACCAGTTGCGCCTGCGCCTGCTCGACCGCGCTTTCCTGCGCCTTGGCCTGGCGTCCGATGCGCTCGATGGTTGCCTGCTGGGTGTCGACCTTGGCGCGTGCGCTCTCGACGGCCAGACGGTAATCACCGTCGTCAATCATGAAGACGACATTGCCCGCGCCGACGCGCGCGTTGTCGCCCACCATGACTTTTGCAATGTGCCCGGGAATCTTCGCTCCCATCGTCGTGTTGTTGGCGCGGACATAGGCGTCATCCGTCGTGACCATGTAACGGCCGACGACCATGTAGTGATAGCCGAAGTAAATGCCTGCGAGGATCGCAACCGCGCCGACGCCGACCAGAACGCGCCTGCGTGTCGGAGACTTCGGCTTCGCGGATTCGACCTTCGCGTCCGCGGGCGGCGCTGCCTCGGGTGCATCCGTCGCAGGTTGCTCGACCGGACGTGCACGCTGCTCGATGCCCGCAGTACGCGATACATCAGTCTCGGATGCGTCAGGCTCCGGGTGAACAACCCTTGCGACCTGGTCTCGGGCAGGCACGGCCATCGCGGCCTCCATAAAGTATCAAAACAGCGCAATCCGGGAGGCGCTCGCGCGCCGGCAATTCCTCAGCGTCTGCGCGGGCCTTTTGGTTGTTTTTCCGAAAGCGTTTTCGCCTTCGGGACCCAGCATGCGGCAAAATTACCATTGACCGAACGGTTCGGTCAATGGTAATTTTGAACCGATCCTTCGATATCGTAGACCGTACTCCCGCACCCTTTCCGGCGGTGCGATCCACAGCCAAACGAAAAAACAGACTAAACAAATGGTTGCTCAGACCCACCTTACAGTCGCCTCTGGCGACGAGGACAGCGCGAAGCGCCACCAGATCATGGATGGCGCGCGGCGGGTCTTTATGGATCTGGGTTTTGACGGCGCCAGCATGAACGAGATCGCGCGGGCTGCGGGGGTCTCCAAGGGCACCCTTTACGTCTATTTCACCGACAAGCACTCGCTGTTCGAGGCCATTGTCGAGCGGGAAAGCCTTGACCATGGCAAGACGGCGTTCAATTTCGATCCCTCGCTAGACGCCGAAACCAGCCTGCGCGCTTTCGGCCGCGCCTATATCGAAATCGTGTGCCGGCCGGATGGCGGTTCGGCGGTCAGAACCGTGATGGCCATCGCGGAACGGATGCCAGATGTCGGCCGCCGGTTTTATGACCGCGTGATCGCCCACACCAATCACCTCATGGCCGAGTACCTCAGGGCACGGGTGAAGGTGAAGGAACTTGCGATTGACGACTGCGAACTGGCCGCGATGCAGTTCATGATGATGTGTCAGGCGACCTTGTTCCAGCCCTACGTCTTTCAGGCCAAGCCTGCGCCGACGAAGGAACAGATCGCAACGGTGGTCGACAGCGCAACGCGGCTCTTCCTCGCCGGCTATCGTGCCCCCAAAAAAAGCTGAAACAAAAGCGGCTGAAATCAGCGCTCCCTGACGCGGGACTCGTCTTCGATCGACTCCCGGTCTTCCTTCGATAGCGGGCCGCGTGCGAAGACGCTCTTGACCCTGTTCCCGATCGAGCCGGTGATGCCGTTATCGCGTCCCGCATATCCGCCGCGCGGCGCCGCGCGCGACGCAATCTCCTCGCCCGACACGGCGGCGGGCTGGCAGATAACGCGGCCGCTTGCGCGACGCATCAGGTCGACGTGAATGTGATCGTAGTGGTAGACGTTCGAACCCGGCGCCAGCACGGTGTTGAACTGCTGGCACGCTGCGCCCTGAATATCGCGCAGGAATCCCTGTTCTTCCGGCAAGCCTTTCCAGCCGTCCTTGACCGAAATGCGCCGTCCGTCCGCAAGCGTGAACGACGCGATGTCGAGCGCGTTGCCGAAGGCGTGTTCTGAAATACGCGAGCGCGAGTTGCCGTTCATGCCGCGGCATGAGTAAGCCGAGATCTGTCTGATTTCCGCGACCGGAGAACCGAACCAGCGTTGCGCGGCGGGCTGAACAGAGTCCGCCAGCCAGCGGTCGAGCGCGGACACAATCGGACAGGCCAGCGTCGCGGCGGGTTTGAGCGTGACCGAACCGAACCTGTTCACCGCAGATCCCTGCGACGGGCCGAGACGCGGCGGCGTGTAGGGCTGGCTCGCGGGAGGATACGGCTGCGCGGCGTAAGGTGCGCGCGGCGCGCGGCTGGGTGCAGGCGACGGTGCGTCGGATGCGGCCTCGATATCTTCCTCGTTAGGCGGCGCGACACCCGGCGCGTTCAGCTGCATGGGCGCGCCGGACTGCGATGGATAGGGACGCTGCGCCTGATACGGCTGCTGCGATGGATACGACGGCGGCTGCGACGCGTATGACGGCTGTTGATAGGACGAAGGCTGCTGCGACACCGGCCAGCGCGGCTGATTGCCGATGCTTCCGGGCGGACGCAGATCGTCCGCATAACCGAGGCTGCTCATCGGGTCACCGAGCGCGACCACTTTCAACGGAAATTCGGCGCCGCAGGCGCCCGGTCCGGAAATCGGATCGATGCGGACGAGATCCGCGGTCTCCTTGACCGCACCGGATTTCAGGCACGCCTTCTCTGCCTCGGCCCGCCAGGGTTCTCGTTCCGCGGTCATGAAACCGCGGCCGCAACCAGCCAGCGCAACGAGGACAAGGGAGCCGACTACGAACCAACTAACTCCACGCGTCATCCGCGCAAGTTCACCGAAGATAATTAAGGACTCTTCAACGCATTGTTATTCAAAGTTTTTTAACCATGATCTCCCGCCGCGACCGGTAATGCGACAGCTGGCCTGCCTTTTTGGGGCGGGGAACGTCTTGGTAGCGTCCGCGTTACATGACCCAGCGTTGAGCCAAGGGAGGACACCCATGACCATCGTCGGACCTTTGAGCGTCGTTGCCGCTTATGCGTCGCTCATCCTCGTCGGCGCGATCGTGCTGGGCATGTTCTAGGCAGATAACCGTCCTGATCTTACGCATCATGCGTCGAACTGACAGGATCACCGGATTGAGTGAGGCGGTCAGCCCTTGATCGCGCGCGCGGAAATCTGCAATCATGTTTCATGATTTTCCGTCAGCTCTTCGACAGCGTTTCCAGCACTTACACCTATCTCCTTGCAAGCCGGCGCGGCGGCGAGGCGTTGATCATTGATCCCGTACTGGAGAAGGTCGATCGCTATATCCAGCTTTTGCAGGACCTTGATCTCAAGCTGATCAAGGCGGTCGATACGCATATCCATGCCGATCACATCACGGGGCTCGGCGCACTGCGCGACAAGACCCATTGCATCACCGTGATGGGCGAGCAGAGCGGCGTGGACGTCGTGTCGATGCGTGTATCCGACGGCGACAAGATCGACATCGAAGGCCTCAGCCTCGATGTGCTCTACACGCCCGGCCACACCGACGATTCCTACAGCTTCATCCTGCCCGACCGGGTGTTCACCGGCGACACGCTGCTCATTCGCGGTACCGGCCGGACCGATTTCCAGAACGGCGATCCGCGCGCGCAGTACGAGTCGATTTTTGGCCGCCTGTTGAAGCTGCCCGACCAGACGCTGATTTTTCCGGCGCACGACTACAAGGGAGACACCGTCTCCACCATCGGCGAAGAGAAAGCCTGCAATCCGCGCCTACAGGTCAAGTCGGTCGATCAATACGTCGATCTCATGAACAGTCTTCACTTGCCGAATCCGAAGATGATGGACGTGGCCGTTCCGGCGAACCTTCATATGGGTCTGGCGCAGGACGAAGTTGCGCGGCGCGGCTGGGCGGTAACTGCAGTGCAAGCCAAGGACATCGTCGGACGGCCGGACGTTGTGTTGATCGATTTGCGCGAGCGCCGTGAACGCGAAAAGCACGGCGTCATTCCGGGCTCGCTGCACGCGCCCTATCCCGCACTCGAAGATAACGTGAAGCCCGGCGGTGTCCTTCACCAGCTCGGCACGACAACCAGCAATCAGCTGCTGTTCTATTGCGCGTTCGGCGAACGTTCTGCGATGGCGGTGCAGGCTGCGCAGGAGGCCGGACTCGCCGGCGCCCGCCATATCCAGGGCGGGATCGAAGCCTGGCGCGTCGCCGGCGGCCGTATCGCGCGCGATGGCTGACCACACCAGCTTTTGAACCTTTCGCACTCCTGCGTACACACAAGACGCACGCATGCGGGGAAGCGCCAACCTATTCCGCCCCATAATTGCAACGGAAAGCCTGCTCCAACGGGGTGCCCGGCGTTGCATCGCCCTGCGAGGACTGTCAAAAAGTAATCATATTGCCCGGCTTTCCCGATTGGTCCTTGAGCAGGTGAATATTTTGATGCGTTCTGCCCTGCTCGTTGCGTCGATCTTATACGGCGGCCTCGCCTCAGCGCCCGCGCATGCCGCACAAACCGTCCGGCTCGCTCAGGCGGCGCCCGCCCAATCTGTGACACCTGCACCTGCACCGCAAACCAGTCCGCCCGCACCGGCCGATCAACCGGCAGCCGATACATCGCAGCAGGCGACCGATGAGCCCGCCGGCAACGTCGCCATCCTGAAAGGCACCGCAACGGTCACGCGCAACGGCATGACCGGTCCACTGAAGCTGCAAGACGATATCTTTAAGGGTGACATTCTTCAGACCGGCAAGAGCTCGACGCTCGGCGTGACATTCAGCGACGACACCACGCTCAATCTCTCCGCAAGTTCGCGTATCGTCGTGGATAATTTCATCTATCAGGAAGGCACTAAGGACAACGCCGCGCTGATCAACGTCACGTGCGGCACCATGGCGTTCGTCGCTGCTGCCGTTGCCAAGACCGGCGACATGAAAATCGAAACACCGACCGCGACGCTCGGCATTCGCGGCACCACCGGCGTCGTTGAAGTGCCTGAAGGCGCGGCAGCCGCCAATGCAACCAATGTCGGCGTCAAGCTCTACCCCGATGCCGACGGCAGGGTCGGCCGCATCGAACTCAAGGCGCGCGACGGCGCGCCGCTCGGTATGCTGACGCAGGCTGCAAGCGGATTCACCGTGCGCGGCACGATGGTGCCCGGCTTCGGCATGCGGATGTCCGCGATGCCGATGGTGATGTCTGCGCAAATGATCGCGCGCGATCGCGGATTCATACAGCGCGTTCACAACATGCAGGACATTGGACGGCGCGTCGTGATGCAGCAGCGCGATTTCCGCATGCAGAATCCGAATCGTCCGCCGGCCTTCGGACGGCCAGGCTTCAATCAAGGCGGCCAGCAGCGGCCCGGAGTGAACCAACCCGGACAACAACGGCAGCCTGGACTGAACCAGCCCGGACAACGGCAACAACCGGGATTGAACCAGCCCGGTCAGCGGCAGCAACCGGGATTGAATCGTCCGGGTCAACCCAACCAACCGGGACAACCCAATCGCCCCGGCCTGAATCAACCCGGCCAGCCGGCACGACCGGGCCTGCAAAATCCGCCGGGACAGCGCGGCAATTTGCAGCCCGATTTGCAGCGACAGCCCGGGGTGCCAAATCAGCCCGGTCTTCAAAGAACGCCCGGCACGCCGCAGCCTGGCGGATTCCAGCGCACACCCGGTGCTCCCGGTCAGATCGGTTCGCGACCGCCTCTGCCGAATCAGCCGGGTGTGGCGAACCCACCGGCCATCGCGCGGCAGCCCGGCATGCCGGGTGGATTGCAACGGCCGGCGGCTGTGCCAAGTGCACCGGCGATGCAAGGTCCGGCTGGCATCCTCAACCGGCTCGGTGTGCCCAGCCGGCTCGGCATTCCGCAAGCGCCGGCTCAGCGCATGCCGTCAGCAGTGCCGCGCCCAGGACAGCCGGGCGTTCCGGCAGTGCAGAAAAAGTTGCCGCAAGTCCCGAAGGACAAGCTGCTTCCGAGAGATCTGCGGTAAGTCGATCCGGGCTACTCTGACGCGCGGGGTGGCGTGTATCGGACGCGGGCTGTAGCATCACGATTATGATGCGGCCGGAGTCGTTATGCGCCTGAAATTCATTCTGCTTGGACTGGCGGTGCTTGCCGCATCGTTCGCCCTCAGCCTTTATGCGATGAACCGGTTCTGGCCGGCGACTGTCGAGAAGCCGGTGCTGGCAAAACTGCCGCCGCTGCTGCCGATGGCGCGCAATTCTGAAATCCTGACGCCGATCTCCGTGTCGATCGCTGCGCTGCGCGACGGGCTCGACCGCGCCGCGCCGCGCAACATCGGCGGCAAGGCCGAAAATCCCATCAGCCAGATTCTTCAGAACGCCGATATCAGCTGGACCGTGACACGCGGCCCGATCGCCGCATCGGGCGTACAGAACGCGCTGTCGCTATCGACGCCGCTCGACGGCAAGCTGACTGTGCTCGGCTCGCTGTCGGCGGCGAGCGGCACTGCACTTGGCAATGTGCTGGGAAATGTGCTCGGCGACAACGCGGTGAAGCAACTCGGCAGCGTGTCGATCAAGCAACTCAACGCCAGCGCCGCGATCCACGGCAACGTCGCGATCACATCGCGGCCTGAAGTCTTGAGGGAATGGCGCATCGATCCGAAACTGGCGGCGCAGGTCACGCTCGGCGACAGCAGCCTCACGATTGCAGGCGCCAAGGTCGCGGTGCCGGCACAGGTCAAGCCGCTGATCGACAAGACCGTCAACGAACAGATAGCGCTGTTGCAGGCGCAGCTGCGCAACGACCGCTCGCTTGAGCAGAACGCGCGGCGCGAGTGGGCAAAACTCTGCCGTTCGATCCCGCTTCCGCCGGCGGCAAAGGGAATGCCGACGCTGTGGCTGGAGATGCGGCCGGTGCGGGCAATGGCTGCGCAGCCTCGCATCGATCCCAACTCGGTGAACTTCATGCTCGGCTTGCAGGCAGAGACGCGTGTGCTGCCCACGGAAACCAAGCCGGATTGCCCCTTCCCGGCAAATCTCGACATCGTTCCGCCACCGGATCGCGGCCGCATCAGCATCGGTGTGCCGATCGATCTGCCTTTTACCGAAGTAAACAAGATCGTCGAAACGCAACTGAAAGGCCGCAAGTTTCCGGAAGACGGCAGCGGCTCGGTCGATGTCACGGTCAAAAGCGCAAGCGTCGCCGCCGCCGGTCAGCGGCTGCTGATTTCCCTGCTCGTCAACGCCAAGGAGAAAAAGAGCTTTCTTGGTCTCGGCGGCGAAGCCACGATTCATATCTGGGGCCGCCCGGTGATGGATCGGGCACAACAGATCCTGCGGCTGACCGATCTCGAACTCGCGGTGGAATCCGACTCGGCATTCGGGTTGCTTGGCGCCGCGGCGCGTCCCGCGATCCCCTATCTTCAGAGCGCGCTGGAGCAACGCGCCACCATCGACCTGAAAACTTTCGCGGCCAACGCGCAGCAGAAGATTTCGGCGATCGTGTCGGACATGCGCAAGAACGATGAAGGCATTCGTGTCGAGGCGTCGGTGTCGAGCGTGCGGCTCGGCAGCATCGCCTTCGATTCAAATACGCTGCGGATCATCGCCGAGGCGGAAGGTTCGATCAGCGTCGCGGTGACATCGCTGCCGAATTTGCAGTGAACGTTCGCGCATAGCTCGTCCGCGCGTTCGCATAGCTCCAAGCTACTCATATCAGTGCATTAATTCCGGCGAGTTCCCTCGCCGGGTCTTGTGACACTTTCTCTCCACATTTATTCCGCATTGGAACCTTCGTGCCTGTTGCCGTTGAGCCGGGCCATTCGTCGCGTTGGCATTGCGTTCCACGCTGAATTCTTTTTCCATTTCGCCGAGGACAGACATCATGAAACAAATTTTGCTCGCCGCGGCAGCGGCGATGATGCTGATTCATCCCGCCAGCGCGCAACGCGCCAACTACGAGGCCCTGGTTGCGAGCCACGCGGCTGCGAACGGCGTTCCTGCGGAACTCGTGCATCGCGTGATCGTACGCGAAAGCCGCTACAATCCGCGCGCCGTCAGCAAGGGCAATTACGGCATGATGCAGATCAAGCTCGCGACCGCGCGCGGCGTCGGCTACACCGGCACCGCGCAGGGCCTTCTTGATCCCGACACCAATTTGACCTACGCCGTGAAATATCTCGCAGGCGCTTATCGCGCCGCGGGCGGCGACCAGAACCGCGCGGTCGCCTATTATGCCGGTGGCTATTACTACGCGGCGAAGCGTCAGGGATTGCTGCCGCGGCAGCAGATTCAGGCGCAGGCTGAGCCGTCGATCATGCTGTTCGATGCGAATGCGCAGGAAATTCCGCGCAGGCATCGGCGCTACCGTCACTAACGAACATCACTGATGCGAGACCGAAGCCGGCTTCAATTTGAAGCCGGCTTTATTTCTGGCCCGGCCGAATGCCGAGCTGACGGATCGCGCACATGCGCCACGACGTCGTCGTCGGCAAAAATCTTCTTCCAGCCATCGACATGATCGAGCAACTGCGCGGCCGGCGTCGACCGCCGCAACAGCGTGGCGTCGATGCGATGTGACTTGAGCATATCGAACAGCGCATCCGGGCTCTTCAGGGTCATGGCGCGATCAAGCTCTACCATGAAGCGCTCGCCATACAGTTCGGTTCGCCCGTCGATCGCGACCGGAATCCCGGCCCAGATCAGATAACCTCCATAGTCGTAATCGTTCAGCACACGCGACACGCCGCGCTCCTTCAATGCGGCCACCGCCGGCGCAATACCGGATGCCGGCGCGTATCGGCCCATCGCAAGCGCGACGAGAGTGATGACGATGACGAACACACCTGTCGCCAAGGCGGCCATTGCGCGTGAGCGCGCGCTGTTCTGCGACGGCGCCTGCGGATGCCCCAAATGCGCCGCAAGCGGCGCGGCCAGCACGATCGGCAACAGCAACGCCAGCACCGTCGCGTTGCGTACATGCGCAAGCGCCATGTGAATCAACCCGAGAACGAGCACAACGCGCATTAGCGGTAGCGTTATTCCCTTGAGCAGCGCCGCACCCAGACCCAGCAGCAGACACACCTCGAAAGCCCCGAGGCGGGAGAAATCCATTGGCCGCCATTCGGTGATGAGTGGCAGCGCCGCGCCAAGGTTCAGAATGTTGCGGGCAGCAAGCACCGCGTCGAAGCCGTACGGCGTCATGCAGCTCGCGGCCAGCGCGGCGAGCCCGAACAGAAACCAGTGCAGCAGTAGCCTAACCCGCGCGGGCGCTTCCACCTTCAGGACGGCATCCAGCGCAATCGGTCCGATCAGCACAAGGCCAAGAATGAAGCTGCCGTGAAGATTCGCCCAAAGCGCGGTAAGCGGCAGCAGCCAGAACGACGGCGCTTCACTGCGATCGGCTGCCGCGATCAGCCCGGCGATCCAGGCTACCATCACCGGCATCGCAAGCGCATGGGGCCGGACCAGGAAATGCGGCGATGCGATCGCCAATGCCGCCATCAGCAGGACAAGCACGGCCGGCGTATCGAGTCGCCGTCCGAGAAACCACGCGAGGATTGCGAATGCCGCGGCGATTGACGCGGCCGTCAGGATGACGGGCCCGGCCCATCCTGCAAGCGAGAAAGCCGCCGCGAAACAAACCTGCGCCAGCCACTGCGTCGAAATCCACCGCTGACCGGACATCGTGAAAGAAAATGTATCGGTCCGCGGCAGCGATCCGGTATCGAGAATCCACTGGCCGATCTTGATCTGCCAGTATGTGTCGGGATCGGCCAGCAGCCGATTGCCCAGCACAAGCAGTCCGGCGAAGAGGCACACGCCGAGCACGCATGGCAGCATCTGCCGCTGCATTCGCGCGGCATCGATGGTCTGTACGCTCATTGCCGCGCACCTTCGGCGGGCTTGAGTCTGGAATCGGCAGCGCCGCCCGGCTTGCGGATGTGGACGACGGCCACCTCGTCGGCGTAGATGCGCTGCCAGCCGACGAGACGATCGAGCAGCCCGGCTGCCGGCGTATCCGGCGTCAGCAGCGTAGCGTCGATCCTGTGGGTTTCGAGCCGGCCGAGGAATGAGTCGACATTCTTGAGCGCCAGCGCATCAAATGTCCTGACCAGAAAATCGTCGCCGTATAGTTCGTCGCGGCCATCAAAGAACACCGGAATGCCCTGTGTGATGAGATAGCCGCCGAAGCGCGCATTGTGCAGAATCCGCTCCGCCTTGCGGGCCTTGAGCACATCGACCGCCGCAGCGGGGGTCTCTCTGACCATCGGCGTAAACGCATAAAGGGAAGCGAAAGCCGCGGTCGCCGCCGACGCCGCGAGGATAACGGCAACGATGCCCACGACACCGTGCGACTTGCGTGCACCGCCGGTCCGGCCAAACCGCGCGGACAGCGGCTTTGCCAGCACCAGCGGCGTCAACAGCCCGAACACTTCGATGTTGCGATTGTGCGACAGCGCCATGTGCAACAGGCCGAGCACCAGCAGGATTCGCGGTGGCGACAGCACGATGCCGCGCCAGAGCACCGATCCGAGCGCCGCAAGCAGACAGATTTCGAACGGGCCGATGCTGCTGAAATCCGCCGGCTGCCATTCGGGGATCTGCGCCATCGCATTGCCGAGATCGAGAATCCTGCGCGCGGCGAGCAGCGAATTCCATCCATAGGGCGTAATCCGGCTTGCAACGACGGCACACAGACCGAACGCCGCCCAGCGCAGCGTCAGCAACACTCGCTGCGGCGCATTCGCATTCCACACAGCGTCCAGCGCGAACGGCGCAATCAGCGCCAGCCCCAGCACGAAACCGCCGTGCAGATTGGTCCACAGCGCAATGAGCGGCAGCAGCCAGAGCGACGGCGCCCTGCGCTCGTCGCTTGCGTTTACCAGGCCGGCAACCCACGCCACCATGACCGACAGCGCCAGAAGATGCGGACGCGCGAGAAAATGATGCGCGGACAATACCGTCGCCGCCATCGTGACGATGACCGCATGCGTCGCCGCAAAGCGCTTGCACAGGACATGGGTCAGCAGCGCGAACGCCGCCGCTGTTCCGAGCCCCGCGAGAATCACGGGTCCGGCCCACAGCACCTGCGTCAGCCACGACGACGCGATCCAAGGCGCACCGGCCTTGGTGAACGAATACACATCGACCGTCGGCAACGCACGATGATCGATAATCCATTGTCCGACCACGATCTGCCAGTAGGTGTCGGCGTCCTGCAGCGCCCGGTTGCCACCGATCACGAACAACAGGAAGAGCCCTGCGCCGACCCACAGCCATGCCGGAATCTGGCCGAGAACCTTCTCGGCCGCACCCGGCTGCTGTCCGATGCCGTTGACGCCGGCGATGCTCATGGTCAGACCTGAATCGTGGAAACGAGTTCCCGACCTAACCACCGGCGGCATAATTCCGGGTAAACTCGGCTGCCAAGCTCTCGCCGGAAACCAGCGCGAAATGGCGTCAATCGCATCGCGGCAAGGTCAACGAACCCTTACCCGCACCTCGCCCTGCGCTAATTTGCGATGCGAGATGCGAAAACGCGTTTCCACGATGCGGAAAAGCCATGCCACATCGCAGGTCCGGCCATTGAAACCCGGGGGCATCGGGTCTATCGTATGTTTGTTCCGAGGGGGGCTCCGGCGTGGAGCTGAGATACCGCAGAATGCGCGGTGACCCTTTGAACCTGATCCGGGTCATGCCGGCGAAGGGACAGGGATGCTACAGAAAGCCAAATCTCCGCGAGGAGAATCTTCCATCAACATTGTTGGCGCGGGCATTGCCGGCTCATGGCAGGCATTGCTGTTCGCGCGCGCAGGTTACGACGTCACGGTTCACGAGCGCGGCGACGCAGCCATGATGCAGGCGACCAGCCACTGGGCCGGCGGCATGCTGGCGCCGTGGTGCGAGCGCGAAGGCTCCGAGCCCGTCATCACGCGGCTCGGCATCCGCTCGCTCGACCTGTGGCGCGAGCATGTCCCGGAGACGCCGTTCAACGGTTCTCTGGTGGTGGCGCATCCGCGCGACCGCGCCGATTTCGACCGCTTCGCCAGGCTGACGACCGACCACAGCCGCCTCGATGCCGATGGCATCGCCGAACTCGAACCCTCCCTCGACGGACGTTTCCGTGAAGCGCTGTTCTTTCCGGGCGAAGGCCATGTCGAGCCGCGCAGCGTGTTGCCCCAGCTCCATGCCAAGCTCACCGCCGCCGGCGGCACGATCAAATTCGGCAGCGACTGCGAGCCCGACGATCTCGCCGGCGAGAACGGCATCGTGATCGACTGCCGGGGTCTCGGTGCACGGAACCGGCATCCCGATCTGCGCGGCGTCAAGGGCGAGATGATCGTGATCGAGACGCCCGACGTGCAGCTGTCGCGTCCGGTCCGCTTCCTCCATCCCCGCTGGACGCTCTACGTGATCCCGCGCGACGGCAACCGCTTCATGCTCGGCGCCACCTCGATCGAGAGCGAGGACACTGGCGTCAGCGTGCGCTCCGCGCTCGAACTGCTCAGCGCCGCCTACGCGGTGCATCCGGCGTTCGGCGAGGCCCGCATTCTCGAATTCGGCGCGGGCCTGCGCCCCGCATTTCCCGACAACCTGCCGCGCATCGCCGTTGAGGCCACGCGCATCTCCGTCAACGGGCTCTATCGCCACGGCTTCCTGCTGGCGCCAGCCCTTGCAGAGCTGACGCTGACCTATGTCGAGCGCGGCGCCATCGACAACGAGGTGATGCAATGTTCCTGATCGTCAACGGCGAACGCGTCGAGACCAAAGCCACGCGCGTCGATGCGCTGCTGGCCGAACTCGACTACGAAGGCACGCATCTGGCCGTCGCGGTAAACTACGACGTGGTGCCGCGTGCGCGCTGGGCTGAAACGCCGCTGAATGACAATGACGCAGTGGAAATCCTCACGCCCCGGCAGGGAGGGTAACAGTTATGGCTGCGAAGACAGTCAACTTCTACGGCAAGGAATTCTCCTCACGCCTCCTGATCGGTAGCGCGTTGTATCCATCGCCGAAGATCATGCAGGACGCGATCCGCGCCGCGGCGAGCGAGATCGTCACTGTGTCGGTGCGCCGCGAGACCGCTGGCGGCAAGACTGGCGACCAGTTCTGGTCGCTGATCCGTGAGCTGAAAGTGACCGTGCTGCCGAACACCGCGGGCTGCAAGAGCGTGCGCGAGGCCGTGACCACCGCAAAGCTTGCGCGCGAACTGTTCAATACGCCGTGGATCAAGCTGGAAGTCATCGCCGACGACGAGACGCTGCAGCCCGACGTGGTGGGCCTCGTTGAAGCTGCGCAAATCCTGATCAAGGACGGCTTCGAGGTGTTTCCTTATTGCACCGAGGATCTCAGCGTCGCCTCACGGCTGGTCGATGCCGGATGCAAAGTGGTGATGCCATGGGCATCGCCCATCGGCAGCGCGCGTGGGATCACCAACCGCGACGCGCTGAAGCTGCTGCGCGCCCGCCTCCCCGACATTACGCTGGTTGTCGATGCCGGGATCGGCGCGCCGTCGCACGCCACCGAAGCCTTTGAACTCGGCTTTGATGCCGTGCTGCTCAACACCGCCATCGCCAAGGCCGACGATCCGGTCGCGATGGGCAATGCGTTCCGTCTCGCCGCTGAAGCCGGCCGCGCCGGCTATGAAGCCGGTCTGATGGGCGCACGCGATTTCGCTTCTCCTTCAACCCCTGTCGTAGGGACACCGTTCTGGCATGCCGTATCCTGATCGTTTCTATCCCGTGGTCGACAGCGTCGCGTGGGTTGCGCGACTGACGAAGCTTGGCGTCGGCACCGTGCAACTGCGCGCCAAGGATCTCGACGATGTGGCTGCGCTCGCCATCGTCCGCGAAGCGCTCGCCGTCACCAAGGGCACCCCGACCAAGCTCGTGGTGAATGACTATTGGCGCGCGGCCATCGAGGCCGGCGCGCAGCATCTGCATCTCGGCCAGGAAGACCTCGACACCGCCGACGTTCACGCGATCCGCCGCGCGGGATTGACGCTCGGCCTGTCCACCCACGACGAGACCGAGCTCGACAACGCGCTGGCTTACAAGCCGGACTACATCGCGCTCGGCCCGATCTATGAGACGACGCTGAAGAAGATGCGTTTCGCGCCGCAGGGCATCGAGCGCATCACCGCCTGGAAGCTTTTGATCGGCGAGATTCCGCTGGTCGCAATCGGGGGCATCAAGCTCGAACAGGCCGAAATGATTTTCGCCGCCGGCGCGAATTCCGTCGCCGTCGTCAGCGACGTGACCCAGAACGCCGATCCGGACGCACGCGTGCGCGCCTGGCTCACCGATTATTCAGAAGCAGTCTAGGAAAGCGGCGATGAACACGTCGATTCTCATCGCAAGACTGATCGGGCCGGTGATGCTCGCGGTCGGAATCGCGGTGTTGATCAATGGCCGCGCGTTCCGCGACATGGCCGACGAATTCATGGCGAACCGCGCCCTGATGTTCATCAGCGGTCTTCTCACCATGCTCGCGGGCGTCGCGATCGTTGTCACACATAATGTCTGGACCGCGGATTGGCGCGGACTGATCACGCTGTTCGGCTGGCTCACTGCCATCGGCGGAGCAATCCGCCTGATTGCGCCACAGTTCGTCGTGCAGCGCGGCCGCGCCATGATGAATCAATCCTACATGCCTGCTGCCGCAGGCGCGATCTGGGTCGCGATCGGATTGATATTTTGCTTTTTCGGATACCGCTGAAACAACCAAACTGACCCGAACGGGAGACGCACCATGAACAAGCCCATCGCAACAGCCGACCTGAAGGCAGCCGTCACCACCGGTGGCCTGACGTCGTCGCGCAAGATCTATGTCACGCCGGACGAGGCGACGGACCTCCGCGTCCCCCTGCGCGAGATCATCCTGTCCGAAGGCGCGGGCGAGCCGAACCTGCAGGTGTATGACACCTCCGGTCCCTACACCGATCCGAACGTCATTATCGACGTTAATGCCGGTCTTTCTCGCGCGCGCATCGAATGGGTCAAGGAGCGCGGCGGCGTCGAGGAATATGAAGGGCGCGACATCAAGCCGGAAGACAACGGCAATGTCGGCGCGAAGCACGCCGCAGCCGCCTTCAAGGCGCACCACAAGCCGATCCGCGGCGTCGGCGATGCGCCGATCACCCAGCTTGAGTTTGCGCGCAAGGGCATCATCACCAAGGAAATGATCTACGTCGCCAACCGCGAGAATCTCGGGCGCAAGCAGAAACTGGAGCGTGCGGAAGCCGCGCTTGCGGACGGCGAAAGCTTCGGCGCAGAAGTGCCCGCGTTCATCACGCCGGAATTCGTGCGCAGTGAGATTGCGCGGGGCCGCGCGATCATCCCCTGCAACATCAACCACGCCGAACTGGAGCCGATGATCATCGGCCGCAACTTCCTGACCAAGATCAACGCCAATATCGGCAACTCCGCTGTGACGTCATCGGTCGAGGAAGAAGTCGACAAAATGGTGTGGGCGATCCGCTGGGGCGCGGACACCGTGATGGACCTCTCGACAGGCCGCAACATCCACACTACCCGCGAATGGATTCTGCGCAACGCGCCGATCCCGATCGGCACCGTGCCGATCTATCAGGCGCTGGAAAAGTGCGACGGCGATCCGGTCAAGCTGACATGGGAACTGTACAAGGACACGCTGATCGAGCAGTGCGAACAGGGCGTGGATTACTTCACCATTCATGCCGGCGTCCGCCTGCCCTATATCCACCTCACCGCCAACCGCGTCACCGGCATTGTCTCGCGCGGCGGCTCGATCATGGCGAAGTGGTGCCTCGCGCATCACAAGGAGAGCTTCCTCTATACGCACTTCGAGGAAATCTGCGACCTCATGCGAAAGTATGACGTGTCGTTCTCGCTGGGCGACGGCCTGCGTCCCGGCTCGATCGCGGACGCCAACGACCGCGCGCAGTTCGCCGAACTCGAGACGCTGGGCGAGCTCACCAAGATCGCGTGGGCGAAGGGCTGTCAGGTGATGATCGAAGGCCCCGGTCATGTGCCGATGCACAAGATCAAGATCAACATGGACAAGCAGCTCAAGGAGTGCGGCGAAGCGCCGTTCTACACGCTTGGGCCGCTGACCACCGACATCGCGCCGGGCTACGATCACATCACCTCGGGCATCGGTGCGGCGATGATCGGCTGGTTCGGCTGCGCAATGCTTTGTTACGTGACGCCGAAGGAGCATCTCGGCCTGCCCAACCGCGACGACGTCAAGGTCGGCGTCATCACCTACAAGATCGCGGCGCATGCCTCCGATCTCGCCAAGGGCCATCCGGCGGCGCAGATTCGCGATGACGCGCTGTCACGCGCACGCTTCGACTTCCGCTGGGAGGACCAGTTCAACCTCGGCCTCGATCCGGACACCGCGCGCAGCTATCACGACGAGACGCTGCCGAAGGAAGCGCACAAGGTCGCGCATTTCTGCTCGATGTGCGGACCGAAGTTCTGCTCGATGAAAATCACGCAGGACGTGCGCGACTACGCGGCAACGCTTGGCGACAACGAAAAGGCCGCGCTCAATCTCGACGGCAAGTTGCCCGGCGTCGGCATGACGATCTCGGGCGTGATCGAGGACGGCATGGCCCAGATGAGCGAAAAGTTCGTCAAGATGGGCGGACAGGTCTATGTCGAGGCGGAAGCCGTGAAGGAAAGTAATAAGGTGTTGTGAGGCGCTCGACGCCACCCATGCTCAAGATCGCAACGGCGCTGGGGGTTCTCAGCGCCGTTGCTTTGTCGGGCGCAGCCTTCGCGGCGAAACTCACCGCCGCTGACCGATCTGGAGCGAACCTATCCGCCCCGCTAATCAGATGTGCTGGAAGGACGCGGGGGAAGCGACGGAGAATCGCTTGTATTAAGCCCGAAACGCCGTGAAGATCATGCAGACGGGACGGCTCAATCCAGCGAGAGAAGAAAATGATGAAGGCACGCCATAAGATAATTGCGGCGGGAAGAACTCATTTTGAGCGTTTCATAGAAAGCAAAGCGACGTCTTCAGAAAAGCCCCTACCGCTCACGCACACGACGGACGCATTCGACCTTCGCGACATCATTGATGATCAAGAAATTAAGCCCCGCTTTTGCCCCGTCCTTGACCACGATCTTTCATATCATTTCTATGGCCGACCAGCATACCGCAAGAATGGGGAAACCCAAGCTAACAGCTTAGCTGCCTACGCGCCAATCATCTTTATTTTCAAACCGTCGGTTTCTGAAGAGGCCATCGCGGCTTTTCCTTTCGATTCTGGCGGCTTCAAAGGTGAGCGATATTTAGACGTTACCCATCATCGAATGTCGGTGACAGATTTCGGCCTGGAGCCATCTTATAAAAGGATCGGCAAGCTTGTCGCATTTTTCTTCGGCGACAACAAAAGCTACTACGATCAGATTCCGTCACCGGAATGTAAATCAACAGCAATGAATTCGAAGCTCTGAGCTACAAAGAGCTGGTAACATATCGAGGAAAGAACGATCGAGACGACAGATCGACTACTGTTGAGATAGTATTCGACAAGTTCATCAAACTGAGCGGCAATCTACTAGGCATCGTCGTACCGAGCTCATTTTTGAAAGACAAGGCTATTAAAGCCAAGTTGCATTCTCTAGATGTCCACATCCTCCCGTACACCGATGGAGCAAACTTAACTCCCGCAAGCCAGATACCTCGCCTTAGCGACGTCGTTCGCCATTTTTATATTAAGCAAGGCATCTTGAAAAAGTGACCACAAAAGCAGCACAACTTTATGGGGTCATCAGCCCCACAGGACAAAGCGACGGATTTTGTGTGCCCGTTTTTATTGACCCGGAGCAATCGAACCATCTTCTTGTTCAAATCGTCGACGAGCAGAATTACATCGAATCGTTTGAACCGTTCTTTAGCTCTGTCGAAATCAAAGCAATCGACATTAATGTAGATAAGAAAGTTGGAGATTCCGCCTTCTGGTACTTTGGTTTGAAGAATGGCCCACTTTCAGGATCGATAGAAGATATACGATCTCAGTTTCATGAAAGAAAAATAGAAATAGAGAACAGCCCCGATATTCTCTTGCAAGTTGTAGCGGCGTGTCAAATAGATGGGCAGGAAGCTGCCGTTCAGACAGTCCACGACTTATTGGCAGAGAATGTGGGGCGAGCAGGCGCCAATGCTTGGTTAGATACAAACGTACTTTCTCCGAAAATTAGAGATTGGCTGCACAAATCACGAAAAACTCGACGCAAATTCGACTTTGGAAAACTTGCATCTAAAGTTCTTGCCATTACCGACGGCAATTCAACGTCCGTCTTGGTTCCGGAAGAACTCAAAAGCCAAATTCGCGATGAAGATTGGCGCAGCATGACGGAACAACTAGCCTCCCTTCTAAAATTTTTTGATCTCAGATTCGCGGGATTAATTTTTCAAAAACACAGTGCCTTGAGAAATATCTCAAATTCAAATGTGCCACTCTTAAAACGAGAAGCTGTATCGGCCTTCGCTAAGGGAAAAGGAACTACTCTTCAGCAGATCACGAAGAGCTATTTTGAAGATTCTTCCGGAGCTCTACGCGTAGTCTGCACATTTTCAAGCCGCTACGAAGGAAAGGGAAAACGAAAGTATTGGTTTGGGTACCATGAGATCTGGAACCGCTGGTTGGAAGGATCCAGAGATGGATTTCTTCTTCTCGGGTGTGCAGACACAAGAACATGTTTTGCATTACCGTTACGTTTTGTAAGAGCGCAGTTGCCCAATCTTCGCTCCACGGGGATTGGCAAAGATCAGTATTGGCACTTAGACCTTGTTGACGTGGCGACAAAGACGAATCTTCTAGATATTCCTCGAATAAAGCAGGC
>Ga0255053_10000435_pt1 | contig 23031 bp, 19 predicted proteins | sample JV7_2_22_MG_FD_188635 | JGI IMG/M metagenome (GOLD analysis project Ga0255053, IMG submission 188635) | Seawater microbial communities from Jervis Inlet, British Columbia, Canada - JV7_2_22 | ecosystem: Environmental > Aquatic > Marine > Inlet | place: Canada: British Columbia | collected... | reverse complement strand
CCATCGCACTCGAAGCAGTTGCCGCAGGACAGACACCGCCGCGCCTCGAACAGCGCATCGGATTCGGACAGGTTCTGCATTATCTCGTCGAAGCTTTCCTGGCGATCGACAACCGGTAGACGTTCCTGCTCAACCTGCGGCGCATGCGTGCGATACCAAAGACCCAGTTCCTCGTGCCCGATGACCGGATGCTTGGGCTTGCGGCGATAGGTACCGCCCTTGAGAAATGCATCGATGTGGCGCGCCGCGTGTTTGCCATGCCCAACGGCGATCGTTACAGAGCGATCGCTGGGCACCATGTCGCCGCCGGCGAAAATGCCTTCGTGCCCGGTCATCATATTGTTATCGACGATGACCGTATGGTCCTGCATGAATTCGACACCCGGTACATTTTCGAGAAAAGCGGTGTCGGTATCCTGCCCAACAGCGAGGATCAGCGAGTCGGCCTCGAGTGATTCGAATTGTCCGGTCGGTTGCGGGCGGCCAGTCTCATCGAGTTCCATGACTTCGACTTTGAACGTCGAGCGATCGATTTCCTTGATCGTGCGCAGCCAGTTGATCCGAACGCCTTCCTCCAGCGCCTCGTCGGCTTCGAAATCGTGCGCCGGCATGCTGCTACGGTCGCGGCGGTAAATGATCATCGCCTCGTCGACGCCGAGCCGTTTTGCTGTACGCGCCGCGTCCATCGCGGTGTTACCACCACCGTAGATTGCGACACGTCGACCCAGCTTCGGTGGTGATCCTTCCTTGGCATCACTCAGGAAGCTGACGGCATCGAGAATCTTGCCTGCATCGCGATTCGGGATATCGATCTTTTTACTGATGTGGGCGCCCACTGCGATGAATACGGCGTCGAAATTGCCCTTCTCTTTTTCAGTAAGCACGTCTTCGACGCGATGATTCAGCGTGATTTTCACGCCGAGGTCCTCTATGCGTTTGATCTCAGCGCGCAGTTCGTCGCGCGGCATGCGATAGGCTGGAATGCCGAAGTGAATCATGCCGCCCGCGACCGGACCTGCTTCCAGAATCTCGACCGAGTGACCGAGGCGAACGAGGTGATAGGCGGCGGACAAGCCGCTCGGTCCCGCACCGACAATGAGTATCTTCTTGCCGCTCGTCGTCTTGGGGGCGTCAAGCTGCCAGCCTTTTTCGAGCGCCATGTCGCCGAGGAAGCGCTCGACGGCATGAATGCTCACGGCACTGTCGGTGAAGGCACGATTACAAACGTCTTCGCACGGGTGGTAACAGACGCGGCCGTGAATCGAGGGCAGCGGATTGTTGTCAACCAGCTCACGCCACGCGGCTTCGTAGTCTCCATCCTGGGCGAGCGCCAGCCACGCCTGAATATTCTCGCCGGCAGGACAGGCGTCATTGCAGGGGGGCAGAAAATCGACGTACTCGGGTCGGCGCGAGCGCAGCGCGCCCGTACCTTTACCGTGGCGCGTGAGATCCGCGCGTTGTGTGAGATCGGGTGTAATGGGGTCGTACCTCTATAAGATGTTGTTTTTAAAAGCAATACAGATCGAAACCTACGGATTTTGCTACTTAATCGCTCATTTTAGGTCCAGAAGACGGCAAATAGCAGGAGTTTTGCTCCTTCAGCACTTTGGAGCCGTACTCGCCCAAAATTTGCCTGTGATAACCGCGGGCTCCAAGCGCGTACTTTAGTTCCTGAAGATAGTTATCGTCGCCCACAGCAGCCGACTCGGTCCATATCGGGTTGCGTTTGACGTTGTCGATTTCCATATCCAGTAACCGATTCTGCAATTTGGTGAGTTCCTCGTGCGACTGAGTATTCAATAAATTCATGAGCAATTCGAAGTCGATAACACCCTTCCGCTGCCAGGGCTTTTGAATCTCATTGTACCCACTGACCTCCCAGTCGCCGGGGTGCCGAACGACGCGCGCCCGCACCATGTTCAGATCGATATACGTAATGCAACGTGCCAGGTGGCCGTCGGTCTGGACTGCCGTTGCGCGATATCGACCTTCCCAGAACGCGCCACCACGGTTTTTTCGTGTATTGAACTCTTGGGCAGTTCGTCCCGCAATCAATTGCACGGAGCGTGCTATTTCCCCGTTTCCCTGATCCACACATAGCAGGTGTATGTGGTTCGACGTGGCTATGTAGTTCAGAACCGAAATTCCAAATCGCCGTTTGGCTTCGAATAGCCAGTGTCGCCAACGTCGTCTATCGCGGACGAACTTCAGTAGAAAAGACCTTTGGTGGCAACGATGGGTTATATGCCAGACGCGGCCCTTGCAGAAAATTCGGTTCGCGCGGGGCATAAATAAATCCCACCATTTCGATACAAGAAATACTATTTAGGTATCGAAATCGAGCTCGCTCAACGCGATTTTCCCGCTATTTCATATACATATACAGGTCCGACCCCCTAGAATCCTAGAACACGGCTGCTACAAAATCGGAAATGCTGAACAAAAGCACGACAGCGACGAATACCGGTGCCAGGTAGCGAATCGTGAAGATCAGCCCGGGCGCGATCCGGGTAAAGAGCGGTGACGCACCAGTGCGGATTTCTTCGAGCGGGTCCTTAAGCATCCATCCCGCGAGCACGAGGCTGCCCAGTGCGCCAGCGACCACAAATACCTCGCTCGCAATCTTGTCCATCATGCCCAGTGCCGAAATTGAACTTGCCGGCAGGATCCCGGCCGCCGCGGCAATCACCCCCGCTGTCAGTGTGCTCGGACCACGGCGCATGCCGAGCCCGTCCATCAGCGAAGAGACCACCACTTCGAGCAGTGATATCAAAGACGTCAGCCCGGCAACCAGCAACGCGATGAAGAAAACAATGCCAACAACCTGCCCGGCATCACCCATTTCCGCAATTGCGGCGGGAATGGAAATGAACAATGCACCGATAGTACTTTCGCCAACCTGATCTGAGAGGCCGAGTGCAAAAATGACTGGAAAAACGACCAGGCCGCCGATGAACGCGACAGAGAAATCGAACATCGACACGGTGACGGTTTCCTGACCGAGATCGTGTCTCCGGTCGAGGTACGATGAGTAGGTAATCATGACGCCCATGCCGACACTCAGCGACAGGAACGCTTGCGCGGCGGCCTGCTTGATAACGGTCGGGTTCAGAAGCTCTTTGAAAGATGGTTGCAGGTAAAAACTGTAACCCTTCTCCGATCCCGGCAGATAGGATGCCCAGATAACGAGACCGATAAGCAATACGAACAGCAGCGGCATGAGAACGAGCGAGGCCTGCTCAATGCCCTTGCGGACGCCCCTGTAAACGACCGCGACCGTGATGACCATCAGTGTCAGATGGTAAGCAATCGCGGGCGTACCGCTCGATACCTCGCCGAAACGGGCGGCATAGTCGCCGGAGAACCCCGACAAGCCGTCGATGGCATATCGCATCGTCCATCCGGCGATCACGGAAAAATACGCGAGGATGACAAGCGGCGTCAGCACTGCCAGGTATCCCAACGGAACCCAGCCGGCCCCACCGATCGAACGATAGGCGCCGATCGGCGAGCGTTTCGATCGACGTCCGATTGTAAATTCGGACGCCATGATCGGTACGCCGATCAGAAACGTCATCAGCACGTAGAGCAAGACGAATGCCGCACCGCCGCCTTCGGCCGCCTGGTACGGAAAGCGCCACATGTTGCCGAGACCGACGGCGCTGCCAGCTGCGGCCAGGACAAACCCCGGCCGTGTGGCGAAGAGCTCCCGGCTAGACCCTGGTGAGGGCATCGTCGAGGTCGTTGATGAATGCCGTGCCCTCGGCCCCGTCGATAAAACGGTGGTCGAAACTGAGCGTGCAGGCCATGGTCGGACCGGCCTCGAGTTTGCCAGACACGACACGCGGTCTGTCGGTGATACGGGAAACCCAGAGCGTGGCGATGTTCGGCAGGTTGATGACCGGCGTGGTGGCGATCATCGTGGCGCGCTCGAGACCACCGGTGCTGGATATCGTAAACGTTGCGCCACGGACATCCTCCAGTTTCAGCGTGTCGGCGCGAGCTCGCGCGGCAACCTCCAGAATCTCCGCTGCAAGCGTGGCCGTGTCCTTCGAATTCACGTCACGTACGATGGGCACCATCAAGCCGGCCTCGGTATCAACGGCAAATCCCAGGTTGACCTGTTGGTGCAACAGCAGTCCATCCCCGGATTCGTCGATGGTCGCATTGAACTTGCCGTGACTGGCAAGGACATCTGCAACGCACTTCGCGATCACCGGAAGCGGAGTAATTTTCGGGCCGCCGTCACCGCATTCGTTAGCAAGCCGGCTGACTGCCGCGACGATCCCGTCGGCAAGAATCTCGAAAGTCTGGGTCGCCGTCGCGAGTGTTCGGCTCGACTCCGCGAGTCGCTTCGAGGCGGCGAGCCTCGCGCCCGAAAGCCTGAATCGTTCGACGTCACTGTCGCCAGCCTGTTGCAGCAAGAACGCGTCTACATCGGCTCGCAGCAACTGCCCGTTGGGGCCGGTCGGCGTTACAAGCGTCAGATCGACATCCTGCTCCTTGGCATAGCGGCGCAAGGCTGGAGCAGCTCTGACGTTTTTCTGTTGCTCGCGCGCCGACACAGGCGCAGACGTCGCGCTGGTCGACGCCGCGCCTGCCTCGGGAGCGCCAGATTCCTGAACTACTTCTTTCGAATCCTCGATGCGCATGAACACGTCGCCGACCGGAATGATGTCGCCGACGTTCCAGGGCAATTCCTCGACGACACCCGACCGCGGGGACGGCAGGTCGACGTTAACTTTGTCCGTGCTGATCGTGGCGACATCGTCGCCTTCGCTTATGGAATCACCGACTTCGACCAGCCATGCCAGCAATTCAGCCTCGCTCAGGCCTTCACCAATGTCCGGCAATTTGAACTCATGAATCAAAACGAGTACTCCGCGGCGCGCCTGATGCCGGCACTGATCCGGGCTGCATCGGGCCTGCAGTAATCATCTCCAACGCGATAGGAGTAAGGAACATCCGGCGCGCAGACGCGCTCGATCGGCGCCTGCAGGTAGCCAAACGAACGGTTCTGTACGCGTGCTGCGAGTTCCGCGCCGAAACCGAGCGTCTCACTCGCTTCGTGAATAATCACGAGCCGCCCCGTCTTGTTGACCGACTCCGTGACCAGGTCGATGTCGAACGGAATCAGCGACACCAGGTCGATCACCTCGACGTCAATGCCGTGACTACTTGCGAGCTCGTCAGCAACCTGTGCTGTGGTGTGCCGCAGTGGCCCGTAAGTCAGCGCCGTAACCTGGGTCCCGGGTCGAACGATCTCGGCCGCACCGATTTCCGACGCCTCGCCGTTGTCATCGACCTCACCCGAAAGTGCGCGATACAACGGCACGGGCTCGATGACCAGCACCGGATCCGGATCGCGAATCGCCGCGAGCATCAGGCTGTAGGCATGCTGTGGCGTGCTTGGACACACGATCTTGATTCCGCCGCCGTGTACGTAGTACGACTCGATACTTTGCGAGTGCCAGACCCCGCCCATGATGCCGCCGAAGGACGGCGCGCGAATGACGAGCGGCACCGTGTACTCGCCGCCCGAAATCCAGCGGTACTTCGCGGCGCAAAACATGATCTGTTCGTGCGCGTCATGAATGAATCCGGAAAACTGAATTTCCACGATTGGTTTCAAGCCGAACAGGGCAAGGCCGACCGCGTGACCGACAATGCCCTTTTCGTCCATCGGCGTATCGATGAGACGATCCTTGCCGAACTGGTTCTGCAGCCCCTGCGTAACCCGAAAAATACCGCCGGCCGTACCGACGTCTTCGCCGAGGACAACGACGTCCGGGTCATTCTCCAGTTCGTACGCCATAGCCGCGCGCAGAGCTTCCAGTACCGTCATGCGCATGACTAGCTGCCTCCACCCCTGACGTCGGCCAACAGCCGGTCGCGCTGTTCGTCGAGCATCCAGTTCGACGATGCGAATACGTCTTCAAATTGCGATTCAGGCCCCGGAATGTCCATGCTCTCGGCTTCTTCGACGGCTTTTTGAATTCGCGCGGCACATTGTTCCAGCAAGTCGCTTTCATCGCTGTCGTCCCACCAGCCGGCGTGCTCGAGATACTTCCTGGTGCGCGAAACCGGGTCCCAGGGTTTCCAAAGTTCGCTTTCCTGCTCCAGCCGGTACAGGTCCGGGTTGTCGGACGATGTATGAAATCCCTGTCGCCAGGTGATGGCCTCGATCAGGGTCGGGCCGTGCACGGCCGTGTCTGCACGCGCCTTCTTTGTCACTGCGTAAACCGCCAGCGGATCATTGCCATCTACGCGCACGTTCGGAACTTCGTAAGCATTGCCCTTCGCTGCGAATTCGGTCGAGGCCGTCTGGCGATCGAGCGGCGTTGAAACGGCCCAGCTGTTATTGACGCAGAGGAACACGACTGGCGGCCGGTGAATACCTGCAAAGTTCATCGCCGAATGAAATTCCCCGCGTGACGTCGCGCCGTCGCCGAACGTGCCCAGCACCTTGACATCGGAGCCCTTGAGCTTCGCCCCCCAGGCAACTCCACAGGCATGCGAGATGAATGAGCCAACCTGCGTCGGGCCCTGCACCATATTGACGGCGCGATTGCCCATGAGGCACGGCAGTCGTCTGCCTTTCTGCGGTTCGGAAGCCGCGCCAAACAATTGTGCAAACAGCATTTCGAGCGATGCGCCGCGCATCAGCCATGGACTCATCGTGCGGTGCTCGCGAAAGATCCAGTCGGATGGCTCCATCGCGTGGGTAGCGGCGACCTGCACCGCTTCCTGTCCGCGCAACGGTATCCAGAACGCAATTCTCCCCGACCGCTGCAGCTTCCAGCCGCGTTCATCAATCGCACGCAGTAGCACCATCGTTTCATAAAACATGCGCACGTCATCACGACCCAGATCCGGATCGTCCAGGTTGCCTTTGACCTCGCCGTTCTGATCGATAACCTGGCGTATGCCGAGCTCGCCGGCATGTTGCAGTGGCACCGGCATCGGTGTTCTTGGGTTTCCTGCCGGCGGTGATGTCATTCCTTGCGGCCCCGTATCACGCGTTCTTCGGCAATTCGGTCTGCGGCATCGGCCGTAGTGATGCCGTCCGCGCTGGCGCGCTCGAGAATCCGCAGACTGGTGTCGTAAATCTGTTGCACACGTTGCGGAACTTCATCGGGATCATTCCCGTACCACTCGGCAGCACAACTTATGAGTCCGCCGCCGTTGGTGACGTAGTCCGGCATATAGGCGATGCCGTACTCGGCAAGCGACTCGCCATGGCGTGATTCGTCCAGCTGATTATTCGCCGCACCGGCAACTACGCGGGCCTTGAGTTGCGGAATCGTGTCGTCATTAAGAACAGCCCCCATCGCGCAGGGCGCGAACACCTGTGCATCCACCTTGTAGATATCTCCGGGGTCAACCACGTCTGCGGCAAATTGCTCAGCGACAGGAGCAAGTTTGGCTGCGTAAACGTCGCTGATCGTCAACCGGGCGCCGGCGTCGTGCAGCAGGCGACACAAATCGGTACCGACATTTCCAATGCCCTGCACGGCGACCATCAGCCCATCGAAGTCGCCACTACCGAAGGAATGCTCGATACCGGCACGCATGGCACTGAAGACGCCTAGCGCGGTCATGGGTGCCGGGTCACCGTATCCGCCATCTTCCTTGCGCAGGCAACTCACACAGCGAGTTTCCGTGCGGATCTCCCGCATGTCGTCTGGGTTGGTGCCAATATCCTCGCCAACGATGTAGCGTTCGTCGAGCGTATCGATCCATCGTCCCATCGCATGCAGCATCGTCGGCGTTTTCGCGGTGTGTGGGTCACCGATGATGACGGATTTGCCGCCGCCGAGGCCGCAATCCAGTATCGCCGCCTTGTAGGTCATGCCGCGCGACAGGCGCAGCACGTCCCTTATCGCGTCGGATTCCTTTTCGTAATCCCACATCCGGCAACCGCCGAGCGCCGGGCCGAGCGTGGTGTCATGTATCGCGATAATCCCCCGTAATCCTGCAGCAGGCTCGTTGATGAAAACAACTTCTTCGTGGTCGTCGAATTCCGGGGCTTCAAAAACACTCATTCCATGCACCTCCTGCAACCGTCGATCGCCGCAGACAATTCATCAATGCCGGTATGACCTGTGGCGACAGTCTCGATAACCGGAACCGTTGCCATCGACTTTGAACGCAGGCGCAGCATAGCGCGTAACTCCTTCGACGCTTGCCCGGCCTGTGGCATATCCGCCTTGTTAACGACCAGGATATCCGCGATCTCCAGAATCCCCGACTTCATGGCCTGCACCGAGTCACCCATGCCGGGTGCGTTGACGACGATCTTGACGTCGGCAATCGATGCAACCTCGACCTCGGATTGCCCGGTGCCGACGGTCTCGAGCACAATCACGTCCCAGCCGGCGGTATCGATGACCCGGAGTACCTGGCCGATGTTACGACAAAGCCCGCCAAGATGACCGCGGCTCGCCAGCGATCGAATGTAGACGCCGTCATCCTGCACGTGCTCCGCCATGCGCAGGCGATCGCCGAGAATCGCCCCGCCGCTGATTGGGCTCGACGGATCGACGCTCACCACCGCCACACTGCGATCCTGCGATCGGCACAGCGCCGTGTACGCATTAATAAGAGTTGACTTGCCAACGCCAGGTGCGCCGGTAAACCCGACAACGGGCGTCGTGCGTGGTTTGTCCGGCACGGTCCCGAGGAACGCCGCATGTCCCGGCAGTTCGTTGTCGATCATCGTGATGGCTCGGGCCAGTGCGGTCATTTCCCCGGCAAGCAATCGGGTCAGCAATTCAGATGATTTGGGCTGCGTCGGCATCACGGTGACGTCAGGGCGTGATCAACGGATTGCCAAAGCCGAGTTCATTTCGCAGGCAGACGACAATCTCGCCGTGCGTCGCTCCTGCTTCGGCTGCTTCGACGACGGCGGCAAAAACGTTTTCGTCTTTTGACGCGGCGCTCCGAGCAAGCGCGTCGAGTGCCCGTTGCGACGCTCGGCTGTTGCGCCGTTTCTTGTATTCTACAAAGCCGGCGACCACTTGCTCGATTGCCTCCGGGTCCGGCCTGTACGGTGCAGGTTCTGAATCGTCCGTGCCTTCTGCAAAACAATTGACGCCGACAACCTTGCGTTGGCCAGACTCGACCTCCTCCTGAAACGCGAGAGCGGATTCGCCGATCATGCTCTGCACGAACCCGGTTTCGACGGCTTCGTACATGCCGCCGGCAGAGTCGATGCGTGCGATCATTTCCTCGATTTCCGCTTCCATCTGATCGGTCAGTGTCTCTATGTAATAGGAACCACCCAGCGGGTCGATCACGTCACAGAGATTCGCTTCCTCGCGGAGAATATTTTGCGTCGCAATAGCAATGCGGGCGGACTCTTCCGTTGGGCAGGTGATTGCCTCGTCATAGCCGTCCGTGTGCATCGACTGCAGGCCACCGAAGATACCTGCAAGCGCCTGCACCGTGACCCGGGCGATGTTGTTCAATGGTTGCTGGCGGGTCAGGTCCGCGCCGGAAGTCTGCGCATGAAACCTGAAGCGCATCGCGCGCGGGTCTTCGATGCCGAAGCGATCGCGCACGATGCGTGCCCAGATACGCCGGCCTGCACGGAACTTCGCCACTTCTTCGAAGAAGCTGATCGAGATATCGAAGAAGAACGTAAACTTGCGCAGCACGGCATCGGCAGACATGCCGCGCGCAATACAGTCGTCGGCATATTGAATGGCACTACAGATCGTCAAGCCCATTGCCTCGGCCGGCGTTGCTCCGGCCTGTTGCATGTGTTGTCCAACGACAGACAACGGGTTCCATCTCGGCACCTGCTGCTGGCAGAACTCGATGTGGTCCAGAAGCACGCGCCGTGATCCGGGCAGCGACAGGCGATAGAACATGTGATTCGCGACGAAGTGTGAAAGGTAGTCGCTTTGGTTCGACGTACCGCTGATCTGCGACCATGGCACGCCGCGCCGCCGGGCGGTGCCGAGCAGGAACGCAAGCAGGGTAAATGGCGACGGATCGTTCAGCGCTGTCGACGTTTCCGCGAGCGCTACGCCATCAAAGCAACCATCCATATGTGTCACCGTGTTCACGACGGTTCCACAGGTGCCGAGCAGTGCGGTTGGCACCTCGTCACAATCGACGCCGCGAAAAACGGAATTACAGGGAATCAGACTGATTGCGTTGCCGCCGGCGTCGAGCAGACTTTTCACTCTCGCGTTGTAGTCTGCGGGCGTACCGAGGCCGATCAACTGTCGCTGGCTCCAGCGCCGGCCGCGATGCATCGTCGGATAGATGCCTCGCGTATAGGGTGGCTTGCCGGGGAAGCCCAGGTCTTCCAGGTAGCGGTGACCACTCCAGTCCCCGGGCGTGTAAAGCGGGCGAACCTCGATGCCCGAGCGATTTCTGAGAACCCTGTCCTCGCCGATTTGCGCCTGGTAGCGCTCGGTCCAGTCAGCATTTTCGCGATCGAAGCCGGGCAAGGGCAGCTGCACGGGATCCGGTTTCATGAATCGGTGCCTCGTGCGGTTCGAATCCTGGTAACCAGCTCGAGTGCGCAGGCGACGATTTCCTCACGCGTGGCGCCGGGCCCGAAAATCCTGTCGACGCCGGCTGCGAGCAATGGCTCATGTTCAGTTTCAGGAACGATGCCGCCAACAATTACGCCGACGTCGCCGAGGTCGGCATCGCCCAGCGTTTTCATGAGTTGTGGAACGATCAGGTGATCCGTGGCCAGCGTGCTGACGCCGATCAGTTCGATGTCTTCCTGGAGCGCGATGTTGACGACCGCGTCGATCGACTGCCACGGGGGCGTATAGATGACCTCCATCCCCGCGTCCCGTAAATAAGAAGCGACGATACGACTGCCGCGGTCATGACCATCCAGGCCGATCTTGGTGACCAGCACCCGTGCAGGCGGAGCGGCAACCTCAGCGCTCATGGCTTACCTCTGCAGCGGCTGCGTTTTGAGCGAGTGGCAAGCGCAGGTTGTCGACAAACGCTCTGGCTATTTCTTCGATAGGCGTACGGTCGGAGCGATACCATATCTGCGCCCAATTCAACGCACCGAGCAGCATCAGGCGTAGCAGGCCCCGGTCCACCCTTTTCTGCAGCGGTAAATCCTCGAACAGCGTGACAAAACGCTCCTCGTAGGCACCGCGAAGCTCAATCAGTTCCTGCTCGATTTCAGGAACCTGGTCGGGTGAAACGCGGTTCATGACGCAGGCGTAGGTGCTTTGATCGAGGATAGTCGACAGATGCGCTTCCGCGGCTGCTCGCAGGCGATTCCACGGGTCGGTCTCGCTGGCAACAGCGTCGTCGAGCCTCGAACTGACTCGATTGACACCTTCCTCGTAAACAGCCAGCAGCAACGCGTGCTTGGAGGAAAAGTGGTAGTAGACCGAGCCTGGCAGCATGTCGATCGCGGCCGCAATATCGCGGATTGTTGCCGCACGATAGCCCTTGGCCGCGAACTGGCTTGCGGCCGCATCGAGCAAGGGTTTTACGCGGTTGTTAACCCGCTGCACTGCAGTATTCGCCATCGATTGGGGCCCGGAACATTACCAAACAAGTGTTTGTTTAATAGATTTTCCGGACCATGTCAACTGTATTCGACGTAGACATAAGCCCGATCGTGAATGCAGGCCGCCAGGCGGCACCGTATATTCCAAAATCGCAGGACTTTCGAGTCCGTTTCCCTGTCAAAATCAGCTTATGCAGCTGCGCCGATTATTCAGTCTGAGCGTGATCGTATGCCTCGGTCAGCTCGCCGCCTGTGGTGGCGGGGGAGGCGGAGGTGCCTTGCCTCCGCCACCGGGTCCGCCACCGCCCGTCGGAATCCCACAGGATCCCATCGCCGTCGGGCATCCGGCGTTCATGAGTCCGCACGCATCGCCGATCGTCGTGAGCGGCGGCCAGGTATTTGTCGTGAATACGCCGGCCGATACTGTCGATGTCATCGACGCGGCGAGCCAGGCAGTCGTCACGCGTATTGATGTCGGCATCGACCCGGTCGGCGTCGCGGTTCGACCGGATGGCAGGGAAGTCTGGGTGTCGAATCACGTTTCCGACTCTGTCAGCGTGATCGATACCGATCCTGCGAGTCCCACGCATCTACAGGTTGTCGCGACGGTGCAGGATCTGGACCCAATAACCCGGGCGACGCGCTTTGACGAACCCGTAGGCATCGCCTTTGCAGGCAATGACAAAGCCTACGTCGCGCTGTCTTCCGAGAATCAAATCGCCGTCATTGATGTAGCGACGCGTCGGGTAAGCAACAAACTCAGCATTACGGCTCAGGATCCTCGTGCGCTGGTGGTTCGTGGCGGCCGCCTCTACGTAGTTCCGTTCGAGTCCAACAACCAGACCCAGATATCCGGCTGCACAGGCCCCCTCGACGGCGACCTGTGTACTTTTGATGCGACCGAACACGTCATCACCAACAACAATGTCCTGTCGCAGTTTGCTGTCGTCGATATCGTCAGGAACCCGCAAGTCCCGGACCGGGATATGTATGTGTTCGATACAACGACCGACCAATTGGTCGAAGTTGTCGATACGCTGGGCACATTGCTTTACGGTCTTACTGTCGATTCGACGGGTCGGGTATTCGTTGCGCAGACAGACGCACGCAACGATGCAAACGGACGCGCCGGCACGCTGCAACAGGGTCTGGCCGAAATGGAGAACCGGGCCTTTCTGAACCAGATTACGAGCGTCGACTGTAGTGGCGGCTCTTGTGGTGCTCCGACCTTCATCGATCTCGAGCCGCAGCCACCGGCGCAACCGGCACCGGGCACGGCGCTGGCAACGCCGTTCGCGATTCAGATCAGCGACGACGATTCGACGTTGGCCGTATCGGCAGCCAGTTCCGACAAGCTGTTTACTGTCGATACAGCGAGCGGTGCCGTCCTCGGGGGCACGGACGTAGGCGCAGTGCCACGTGGCATTGCGCTCACGTCGGACGTGGATGGCAAACCGCAACAAGCCTGGGTTTTCAACGCGGTCGCCAATTCCGTTTCGCTGGTCGACGTTTCCGACCCCGTGAATCCACTGCTCGCCGCAACGATTCCGCTGGACGATCCCACGCATCCGACGGTAAAGGCAGGGCGCATTGCGTTCAATGACGCAAGCGCCTCCACGACGGGAACATTCTCGTGCGAGAGTTGCCACCCGGACGGCGGCACGGACCAGTTGGTCTGGATCTTGAACACGCCGGTTTGCGATGTGGCGGGATGTACGCAGATTCCGCCTCGCACGACCATGCCGATTCGAGGGCTGCGTGACACGGCCCCCTACCACTGGGATGGGATCCCGGGCGATCCGTATGGCGGCAACAATACCGCCAATATTCGCGGCAGCGACCCGGCCAACTGCAACCTCCAACAGCCCGATAGCTGCACTCGGGTCCTCGTCGACGGCGGTCTCGCGACAACCATGTGCATGATCGGGAATTGTCCGACGAATGATGAGGACAAGGCCGGGGCATTGTCGGCAGCGGAACGCGATGCGATGGCGATGTTCCTGCTGAGTGTGCCGTATCCACCAGCGCAAAGACGTGCCTACAACAACGTCGTCTCGAGCAGGGCGAAGGACGGATTCAGGCTTTTTCATATCGACGGCGATCTGCAGGGCGATCCGGAACCCAACGTCTGCGGCAACTGTCATCGCATGCCGTTCTGGGTGAGCACCAACAGCCCGGGTACCGGCATGGAAGCACCGACCTGGCGTGGCGCCTACGATCGCTGGCTGATTTTGCCGCAGGGCCGTCTGAACATCATTGACTTCAATTTCTACCGAAACATCACCGCACTCGGCATACCCGAAGAGAACATGTGGCGATTCTCCTGGGCGTCCCGGGCACGATTCAATCCCGTATGGAACATGGTGCTGGAAGGCAGCACCGGGTTCTCGGGATCTTTTGCACGGCAAGTCACCCTGAACCAGGAAACGGTGAATGATTCCCTGACCAACAATCTGCTGGACGCGCTGGAAATGTCCGCTCGTGAGGGCAGTATTGTGCTGCAGGGCGAAGGCGTATTCATCGCCGGTGCTGCTGCCACACCCGTGACGTTGCAGTTCGATGCCGGTTTCCAGGGCGGTACTTACGTGGAACGAGTCAATGATCCCGATTCATTTTCGCGAGACGAGTTGATGGCGTTTGCCACCTCGGGCGAATTCGTCGGTACATTTACTGCTCGTGTGGGTGCGAATGTGGATGTCGACAACCCACAACCTGCTATCTGGACATCGAGTGCGCTCCATGTGCAATCCGGGCCACAGCAATTTCCGACGCTGTCGGCCGGCAGTACCGCAATGACAATTCGCGCGCGACACATTGAAAACGGGGCGAGCGTCATCGTCAACGGAAGAAAAGTGACAGGCAATGTCAGTTGTGAGATCGGGAGCCTGCCCGACTGTGGCAGTGAATCGATCGTGGTCCAGCTGCAGACCTTGCCAGCGCCGACAGGAATGCATTTGCTACAGATCCAGAACCCGGATGGGCTCTTCAGCAACGATTTCATATTCCATACGCGGTAGTTCCCGAATAAGACCAATATCGATGAAGCCATTTGAGGTCGAATGACCAAGCGCCGACCGCCCGGGATATGTGCCAGGTCGGCGCACAAGGCTAGAATTTCCGGGTAGAATCCGACGACTCGCCTGCAGAGAGGAAGGTGATGCTCCGCAATATCCGCATACTTGCCGCATCCAGCGTATTGCTGGTTTTATCGAGCTGCACAACGCAGCCGGCGGCACCCGTGCGTCTGACGGCGGAGCCCGCACCCGATGCATCAGCCTGCATCGCGGACCTCGGTGGCAATTCGGAAGCGGCGTCGCGGTTGCTGGACTCCGATAACATCAGCGTCGTCAACTGGAATATCCAAAAGGGCAGGAACACCGCCTGGGTCGGGGACCTCGCTGAACGAGACATGGGCCCGGACCTGCTGATTCTGCAAGAAGCTTCGATAAAGACAGATGCCTGGCAGGACTTAGTTCCCGAGCACTTTTCATCGTTCGCGGAGGGCTTCGGCCCCAACTGGTCGCCGAGCGGTGTCATGACCGTCAGCGTCGCAGAGCCTCTAACCGAGTGCGAGCTTGTCGCTCACGAGCCCTGGTTCGGAACGCGCAAGGCGACATTGGTCACCGAGTACGGACTGACGAACTCCGAACAGACGTTGCTTGTCATCAACATACATGGCATCAACTTCGCCATCGGCGTACGCGATCTGGAAAATCAGTTTGCACAAGCTCGCGCAGTCATCGATGCACACGATGGACCGGTGTTGTTTTCGGGTGATTTCAACACCTGGCGTGGCCAGCGAGCGAAAATGCTCGAGGAGATGCTCTCCGCGCTCGGCCTAAGCGCACTTGAATACGATGTCGACCATCGCAAGCGGTTTTTCGGCTGGGCGCTGGATCACATCTATGTGCGCGGTCTCTACACTGAACATGCGACGACACTCGATTCACACGCTTCGGACCACAATCCGATGGCCGTCCGACTGCGCGTGGCCGACGAGCCTGGCCGCGTGAGGGCCGCACGATGAAACTGGTCTACGTCAGTATCGTTCTGGGTCTGTTGTTTCCAACGGTCGCGAGCGCAGACAGTGCCGAAGCCGAGATCGAGTTTCTCGTGAGCGCCATTGGCGCAAGTGACTGCACGTTCATTCGCAACGGAAAGCGGCACGATGCCATGGACGCAGAGGCTCACCTGCGCATGAAATACCGGCGCGGCAAGCGTTATGCTCCGACGGCCGAAAAGTTCATCGAACGACTTGCGAGTGCCAGCTCAATGAGCAAAAAGCCCTATTTTATTGAGTGTACTGGCTCTGAACCGGTACCAAGTGGGGAGTGGCTGATGTCGCATCTGATCGACTATCGTAAGAACTGAAGGCTGCTGCCGAACCAGCGAATAGCCACGCGCTGCGCAGTTCTTTTCTACGGGTGCGCCACGTCTCTTCGAGACAGCACTTTGACGCTATCGTCCGGGCCTCCCGAGAGCAGATTCGCGAGCGCAGCTTCGATGACCAGGGATGCTTCTATGTAAGTCACGCCGAGTTCCGTCTCCATGCTGGTCACTTCGTCCAGGTAACGAATGGAATTGTAGACAGCGAGTTTCAGGTTGTCGTCAGTCAGATATTGCGGGCTTGTCAGTTCGCTCATACCGGACCGACTCGTTGTGTCATAGCGATTTTGCAGGCTGTACGTCATTGACAGCGCGGTGACGAGGTTGTATTCCATTTTCGCTAACGACCCGGTTGCGAGTGCGGTGTCCCACGCTGTCGATTGCAGGGCGGCCGGGCTGTAAATCTCCACCATATTGACGAATTCATCAACAGAGCTGATGTCCTCATCGGTGTAGTGTTGATGCAAAACCTGGCGCAGACCCATGTTGAACGGCGCGGCGTCTTCGACCCGGGTTTGGTTCTGTCGAATCTCGATCAGGAAGTTCGATAGCGCCGTTCGCACGAACTCCTCGTCCTCACGATTCTCCCGCCATGCATCCAGACCCAAAGCAACGAGGATGCTGACGACGATCAGGATGGACTCGATAATGACCTGCGGTAACCAGGTAGATAGTGCTCTGGACGGCATCGTGAGGTAATTTTGTTACTTGTTATCGGAGGGCGAGTATATCAAGGCACCGCAGGAATATTGGCTAGTCGGCTGAAAAGTCGGTAAAATTCCGGCACTTGCGATGCTGCAACGGCTCGCAGGGCACGGGGGGGTTAATAACAATGAAAACAACCGCTCGTCGGCAATGTCCGATTGCTTTCGTCGCTTGCATATTGATTGCTCAGGGCACACTCGCAGAGGGCGTTCGAACGTCTGCGCATGATGAGATGGTCGCATCGACTGTAGCGGCAACCACACAGCCCGAATTCAATGTCATGGGATTCGGCGATATCAGTTATCTATCTCGCGACGCCTCGGATCCGAATGGATTTGCCATTGGTCAGGCTGTCGCTCATCTGACCGCATCACTGGATGACTCGCTACGTGTATTCGGCGAATTCAGCATGACCGCGAAGGATGACGAATACAAAGCGACGGTAGAGCGAATGATTGTCCGATACGATTTTTCGGACACCTTCAAGTTGTCCGGAGGGCGCTACCATTCCCCCATCGGTTACTGGAACTCCGCCTTTCATCACGGCGCGTGGTTGCAGACGACGGTGAGCCGACCGGAAATGGCCAAGTTTGGTTCCAAGATAATCCCGATACATTTTGTCGGCGTATTGCTTGAGGGGTCGATACCGAAAAACAAACTCGGCTTGTCATACAAGGCGGGTTTCGGTAATGGTCGTCACGAAAACATCGCTCAGGCTGGAGATGATGGCGACATCAATGGCGACGACGCCTGGATGTTGCAGCTGAACGCCAGTCCGAGCCGGTTCTTCGGTCTGCGTACTGGAGTAGGGTTTTACTCGGACACGGTAACACCGAGTGATCGACCGGAAATCGATGAGCGAACTGTCTCGGCGTACGTCGTCTGGGAAAAGGAAACACCGGAGTTCATCGCCGAGTATCTGCACTCGGAGCACGAGTTCGCTGCCAATAGCAGTGTGAGCGGCAATGTGGACGCGTGGTACGTGCAATTCGCATATCGCCTTGCCGGTCAGAAAAGACAGTGGAAGCCCTATGCGCGTTACGAGTCGACCGATGTGGATGACAGTGACCCATTGCTGGGCGATCAGGGTCTCGACTACGAAGCAGTAATTCTGGGTGTCAGGTGGGACTTCAATCCATACGCCGCGCTGAAGGGCGAATACCGAAACGAAGAATTCGATAACCTCGGACGAGAAGACAACTTCCGTCTGCAAGTGTCGTTCGTACTGGCGAGGCTTTGAGTTTATGAACGGACACAGAAAACAAATGAGCCCTTGCGTCCACACGACGGCGATGGTGATGGTGACGGCAATGCTGGCTACAGCGGCGATGATGCTTCCCGCCAAACGGGTCATGGCGCAGGAGACTGAAGCGAATAGAGCAATCGCCATCGTCGTTCATAAGAGCAGCGAAATCGAAAATCTGTCGCTTGGCGAACTACGAAATATATTCCTCGCAAACCAGCAGTTCTGGCCGGACCGGACGCGCATCATCCTGCTCGTTCGTGCGCCGAAGTCCGAAGAACGTGACTTCGTGCTCGACACCATTTACCAAATGGATGAAGCGCAATTCCGCCAATACTGGATCGCAAAGATGTTTCGGGCTGAGGTTCCCCGCGGACCCAAGATCGTGTTCAGCACCGACATGATGCTGGACCTGGTCGTCGCGATTCCGGGTTCGATTTCTTTCATCAATGCGGACGAGGTCACGGATGACGTTGGGATCGTCCGGATAGATGGAATGTTGCCCGCCGATGCTGGTTATCCATTGAAATAGTTCGTTTTTTGATGAGCCTGGCATTCGTTTTTTGTTGCGCATCTGCGTAGTTCTACGAATAAACTCCGTGGCCTAAATCGGCTAAAAATACAGTGGGAAGGCGCGCACTTCGCGCAATCGGGAGTAGAACGATGACCGGACGCAACCCCATTGAAACCCTCGCACACCTGCGCCATGAATTCGGCGAACACGGTGGCGTCAACATGTCGATCGAGGCGAGTTCCACGTTTACGGTGATGGAACCGGGGACGATGCCCGAAATGTTCCAGGGCCTGAAAGGCCACGACGTCGGTTGCTATCTCTACGGCCGGCATTTCAATCCGACCGTTTATAACCTGGGTTTGCAACTTGCGGCCCTCGAAGGCACGCAAGCCGCGTATTGCACGGCAAGCGGCATGGGAGCAATCGCGTCGGCCGTGCTCGCACTCTGTAATGCCGACGATCACATCGTGGCGTCGACCGCCGTTTACGGCGGTACCTACGCATTGATGCACGACTTCCTGTCCGCGAAAGCCGGCATTTCGACGACCTTTGTCGATATCACCGATCTGGATGCTGTCCGTGGTGCGATGACCAAAAAGACAAAACTCATCTATACCGAAAGCGTGTCCAATCCCACGCTTCGCGTCGCCGATATTCCAAAGCTTGCCGAGATCGCGCACGAGGCGGGCGTGCCGCTCGTCGTCGATAACACGTTCAGCCCGCTGATCCTGAGCCCGGTCGCGCTTGGTGCGGACGTTGTCGTGCACAGCATTACGAAGTTCATCAGCGGCATGTCCGACGTCATCGCGGGCGCGGTGTGTGGCAGCAATGAATTCATAGAGTCGCTGATGGATCTGCACGTCGGGCCGTTGATGTTGCTCGGCCCGACGATGGATCCGAAAATTGCATCGAAGATCAGCCTGCGCATACCGCACTTGCCGATTCGTATGGCGGCGCACGGCGAGCGCACACTGGCGCTTGCTGAGAGATTGAACGACATCGACGCAAAAGTTTGCTATCCGGGTCTCGCCCATCACCCGGACCACGCGTTGTTCGATGAACTGCGCTGCCCGGACCATGGCTATGGTGGCGTACTGACCGTGGACATGGGTGATGTGGAAACCGCCAATGCGCTCATGAGCACGCTGCAAAACAAATACCGATTCGGCTTCATAGCTGTGAGCCTCGGCTACTTTGATACGCTGATGACCTGTTCCGGTTCGAGTACCTCGAGTGAGTTGACAGATTCGGACAAGTCCATGGCGGGCATCAGCCCGGGACTCGTTCGAATGTCGATCGGCTATACCGGTACGCTGGAGCAGCGCTGGCGGCAATTGAAGAATGCGCTCGAAGACGTCCGTACGGGGTCAGCTGTCGTCAGGGCTGCCTGACTTCAATAACCAGATTATTCGAGGGGGTCTGTATCCTGCTGGATCGGGTCGATGCTCTCGACGTCTGGCGCAGGTTCCCAGGCACGGAAGACGAAGTCCCGGGTAGAGCCGTGGCGGGCGAGCAGCAGCAGGGCGTCCTCACATTCGGGGCCATGCATGGCCACCTCGATCATGTAAACGGGCTTTTCACCGGTGCCGAGCTTGCGGAATGAGCGCTGCGCCAATCGGCAATCGTACGCGGTCGCAACGCCCGAGATCAGGTCGCTGGCCGACTGCCGGGCGAGCGCCTCGTCCAGGTCGAACGGCTCTGGCGGCGAGTCCTGAGCAAAGCAAGAAAGGGCAACAGGGAGCAATACTGCGGCGAACGATGTTTTTCGAAGCATCATGAAACCCGGCGTTGAGTATAGTGTCTGACCGAATTGCTGCGGCAAGTTCGCGTGCGGCGAGCTTTTCGACGAATATTTGCAAAAATCAATAAAATTGCTGCGATTTGTGCCAATAGTGGACCGAACTGCAGCGAACGCGCCAGGAAACAGGAGTCCTACGTGGATCGAAAGAGACTAATTGCAGCGGCAATGCTGCTGTGCATGACGATGTTTGCCGCTGTTGCCGACGACGACGTCGCCACCCAGGTCAATATCCCCTACGAGATGTTCCGGCTGGATAACGGCCTCACGGTCATCGTGCATACGGACCATTCGACGCCAACGGTATTTGTCGGCATGTGGTACGGAGTGGGCTCGAAGGATGAACCCGAGGGCAAGACCGGTTTCGCACACCTGTTCGAACACCTGATGTTCCAGGGCACCGAGAATCGAGAGGGTGAGTATTTCTCACCGTTTACCGACGCCGGTGCCACGGGCATGAACGGAACGACATCGGAAGATCGTACCAACTACTTCGCAACGGTACCGACCGGTGCGCTCGACATGGCGCTGTGGATGGAGAGTGATCGTATGAGCTATTTGCTCGGCGCCGTTACGCAGGAGGCGCTCGACGAGCAACGCGGTGTCGTGCAAAACGAAAAGCGCCAGGGCGAAAACCGTCCTTACGCGAAGATGAGTGACCGTATTCGTGCAGGCCTGTACCCGGTCGATCACCCGTATCGTCATTCGATCATCGGTTCCATGGAAGATCTCGACAACGCATCGCTCGAGGACGTGCACGAGTGGTTCAACACTTACTATGGGGCGTCGAACGTCGTTCTTGTCCTGGCGGGCGATATCACGCCCGAAACCGCGAAGGACAAAGTGACGCATTACTTCGGTGAAGCGCCGTCCGGCGTGCCGCTCGTGCATGCGAAGAAGTGGATTCCGATTCTTACCGAGAACAGAAAAGAGTCGATGTACGATCGCGTCGGTCAGATCCGGATTGCTCGCGTCTGGGCATTGCCGGGACTGAACGACAGGGACACGACCCTGATGTACCTGGTCAATGAGTCGCTGGTCGGCAATAAGAACTCACCACTCAGAAAGGTACTCGTGGACGACCTGCAATTGGCGACGGCGGTGCGCGGCAGCGCTTATGGTCGCGTCATGAGCGGCGAATACACGCTGACGATCGATTTACGTCCAGGCGTAACGGCGGAAGAAGTCCTGCCGATCGTCGACAGGATCATTGCCGAATACCTCGAGTCCGGACCCGACGAACAAATCGTCGAGAATGCCAAGCTCGGTGTGAACATGTACATGATCGGCGCACTCGAACGCAGTTCGTCTGTCGGACGCGTGCTGGCGGAAGGCCACCTGTATTCCGATGACCCGATGTATATCAACCGGGAGCTCGAATGGCTCAATGCTGCCACGGCGACGGAGTTAAGGGACACGGCTGGCCGTTGGCTCACACGCGGCTACTACGAGCTTACAGTCTTGCCGTTTCCCGACTACCAGATCGCCGAAACCGTCGTTGACCGATCGAGCATTCCTGACGTAACGGCAGACGCGAATATCAACTTTCCCGATATCGCGAGTGCGGCGCTCGACAACGGCATGAAGATCGTCGTCGCAACGCGCGACACATTGCCGATTGTGGATGTGTCCATTCGAATCGATACGGGCGCAACCGCGAGTCCGCCCGAGGCACCGGGGCTAGCAACCTTCGCGATGGCGCTCATGGACAAAGGCACGAAGAAATACGATTTACATCAAATCGCGGCGGCACAGGACAAAATCGCCATGAGCGGGCAGTTGCAGGCCGGAGTGGAAACCAGTTCGTTCGACTACCGCATTCTGCACAGCCATCTTGAACCTTCGCTGGATATCGCGGCTGAGGTCCTGCGCAATCCGACCTACCCCGATGAAGAGTTGCACAAACTCAAGCAGCGGATCGCCGCGTGGCTGGCGACGCTCGAAAAGTCGCCGTCGGGCGCCGCACGAAGCTTCTTCGAGCGTGCGGTGTATGGGGTAGACAATCCGCTCGGATCGGTATGGACACCGGAGCTCCTCGAGCAGGTGGATCGAGACATGCTGACGGAGTTTCATCAACAGGAGGTCGCGCCCGACAACATCACTGTATTCATGATCGGTAACATCGGTATCGAAGAAGCGACCGACGCAGTTCGGCGATCCTTCGGCAAGTGGAAGGCCGGCAGCAACTCCGCGCGCAAGCCGATCGGCGCCGCTGCGGATTCGACGCAACGGGTGATTCTCATCGATCAGCCCGAAGCGCCGCAAAGCACGATTTTCGCTGGTCATGCCATCGCGCCTTACGATCCCGAGTTGTCGACCGAGCTCTACATCATGAACGGCGTTTTCGGCGGCGGCTTCGAGGCCCGCATCAATATGAACCTGCGCGAAGACAAGCATTGGTCCTATGGCATGAGTTCGGGCATCCGGCAAAACATCAGCGGTGATCAATACATAGCCGTGAGCGGCAGTGTGCAGACGGACAAGACGATGGAAAGCATGCAGGAAATCATGCGTGAGTACGAAGAATTCGTTTCGACACGTCCGGCCGACGAGGACGAGGTGGCGCGGGTGAAACTGAATCGGACGCGTTCATTGCCGGGCAAATTCGCGACAAATCGCGGATTTCTCGCCAGCATCATCGCATCCGACAGCTATGGTCTGCCGCACGACTACGCGGAAACGCGTGGCGCGCGAATCGATGCGGTGACGACCGAGGTCATCAATGAGTGTGCTCGCGGCGTGATCGATCCGGGTAGGCTGACCTGGGTTGTCGTGGGTGATCTCGCGCAGATCGAGGACAAGGTTCGCTCCCTCGAATACGGCAGCGTCGAAGTATGGGACGCGTTCGGAAACCGGCTGCGCTAGATCGATTGTTGTGGCTC
>Ga0255053_10000434_pt1 | contig 23052 bp, 27 predicted proteins | sample JV7_2_22_MG_FD_188635 | JGI IMG/M metagenome (GOLD analysis project Ga0255053, IMG submission 188635) | Seawater microbial communities from Jervis Inlet, British Columbia, Canada - JV7_2_22 | ecosystem: Environmental > Aquatic > Marine > Inlet | place: Canada: British Columbia | collected... | reverse complement strand
CCAACTCGTATTCCTCGAGCTCCGGCCGGCTATGGAAGAGGAACGTCGCCGCCTTCGTGTCGCGGTCGTATGCGTGGTACGAGACCGGTCCGTCGTCCTCGGTGAATGCCACGATCCAGCGCCGGTCGTCGTGCGTGCGGCTTATGAGGTCGAAGTCGCCCGGGTTGAGCCGGGCAATTGCCTCCAGGTCGCTCTCGAGCTCCGGCTCCAGGGCCGCCCACTCCTTGCGTGCGCGTGTGAACGCCACCAGCTGCACTTCCCTGGTGTCGGGATGGCGGACGACGCCGCTGACGTCGTACTGCGGATCCGAGGCGACCACTTCGACAGCGCCCGATTCCAGCTCCAGCCGCGTGAGCCGCGCCGTGTTGGAGTCGCGCGAGTCCACCAGGAAGAGGGACTTTCCGTCGAGCGTGAAGCCGTAGGGCCCGCTCGAGAGCGAGTCCTCGGCGCTCCAGGTGAGCAGTGTGCGCCACTCCGACTCGGCGTCGTCGCGCAGCAGCAGCTCCGCGCCGCCGTCGGGCGTGGCGGCCATCGCCGCCCGCACGACGTAGTCCTCGTCGGGCACCCAGCCCAGCACGTTGCCCGGGTTCTTGGCCACGAGGGTCAGCTTCCCGGAGCGCAGGTCCAGGTGGTAGACGTCGTGCAACCTGGCGTCTTCCTTGTTCATCGCGATGAGCAGTTCGCCCGGGTGGCGCTTGTCGTGCGCCACGAGCTGCACCTGGACGTTGTCGAACGGCGTGAGGTCCTCGATGCTCCCGGACTCGAGATGCACCTTGTTGAGCCGCCAGTTCTCGTCCCCGCCCACGTCCTGCAGGTAGAGGATGTGCTCCCCGTCGTGCGCCCAGAAGTAGATCCGCACGCCGCGGTCGGTGTCGCGGGTGACGGGCTCGAACCGCTCGCCGCCGACCGGCCCCACCCACACGTTGAGGACGTCGTCGAGCGGCGCCAGGTAGGCCATGCGCGAGCCGTCGGGAGAGATCTGGGGATCTGCCCGGTCGGGGTTGCCGAAGATCACGGTGCGTGGGATGAGGGCGGGAAGCCCGCTCATAGTCGCTCGGGATCCTCCACGGTGCGTTCGCTGCGGACGTTCCCGGTGTTGAGCGTGCTGGCCGGCTCGAACATGAGAATGTGGGTCTCCTCTTCCGCCACCGGCCGGTGCTCGACTCCCCTAGGTACCACCACGCATTCCCCGGGGCCCAGCTCTACGCTGCCATCACGGAACTCGATGGTGAGACGCCCCGTCAGAACGTAGAACAGCTCGTCCTCGTCTTCGTGGTGATGCCACACAAACGCGCCCTTCACCTTGGCGAGCTTCACGTGTTGGCCGTTGAGCTCGGCGACGATCCGCGGACTCCAGTGCTCGTCGAACTGGGAGAGCTTGTCTTGCAGGTTGATCTTGTCCACGGCGCTCACGACTTGGTCGTCTTGAGCCGCAGCGGCCCGGTCGCGTAGAACCACTCCTGCTTCCGCACGCCGCGCTCGACCACCACGGTCGCCGCGAGCGTGCCGGTGACGTTCGTCGCGGTGCGCGCCATGTCCGGGATGCGGTCCACGCCGAGCAGGATGGCCATGCCGTCGAGTGGGATCCCGAGCGTTCCGAGCGCAGGGGCGAGACTCAACACGCTTCCACCCGGAACGCCGGCCACGGTGAACGAGACCACGAACGTGGCGAGCAGGGCACCGGCTATCCCGGCAACGGGAAGCGACACGCCGAACAGCCACGCCAGAAACACGATTGCCGCGCCCTGAAACAGTGCGCTGCCGGCTCGCCCCAACCCGGCGCCGAGCGAGATCACGAAGCCGGAGACGACGGGCGACAGCTCCCACTCCTTCTGAGCCGTCTCGAGCATGGCCGGCACCGTCGCGGCCGAGCTGGTGGTGCCCGCCGCGATCAGTTGTGGCATGACGCAGCCGCGCAGGAAAGTGCGCACGGGCATGCGGCCCACGAACCGGACCAGCGGCAGGTACGTGGCTGCCACGAATAGAACGAGTCCGACGAGCACGGCCAGTATGAAGGCCAACAGGCTCTGGATGATCGCCCACCCGGCGCGCGCCGTGACCGGCGCGGCGAGCGCAAAGACGCCGATCGGCGCCACCCAGAGGATCCAGCGGACCAGCTTGATCAGCACCGCGGTGAGGGACTCGGCCAGGGGCACCAGCCGGTCCTTGTGCTCCTTGGGGAGCGCACCCGTGGCGGCGCCCATCAACACGGTGAACACCACCAGCGGCAGCAGCGCGCCGTCCGCGGCGGCCTTGAACGCGTTGCTGGGAATGAGACTCACGAGGAAATCGATGGGACCCGGCAGGGTGGGCGCTTCGGTCGCGACCGCCGTGACGGCCCGCGCGGCTGCGTCGCTCGCCAGTGGCAGCAGTGCAGCCATGACCGCCATTCCCAGCAGTACGCTCACCACGGTCGTGCCCGCGAAGAACAGCAGGGTGTAACCGCCCAGCCGGCCCAGTTGCCTGAGGTCGCCCAGCTTCGCCACGCCCACGTAGATCACGGCCGCCACGAGCGGCACGACCACCATGTTGAGCAGGCTCACGAAGGCGGTGCCGATCGGCTCCACGCCCTCGGCCATCGTGATGAGGAACGGCAGGCCGCTGGCCGCGGCGACGAGCCCGAACAGCAGCCCGGCGACCAGACCGATTGCGATTGCGATGTGAAGCTTCATGCCCTAGTCGTGCGCCATCGACTCTTTGAGGAGATTCGCGGCGATTACGTTGCGCTGAATCTCGTTGGAGCCCTCGTAGATCTGTGTGATCTTGGAATCCCGCAGGAGCTTCTCGACCGGGTACTCCTTCATGTAACCGTATCCCCCGAAGATCTGCACCGCATCTATACAGACCTTCACGCAGGCGTCGGAGGCGAAGGTCTTGCAGATGGCAGAGGCCTTGGCGACGTTCTTGGCGCCCGAGTCTATCATGCGGGCGGCAGCGTAGACGAGCGCCCGCGCGCCCTCCACAGCGATCGCCATGTCTGCCAACATGAACTGCACTCCCTGGAATGACGCTATGGGGTGGCCGAACTGCTTGCGCACGCGTGCGTAGTGCGTCGCCTCGTCCAGCGCCCGCTGGGCGATGCCGACCGCCTGGGCTGCCACACCCGGGCGTGCGTGGTCAAACGTCCTCATCGCAACGATGAAGCCCATCCCCTCGCGGGAGATCAGGTTCTCCACAGGGACGCGCGCGTCGTCGAAGATCACCTCGCGCGTCGCCGATGCGCGGATGCCCAGCTTGTTCTCCTTCTTGCCGAACGAGACGCCTGGCGTGCCCTTGTCCACTATGAAGGCGCTGGCTCCGCGCGCTCCCTTGTCCTTGTCCGTCAGCACGATCACCGTGTAGATCTCGGCCTCTCCGCCGTTGGTGATCCACTGCTTCGTGCCGTTCAATACGTAGTGGTCCCCGTCCTTCACGGCAGTGGTGCGGATGCTGGCTGCGTCGGAACCGGCGTCGGCCTCCGTGATGGCGAACGCGGCCAGCTTCTCGCCCCGCGCGATGGGCGCGATGTACTTCTGCTTCTGCTCCTCGTTGCCGAAGAGCAGGATCGGAAAAGCGCCGAGGCCCGTGCCGCCGAAAGACAGTGCGATCCCACCGCAGCCCCAGGAGAGCTCTTCGGTCACCAGCGCCATCTCGAACACGCCGCCGCCCATCCCGCCGTACTCAACCGGATACGGTACGGAAAAGATGTCGGCGTCCGCCAACACCTTGACGATGTCCCAGGCGAAGTCACCTGACTCGTCGTACTTGGCGGCGACGGGCTTGATCTTCTCCTCTGCTATCTGATGGCAGAGGTCCTTGATCATCCGTTGTTCTTCAGTAAGGAGGTAGTCGATGCTCATGTCTCGTCTCGTCGTTCCCCCGCGGGAGGCATACCCCGGGGAGCCAAGCGGATAGATCGGGTTTCAACCTACCGAAGAGGGCCACCTGGGGCCACCCGGCGCAGATTCCCCAGGAATGGCGGGCTGGGCCGGGCCCAACTAGCTTGTACAGCTTCTGATCGAGATCGTAGCTGGAGGATGCCGTGAGACACGCACAGAGGACCGTTCCGCGTTGGGCCCTGATCCTGGGCGCGTCCAGCGGATTTGGAGAGGCCACCGCTCGGGAGCTCGCCAAGGCGGGCTACGATATCTGTGGAGTTCACCTGGACCGCGGTCCGGGCAAGCAGCGCGCCAAGGACATCCAGGAGGACATCGAGTCCAGCGGCCGCCGCGCACTGTTCTTCAACATGAACGCCGCCGACGAGGTAAAGCGCAACGACGTGCTGAACGCGCTCGTCGACGACGCCAACAAGAACGACAGCACCGTGGCGATCCTGTTGCATTCCCTGGCCTTCGGCACCCTCAAGCCGTACATAGCCGACGACCCGGTCACGAAGCGCGGAATGACCATGACGCTGGATGTCATGGGCCATTCGCTCGTGTACTGGACTCAAGAGCTGGTGGCGCGCAACCTGATGTCGCCCGGCGGCCGTGTCTTCTGCATGACCTCCTCGGGCTCGAACCGCGTCATTCCCTCCTACGGTGCGGTCTCTGCGGCGAAGGCGGCGCTCGAGTCGCACGTGCGGCAGCTCGCGGTCGAGCTAGCCCCCCACGGGATAACTGCCAATGCCCTGCGGGGCGGCGTGACGCGGACTCCAGCGGCGGAGCGGATACCCGAGAGCGATGCCCTGTTCGTGGAGGCCGTTCACCGCAACCCGCACAAGCGGCTCACGACCCCGGAGGACATCGCTCAGGCGGTGGTGGCCCTGGCCAAGCCGGGCACGGACTGGATCACGGGCAACGTGATAAATGTGGATGGTGGTGAGGAGGTATCGGGGTAGAAGCCGGCGTGCGGATGCGCCGCCGCGCCTTACTGCACGACGCGTATCTCGGCGAGCTCCTCCTCGAGCTGTTCCAGCCGCTGCAGCACCTCGTCCTCCGCGGGCTCGGACGCCACTATGGGCACGCCCCGACTGTTCAGGAGCGTCTCGAACAGCCCGTCGGTGTATCCCACCACGGCGTGTGAGATGCCGCGATCCAGGATCCGGTTGAGGCGCAGCACAGCCGCCATGGACTGGCGGGGAGGCAGGCCGGCCACCGTTTCGGAGAGGTGGTGGATCAGGATCTCGCGCAGCTGCTGCAGCTCCTCGACCACCTCGCCGGCGGCGAGGCCGCGGGTGGCGGCCGTCTGACCGTAAACTTCGGAGGCGGTGAACCACAGCTCGGCCACGCGGCGCCGGAGCGGGCCCGCCGACTCGATGAGGATGTCCACCAGGAGTGTGAGGTGCCGGTGCACCGTGGCGGTTCGGACATGGGGAACTTCGGCCACGCGGCCCGCGATCCAGCGAGACCACTGCTCGATGAGGCGGTTACGGTCCGCCCTGAGCGAGCGGCTGACCGCCATGAGGGCCGGGTTGGAAGGCCGCATCGTCAGGCCCATCGAGTGACTTCCTTAAGGCTGCTCATAGGGGGTTAGAAAGGTACCCAGGCCCTGTCAGGAGGTCAAAACGGTCCCATGGCGACGGTGAACACGACGCAATTCGAGCTGGTGGGAGCCGACGGCGGTCCTCTGAGAGGCGACGTCAGGACCCAGGAAAAAGGCGCCGATCGGCCAGCCGTGGTGATCTGCCACGGCTTCAAGGGGTTCAAGGATTGGGGGTTCTTCCCGCACCTGGCGGCCCGAATCGCACGCGCCGGGATGACGGCGGTCTCGTTCAACTTCTCCGGCTCCGGCGTGGGCCCGGACGGCGAGTCGTTCTCGGAGCCGGAGCGGTTCGGACACGCCACTTTCTCCGCTGACCTCACGGATCTGAATACCGTGGTCGAAGCACTCCACGGTGGCAATCTGGTCGAGGGGCTGGCCCGGCCCGATCGCATGGGCCTGTTCGGCCACAGCCGGGGCGGAGCCGCCGCCTTGATGTATGCCGCGCGCGAGCCCAGGGCACGGGCGCTGGTCACATGGTCCGCTATCGGGGAACTCCAGCGCTGGGACGAGGAGACCATCCGGCGCTGGCGCGAGGAGGGGAAGCTGGATGTGGTCAACATGCGCACGGGCCAGGTGCTGCCACTCTACACCGACGTGCTGGACGACATCGCCGAGCACGCTTCCGGCAAGCTGGACCTGCTCGGGGCGGCCGGGTCTATCGAGGTGCCGTGGTTGATCGTGCACGGCGAGAACGACGAGGCGGTTTCACCGGGTGACGCGGAGAAGCTACACTCGGCGGCTCGACGCGGGACCGCGGAGCTCGAGACGATCCCCGGCGGCACGCACACGCTGGGCGCGCGTCATCCCTGGGCCGGTTACACTCCGGAGTTGGAGAAGGGAATGGATCTCACGGTGGCGTGGTACAGCCGCCACCTGATGTGAGGGCCTGAAACAAAACGGGCGGCCCGTTTCCGAGCCGCCCGGCACCGCGCTAGAGACCGGCCGCGTAGAGCGAGTCTATCACGCTCCTTCGGTGGTTTCCCGCGGTTACCGCCACGCGCCGTCGGCGCACCAGAAAACTGGCTGCCGTTGCAGCGGCCACGGTGGCTAAAGCAAGGAGTCCGACACCAAAGGCTCTGATAGGTACCTCCCGTGAGAGAAGCCGTATCACTCGGGCGGCGTCCGCCCGCACGCAATATAAGGACGAGCGCAATAGCCTACTCCGCGTTGCCATGATGCGTTCACCTCTGCGTAACGATTCGTGACGCGCTTTGCGCGTGTAGTGCACTTGCAGTTTGCACTAACAGCACCGGTTTGTCCGTGAGCCAGGATACGTTTGAGGCGTTACGCACGAGCCTCACGGGTCACTCACCCGAGCGTGCGACCGGACCGGGCCTCATCGAGGCGGCGGTGGCGATCGTGCTCGCTCCGGACGAGAACGGTGAGCTCGAGCTCCTGTTCATCAAGCGCGCCGAAGAGGAAGGCGACCCCTGGTCGGGTCAGATGGCGCTGCCCGGCGGACGCCGCGACGACGACGACGACGATCTGCTCGCGACGGCGATCCGGGAGACGCACGAAGAGACGTCGATCGCGCTGCCGCGCGGCGCAGTGCTCGGAGAGCTGGACGACCTGGCGCCGGTGACTCGAGTGCTCCCTCCGATCATGGTCCGGCCCTTCGTGTTCGGCCTGGAGCACAGGCCCGAGGTGCGACCCAGCAGGGAGGTGGCGCTGCACCTCTGGACCTCGCTGAACGGGCTCCCGGGCACCGCAGGCGAGACCGCGGTGTCGGTGCGGGGCTTCCAGGGCGACGTTCCCGCCTACCTGATCGGCCCCCACGTGGTGTGGGGGATGACCCACCGTATCCTCAGTCGTTTCTTCAACTTAGTGACCTGAAGCGGCGCTCCGGGACACACCAACAGTTGCTGCCTCCACCGGGTAATACTAAGTTTAGGCTCGGTTAACTTTTTAGTTCGCGTGCTTCGAAATCTCCTGCCGAGCCGCCAGGATGAGTGCAGACCGCAAGTCACCCGGCTACAGTCGCTCCACCGAGGACTACCTCAAGGCCATCTACGAGCTGGAGTCGGAGGGGAGTCCGGCGCAGACCAGTGCCATCGCCGAGGCGTTGAGCGTGGCGCCGCCGTCTGTGAGCGGGATGGTGAAGCGGCTCTCCGAGTCGGGCCTGTTGGAGCACGCTCCCTATCGCGGCGTGCAGCTCACCCGCGCGGGGCGGCGCACCGCGCTCAAGATGGTGCGGCGCCACCGCATCCTGGAGACCTATCTCACCACCAAGCTGGGCTACGACTGGGACTCTGTGCACGACGAAGCCGAGCGGATGGAGCACGCCGTCAGCGACGGGCTGATCGAGCGCATGGCGATGGCGCTCGGCTACCCGCGCCACGACCCGCACGGCGCACCCATCCCGACCAAGGACGGCGAGATCGACGTGCAGGAGGATCTGGTGCCGCTCATCGACGTGCCGGTCGGCAGCATGGCCGAGCTCAGGATGGTGAGCGATCGAGATCCCGAGTTGCTGCGGTTCATGGCGTCGTTGGGGCTCAGGGTGGGAGTCGCGTTCGAGGTGATCGGCCGCCAGCCGTTCAAGGGCCCGACCGCCATCCGTCTCGTCGGCCCGCACGCCAAGGCGAGGGACCAGGTGATCGGCCACGAACTCGCCGAGAACCTGAGCTGCGTGGTGCTGGAGGGGGAGGTCGGGTAGAAGCCCGCTACGCTTCCTTGGCCCGCTCGAGCCCCCAGAGGATGCCCGCCAGGCGCTTGTCGCGGGCGGGTCGTATCACGCCGACCTGATCCTTGTAGGCCTGCTCGATCTTGCCGACCAACCGCCGCTGCTCCTCCGGCTCGAGCCGGGACCAGGTTGGAAGATCTTCCCAGACGGCCTCGAACGTGGTGAGCAGATGCTGCAGGAAGCCGGCGACGCCACGCTCTCCGGCCCCCAAGTGATAGGTGAGGTGGGGTCCGGCGGCCGCCCAGCCGAGAGCGGGGCCCACAGATACCGCCCGATCGAGATCGTCCACGTCGATGACGCCGTTCAGCACCATGTCGATGGCCTCGCGCCACACGGCTGCCGCGATGCGGTTCGCCACCGCGCCCGGCACCTGCTTCCTGATTACGACCGGCACCCGGCCCAGGGCGTGCAGCCATCCCTTCATCAGCTCGACGGTTCCCCCCGCTGTCTCGGGTCCCGCCACGATCTCGACCAGCGGAATGAGCTCGGGCGGGTTCATCGGATGTACGATGAAGCAACGGTCACGCCTGAGGCAGCGCGCCGCAATCGCGCTCGCGGCGAGCCCGCTGGTAGAGCTGGTAATGGCCTTCGCCTTGCCGGCGCTCGACTCGATGGCCTCGAAGATCTGCTGCTTGGTATTGAGATCCTCGGGGCCGGATTCGATTACCCACTGTGCGTCGCTGCACGCCTGGAGCATGCTGCGCGCCCGGGTGAGCTGCCTGATGCCGGCCTCGACCGTATCGGAGTCGGCACGCCGCAGCTGGGAGAGGGACCTCGCGCGGCTCGTCGCCTCATCGCACGCGTCCTCTACTATCCGCGCCCGCCGGTCGTACATGGAGACCGGCCACCCCTGGGCCACGCAGAGCGCTGCCCAGCCTCGGCCCACGTCGCCGGCCCCCACGACCGCCACGCGCACCTGGCCAGTCGTCGACGTTGTCTCCGCCATTAGTTGGGCATCTCCTCTATGGCCAGCTGCATGTACATGAACGCGGCCGCCTCATCCGGCATCGGTGAGTCTCCGAAGGAGTCGAGCCAAGCCGTGATCTGCGGATACAACGGTACCACCGCTTCCCTCAGCGCCTCGCGGTCGGCGTGCGAAGCCGCCCTCCCGTACTCATCCCGCTCTACGTCGTCCCCGATGCCCCAGCGCTCGGCGAGCGGCACCAGTTGGCGCAGATCGGACGGCACGTTGTTCGCGTCGAGCCGATAACGGGACGTCACCGTGACTTCGGCCTGCTCGCCCGGCGGCGTTTCCGCTTCGGGCGTACGCTCGCCTGCGCAGGCGAGGCCCAGTGCCGCGAAGGCAATGACAGTGGCCTTCAGCATGATTGGAGCTCCTCTCCGAACACGCGTGCGAGCAGCGCGCGCATGCGCGCCATGTCCACGTCGAGCGCCACCTGATTCGGGGTTCCCGCCGGGTCCTCCATCGTGTGCCCTCGGTGCGCGCCCTCCTCAAGGTTCACGGCGAGGCTGACTTGCGCCAGTGTGAGCAGGCCCGGCTCGATGAGCTCCCCCAGCGGGAGTACGTCGTGCACGACGCACCCGTCGAGGCCGTCCTGAGGAGAGCTGTGGAAGTTCACGTAGAACCGCAGCGCTTTGGCGAGCCACGCGGTCAGCGGATCGCTCGACGTCGCGAAGTGCTCGACCTGGGCGGCCGACAGCTCCATGCGGCGCGTGACGTCGAGCCCCACCATTACGGTGGGAAGGCCGGCGCGGAGCACGATATCCACGGCCTCGGGGTCGGCCCAGGCGTTGAAGTCGGCCCACCGGTTCGTGTTCCCCTGCTCGTGGAGGCTCCCGAACATCCCGATGTGGCGCCGCACCCTGCTGCGCACCAGATCGGGGCCCACCGATAGCGCGTGCGCCAGGTTGGTGAGCGGTCCCAGGGTCACGAGCGTCACGGGCTGCTCGGACCACTCCAGCAGGTCGAGCAGCACCGTGGGGTTCGGGGTCACCAGATCCTCCCGGCCCACCGGGGCGTAGCCAACACCCGTCGGTCCGTGTGTCTCGGGCGCGGTCACCAGCGGCCGCTCGAGCGGCCGCTCGGAACCCGGGTATATCGGGATCGGCTTTTCGAGCAGCGCCAGCACGGCGCGGGCGTTGCGGGTCGCGGCCGCGAGCGTCGCGTTCCCGTAGGTGGTGGTGATCCCCGCCACGTCCAGCTCCGGCGATCGCGCTGCCAGGGACAGGGCCACGACATCGTCGATGCCGGGGTCGGTGTCGATCAGGATGGAGACGGGCGGGCGGCTGGCGGTCATCCCTGCGTAAGATATGTTAGCTGGCAGCGAGGCGTCGTTGCAGCAGCCGACACTCGAGGCGGCCATCCAGGACTATGAGAGCGAGTTCGGGGGCGAATGAGTACTGAGGACAAGGCGGAGTTTGAGGGCCTCCTCGAGCGCTTCGGCAAGGCCTGGGAGAGCGGGGACGCCGCCGAGATGGCCGCGGTCTTCGCTGAGACAGGAGTGTTCGTTCCGGACCCCCACGGGGACCCCGTAGTGGGCCGGGACGCCGTAGCCGAGTACTGGAAGGACATCCCCTACGAACAGTCGGAGGTCTCTTTTCGCTCCGGTGAGATCCACGTGGCGGGCCCCTGGTTCGCGGCCGAGTTCAAGTGCACGTTTCGCAGGCGGCGTACCGGAGATCCGATGGACGTACGCGGTGCGCTGTTCTGTGAGACGGCGGGGGGCGAGATCACGGAGATGCGCATGTACTACCAGCGGCGGGCTGTCGAGAGCGATCGCTCGTGAGAGAGGGAACGACGTGAGCGCCGAAGTTCTGCTGGGAGCGCAGGGCTGGAACTACGAGGCGTGGGTCAGCCCGTTCTACCCCGTGGGCACCAAGCCGTCGAGAATGCTCGCCGTGTACGGCCGTGCGTTCTCCACCGTGGAGGTGGACTCGACAGCCTACGGTTTGCCGTCCGACCCGTCGGTGGCGAGCTGGAGCAAGAGCGTGCCGGCGCACTTCAAGTTCGCGCTGAAGCTGCCCCAGGAGATCACGCACGAGCGGCGCCTCGAGGACACGCAGCGCATCGTGCGGCGGTTCGTGGATCGGGTGGCGCCGCTGAAGCAACGCCTCGGCCCGCTGTTGATCCAACTCAGTCCCGGATTCCGCCCCTCGGGCGGGAGCCAGACGGTGTTGCACAGGTTCCTCGAGAGCCTCCCCGGCGGACACCGCTGGGCCATCGAGTTCCGGCACCCCGGCTGGATGACTCCGGCCGTGGGCGATCTGCTGAAGTCGCACAATGTCGCACTCGCACTGGTCGACGGCCGCTGGATCCCGCGTGACATGATGGCGGAGATGGCCATCGAGCCCAGCGCTGATTTCGCCTACCTGCGTTGGCTTGGAGTGGGACGCCGCCTCAGCGACTTCTCGTACCCGCAGGTGGACCGCGACAGCGAGTTCGACTTCTGGACCGGAGTCGTGGCCAAGCTGCGCACGCGCGTCTCCACCATCTACGGCTACTTCAGCAATCACTTCGAGGGACACGCGCCGCACAGCGTGCGCCAGTTCCAGGAGCTCGTCGGACAGGAACCGGTTGCTCCCGAGGCATTGCGCGAGCAAGCTGAACTCTTCTAATTAGAGCGACCCGCCCGGAGGGAGCTCGTGGCGCCAGTCAAGGTGCTGTTCATCGACGACGATTCAGACGTCCTTCGCACGCTCGGGGACTACTTCGAGCGGCTCGGTCACGACGTGCACCGCGCCCCGTCCGGCAAGGAGGGCATTGCAACCTGGAACAGGGTGCAGCCCGACGTGACGGTGCTCGACCTGTACATGCCCGGGATGAACGGCCTGGAGGTGCTCGAGGGCCTGCGCCAGAAGAAGGCGATGGTCATCATGCTCACCGGCTATGGCGACGTGGAGTCGGCGGTGGAGGCCATGCGGCTGGGCGCGGAAAACTTCCTCACCAAGCCCATCGACATGTCGCACCTGGTGCAGGCCGTCGAGAAAGCGGCCGAGAAGGGCAAGCTGCGCCAGGAGGTGGTGGAGCTGCGCCAGCGGCTCGCGCCCAACGTGCGCCGGCAGATCCTGCGAATTCTCCTCGTGGTGATTCTGATACTGGTGGCGGTTGCGCTGGGGCGGTGGATCGGCGGCACGAGTGGCGACGCCCGTCCGCGCGAACCGATACCAGTGCCGGTGGACTCGCTGCCGAATCCGCTTCCCACTTCGGCGGCGGGCTTTGGGCCCTGACATACGGGTAGCATTGGGCTTGGCGATGGTGACATGGGGGAGGAGGCGAGTCGGAGTGCTCGCCTCTTTTGTGTTTTTCGCCACGCTGCCGCTCTGCGCACAGACTCCCACGGATCGCGAGATCGTCCTCGCGACCACCACCTCGGTGCGCGACGCCGGGCTGCTGGAGGCGATTCTCCCGGCGTTCGAGCGGGAGAGCGGCTACCGGGTGAAGGTCATCGCCGTCGGCTCGGGTCAGGCGATGGCGTTGGGCCGCCAGGGAGAGGCCGACATCCTCATCCTGCACGCCCCCGAAAAGGAACTGGAGTTCGTGCAGCAGGGCTTCGCCACTTCGCGCGACGCCCTGATGTCCAACGAGTTCGTGTTGGTCGGAGCGGGAAACGATCCGGCCGGCGTGCGCGGGCTCGGAGCAATCGCCGCGCTGCAAGCCATCGTTGCCGTGGAGGCGCTCTTCGTGTCGCGCGCCGACCGCTCCGGCACTCACGTGAAGGAACGCGGCCTGTGGCAACTCGCCGGCGTCGGACCCGGCCGACCCTGGTACCGTGAGTCGGGGCAGGGAATGAGCGCCACGCTGCAGATCGCGAACCAGCTCGAGGCCTACACCCTCACGGACATCGGAACCCTGCTGTCCCACAAGTACCCACTCGATCTCGAGATCCTGGTCGAGGGAGACACGCTGCTCGCCAACCCCTACCACGTGCTGCTCGCGAATCCCGCGCGGTTCGAGTGGCTCAACGCCGCAGGCGCGCGCGCTCTGCGGGACTACCTGCTGTCCGAGGAGATCCAACGGGCGATCGGCGCACACGGGAGGGAGGAACTCGGCAGGTCGCTGTTCGTGCCGGCGGTGGGGCCGAGGGGTTTGCTATGACCGGTAGCCGGATGTCCAGAATGGCGATGATGGGATGGGTCCTCATCGTCGTATGGTGCGTTGCTTGGTTGATCGGTCTGGTGCGGGTGTGGCCGGAGGGTGTGAGCCTCCTCCTGGGGCCTCTCATCATCAGTTTGATGGGTCTGCTGATGGGTTACCTCATCGTGCGGTTGCTACGGGCACTGCGAGGGAGCGATCTCCGATGGGGCTGGACGCTTGGGATCATTCTGGTGTCTGCGGCGGCGGTGGGTGTTGTGATAGAGGGGCTGTGGAACCTGACGAGTCCGATTATCTGGGCAGTGCACCTGACAATCAATCTCAACCCGGCGGCCGGCATCGCGATGGTGTACCATGGCGCGCGGCGGCCCCGAGGACGTGACGCCGGGCGGACCCACTTCTAGCCTTACCCCTCCTGCAGGCTATTTTCCTATCCCATGCCGGATCTCCGCCTGCGTCCGGCCGACCACTGACGCGCGATTCGGAGTAAGGAACAGAGAGGAGGATCCGTGGTCCACGATCACGCTTCGGCACTGTCTCCCCGGGGCGACGTCGCCCAGGACGTCGCCCAGCAGATCAAGTCTTTCAGCGACAACGTGCGCAACCTGGCATTCGCGGGAATCGCCTGTGTGTGGGCGTTCCGGCAGACGGGTCCTTTCGGGGCCGATCTGTCGATCCAGCTGGCCATCGCGGCGTTCTTCGTGGTCTGCGCGCTGGCGACGGACATGCTCGAAGCCGCCCTCAGGGTGGTGGTGACCGCACGCGGCGGGACACTCTCCGTCGACGACTCGGTGGTGGTCAAGGGATGGCGCTACGCGCTTCACGGATCGCCGGAGCGTGTGCTGCTGCTCTTGAAGCTGGGGTTCGTCGTTATGGGATATGCTTGGATCCTCGCGCATCTCTACAACATGATAGTGTTCTCGTAGGAGCTTAGGCAGCGCGGGGAATAACTAACCAATGTGAATGAGCGCCCGGCCCCGGCCGGGCGCTTCTCTTACCGTCCCTCCCCGCCCCCAACTATCTTCACACCATGCCGGATCTCCGCCTCCTGATAGCCCAACTCGCGCCCCAGAAGGGTGATTACACCGAGAACCTGAGGCGGGTGGGCGGAGTGTTCGCGCAGGCCGCGGGGCTCGACGACCCGCCCGGGCTGATCGTGTTTCCCGAGACGGCGCTCACCGGGTACTTCCTCGAGGGCGGCGTGCGGGAGCTCGCGGTCACGGCGGGCACCGTGTTCCGCGACCTCTCGGCCCAGCACGCACTGGCCGGGGCGCCTCCCGTGGACGTCGTGCTTGGCTTCTACGAGGAGTTCCAGAACCGCTACTACAACTCGGCGCTGTACGCCACGCTCGGTGGGGCGGAGCCGGGTATCCGCCACGTGCACCGCAAAGTATTCCTCCCCACGTACGGGCTGTTCGACGAGGAGCGCTTCGTGGACCACGGCCACTCCGTGCGGGCATTCGACACGTCGTGGGGGCGCGCGGCGCTGGCCATCTGCGAGGACGTGTGGCACTCGATCGTGCCGACGCTGGTGGCGCTGGACGGAGCGCAGTTGCTGATCGTCCCGAGCGCATCGCCGGCGCGCGGTGTCGAGCCCGACCACGAGAGGGGGCAGGACGAGGCGCGCCCCTCGAGCGTGCGCCGCTGGGAGATCCTGGCCCGCCAAATGGCCAACGAGCACGGCTTCTACGTGGCCTTCGCCCAGCTCGTGGGCTTCGAGGGCGGCAAAGGCCTGCAGGGCAGCTCGATCGTGGTGGATCCGCAGGGCGACGTGGTCGTTCGCGCGCCGCTGTTCGAGGAGGCGCTCCTCAGCGCGACAATACAACAGGACGAGATAACGAGAGCGCGCTCGGAGCAGCCGCTGCTGGCCGATCTGGAGATGCAGCTGCTCAACCTGCTGCGGAACGCAGAGGGAGCCTCGCCGGCCGTCGACTACGCCCCCGAGGACGAGTCTCCCCGCATGCCCAAGCCCGCTGCCAGGACCGAGCATCCGTTACTCGTGCCCGCCGCCGGCGCCGACGCGATGGACATCGATCCCGCGCTCACCGAGCGGTGGCTCGTGGCGTTCCTCGCGGACGAGCTCATCGGGCGGCGCGGATTCGAGAAGGGAATCGTGGGGCTCTCGGGCGGCGTGGACAGCGCGGTCACCGCGTACCTGGCGGTCCACGCACTCGGCAAGGAGAACGTGATCGGCGTGCGGATGCCCTACAGCACGTCGAGCGAGGAGAGCCTGGAGCACGCCGAGCTCGTGGCAAACGCCCTCGGGATCGAGCTCCTCACGGTGGACATCTCGGGGGCAGTGGACGCCTACCTGAGCGCCGCCGATCCGAAGGCTGACCCCACCCGCCGCGGCAACGTGATGGCACGGATGCGGATGATCACGCTGTTCGATCTCTCCGCCAAGCACGGTGCCTTGCCGCTCGGAACCGGGAACAAGACCGAGCGCCTGCTGGGTTACTTCACCTGGCACGCGGATGACTCGCCGCCCGTCAACCCGTTGGGCGACCTGTTCAAGACACAAGTGATCGCGCTTGCGAAACACCTCGGTGTGCCGGACGCGATCGTCGGCAAACCCGCCACCGCCGACCTGGTGGCCGGACAGACCGACGAGACCGACCTCGGCATCAGCTACGACAAGGCCGACCGGATTCTCCACTGGCTGCTCAAGGGACTGAAGCGGGCGCAGGTGGCGGGGAAGGGGTTCAGTGCGAAGGACGTGGAGATCGTGAGCGGCAGGCTCCACTCCACTCACTGGAAGCGCAGACTGCCCACCGTGGCGATGGTGAGCAGCACGACGATCGGCGAGAGTTACCTGCGGCCGGTGGACTACTGACGCATAACCGACCCGAGGGGACCTTATGCAGCTTGGCGCTCGAGCAGTATGCCTCTCCCTCATTGCCGGCCTGGCTTTGGGCTGTGGCGAATCGGAGACCGCCCGTGAAATCTGGGCAGATCCGGAGGCGGCCTTTCAGAGGCTGGAGGAGGACATGCTCGCGGCTCCGGCGCTGCGGATCTCGTACTCGATTACCGCGCAGGGAGCCTACGACGCCTCTCTGAGCGGCGTGCTGCTCATGGCTGCAGGCAACAGAATACGGCTCGAGGCGTCCGGCAGCTTCGCCGGCGAGCCGGTGGATGCGGTGCTGGTGTCGAACGGGACGGGTCTGTCGATGATCGTCGGCGGGGAGGAAACGCTGCTGGAGACGCCCGGCCAACTGAACGAAGCCGTAGTCGTCGGCCTCACGCGGATGGGCCTGCTCCACAACCTCGCGCGCCTCACGGAAGGCGCGCCGCCCGATCATGGTGCCGGCGCGGCCGCGAAGTGGGTGAAGGCATCGGGGTTCTCGGTCGCGGATGCCCCCGAGGACCCTCCGGTGGACGGCGTGCCGGTCGAGTTCGGCATCGTGCTGAGCCAGGAGCCCGTCGGAGAGGTGACCATGTGGCTCGACCCGCAGACGGGACTCCCGATGCTCCGCACTCAGACCGTGCACTTTCCCGAGGGTGACATGCTCGTGACCGAGGCCTATCACGAGGTGGACCTGGAGGCCGAGCCGACCGCCGCTGCGTTCACATTGAACTGACTGAAGGAGGATTGGTGACGGCCGACGCATACACGCCCCGCCCGGTGAAGGACTCCCAGGCAATCATGACCGAGTTGATGATGCCGCACATGGCCAATCTGCAGGGCAGCGTGTTCGGCGGCATCATCTTGTCACTGATAGACCGGGTGGCCGCCGTGGCCGCCATCCGCCACTGCGCCGGACCGGCCGTCACCGTCTCGGTGGACCAGGTGGATTTCCGTGAGCCGATCCACGTCGGCGAGTTCGTCGTCGCGAAGGCCAGCGTGAACTACGTGGGGCGCACCTCGATGGAGGTGGGAGTGCGGGTCGAGGCCGAGCAGATCGTGACCCGCCAGCGGCGCCACACCAACAGCTGCTACCTCACGTTCGTGGCGCTCGACGATGAAGGCCACCCCACGGACGTGCCGCAAGTGGAGCCCGAAGGCTGGGACCAGATGCGCCGCTACGAGGCCGCCAAGGAGCGGCGCCAGAATCGGACCAAGCGCACCTCGTGAAGAAGTACGAGCGCGTCGTGTGCGTGATGAGCGGCGGGGGTGCCAAGACCGCTGCCCACGCCGGAGCGATGCGCGCGCTGGAGGAGTGGGACATCGAGCCCGGGCACTTCGTGGGCACCTCGATGGGCGCAGTCGTGGGGGCGACTTTCGCAGCCGGTCTGCGCTACGACGACGTGCTCAAGCGCATGATCCTGATCTCGCGCCGGGACGTGGCGCAGTTCTCTCCCACGCTCCTGTTGGGGCCGTTTGCAGAGAGCTTTCTCAGGGCCGAGCCGCTCAGGCGCACGATCGAAGCGCTGGTCCCGGTGCAGCGGTTCGACCAGCTCAAGACACCGCTCACGGTGACCGCGGTGGACGTCCGAAACGGCCAGCTCGCGCTGTTCGGGGAGGGTGGCGTCGAGCGCGTCTCACTGGTCGACGCCCTGTACGCGTCGTGTGCGCTGCCGCTCTACTACCCGCCGGCGCGGATCGGGGACCGGGATTACGTAGACGGTGGTCTGCGCGCCGTGCTGCCGCTCGACGTAGCTGCGATGTTCGAGCCCGACCTGATAGTGGCCGTGGCGGTAGGCCCCTCGCTCTATGCTCCGCCGCCGGAGCACTCGGCGATGATCCCGCCGATGCTGCAGGCGCACAATGACGCGCTCAGGGTCCTGATGGCGGCCGAGACCGAGCGGACCATCGAGCGATTCCGCCAGGGACCGACGCCCCTGGTGCTGGTCCGCCCGAACCTCGAACAGCAAGCCACCTTCGCCGTGGGCAGCATGGTGCGGTACGTCGAGGAGGGCTACAGGGCGGCGACCCGAGCGCTGCACGAGTTCCTCGAAGCATCCTGAGCTAGTACTTTTGGAGCAATCCAGAACCCCTCAGCCCGCTCCTCAGGCAGCGGGAACAGGCCAGATGACGGAAACCACGGTCAAGGACTTCACGCTCGAAGAAGCGAACGCCACGATCCCCTACGTGCGCCGCATTGTAGAGGACATCGTGGCGGAGTACGAGACGTGGCGGGACTGCATCTTCCGCTACGAGGAGGTCGCCGCGGAGAGCAAGGCCGACGAGGGTGAGACCGAGGAGCAGGCGCGGCTGCGGGTGGAGGTGGACAGCATCGCCAAGCGGATCAACGTCTACATTGACGAACTGAGCCGGGTAGGATGCACTTTCAAGGGCTTCGACGGCGGCCTGGTCGACTTCCGGGCGCGGCGGGAGGGGCGCAACATATGCCTCTGCTGGAGGTTGGAGGAACCCGAGATTCGATACTGGCACGAGCTGGAGGCCGGATTCGCGGGACGTCAGCCCGTGACACCTGACTTCAGGACTGATGAGGTAGTAGAATGACGCTGGTCACGTTCGCCCACTCGTTCGGCATGTGTCTATGGATCGGCGGAGCAATCGCCTCCATGGTGATCGCCATTGGGGCACAGAAGGAGAGTGGTGAGGTACGCGCGGGCGTGTACCGGCTGCTGGCGCGGGTCCAGACCTCGGTGGTCGGCCTGGGGGCGCTGCTCGTGGTGGCGTCCGGCTTCCTCATGATGATGGACTACTCCACCAGCGGGCTCGAGATCATGATGCGCGAGCCCAGCCGCTGGGTGATGGTCCTCGTGGGACTTCTCGCGGGGGTGATCGTGCTATTCGTGGCGCTGCCCACCGCGGTGCGGATGGGCGGCCTGGCCGTCACGTCCGAGAGCGGCGAAATGCCGCCGGCGTTCGAGATCTACCGGCGGCGGCTGGAGGTCATCTCCTACGTGGCGGGCGTGCTCGCGATCGTTGCACTCTTCGCTTGGTACGTGCTGTGAGGGGTCCCTGCCCCATGAGCCGATGAACGAAGAGCGCTGGCGCCTGTCCCAGGCATACCGGATCCCGCTGGAGGGAGTGGAGAAGCTGGATCTCCGCCGCTATGTGGGCCGGATGTTCCTGCTTGGGGCGACCCACGTGGGCCGGATCGCCTACATGATCTTCGAGATCATCCGAGGCCTCGGGGAGTGGCGCATCTGGCTCCCGCGCACCTGGGAGCAGGCCTATCAGGTGGGCGTCGGCTCGCTGTTCATCGTCTTTCTGACCGCGGGCTTTGCGGGTGGAGTGACCTCACTCCAGGCCGGTTATCAGTTCACCAGCGGTATACCGGTCTATTTCGCGGCAGGGGTCATCACCCAGTCCCTGATCCTGGAGCTCGGGCCGGTGCTCACCGGCCTGATTCTGGCGGGCAGGGTGGGAGCGCGCTATGCGGCCGAGCTGGGCACCATGCGGGTCACCGAGCAGATCGACGCGCTCGAGAGCCTGGGCCGCTCGACGGTGTCGCACCTGATCATCCCGCGCGTGCTGGCGGGCACGCTCATGCTCCCCGTACTCGTCATCTTCGCCGACGTCGTCGGGGTCACATCCGGGTGGCTGGCCGCCAGGCACACGCTGGACATCACCAACTACGACTTCGTCTACGGCGCACGCTACTTCTTCAAGCCGTACGACCTGTGGTACTCGCTGTTCAAGTCGCTGTTCTTCGGGATCGCTGTTACGCTGGTGCCCTGCTACATGGGCATGAACACCAGCAAGGGCGCCGAGGGTGTGGGTAAGGCGACGACCGCCGCGGTGGTTTCGAGCTCGGTGTTGATCCTGGCGCTGGACGCGATCCTGTCGCAGCTGCTGCTGTGATCCGGCTCGTCGACGTCCACAAGCGCTTCGGCGACAACGTCGTGCTTGACGGCGTGAACTTCGACGTGCAGCGGGGGGAGACCGTGTCGCTGCTGGGGCCGTCGGGCGTCGGGAAGTCGGTTCTCCTCAAGCACATCAACGGATTGATCCATCCGGACTGGGGTGAGGTGTTCGTGGACGGCGAGCTGGTGCCGCTACTGCCGCGCAAGGAGCTGCAGCATCTGCGCACCAGGATCGGCTACGTGTTCCAGTTCGGAGCGCTGTTCGACTCGATGTCCGTGTTCGAGAACATCAAGCTCGGCATCACCGATCCGGAGTGGGCCGGAGACGATCGCTATTGCCAGATGCGGGTGCAGGAGTGCCTCGATCTGGTGAACCTTTCGCCCATCACCGCGGGGAAGTATCCTGCGGATCTGTCGGGCGGGATGAAGAAGCGGGTGGGGATTGCACGGGCGATCGCCGGTAAGCCCACCTACCTGCTGTACGACGAGCCGACCTCCGGGCTCGATCCGGTGAACGCCGACATCATCGACGCCCTGATCCAGAAGTTGCAGGGCGAGCTGGGCGTCACCAGTGTTGTGGTGTCGCATGACGTGCGCGGCTCGTTCCGGGTGGGAAACCGGATCGCGCTGCTGACCGACGGCAAGATTCGCAAAGTCGGAACGCCCGACGAGTTGCGCGATAGCGAAGACCAGGCGGTGCGCCAGTTCCTAGAGAGGGACTTCGGCTCCGCCGTGGTCGGCTGATTGGGGACCGCGATGGATCTCTACTACAAGCAAGAAATAACGGTCGGTGTGATGGTCATCGTGGCGCTCGCGATCACGTTCGGCGGGCTGTTGTGGCTCACCGGCGAGTCGCTCACGGGACGCGGGATGATGACGGTCAAGGTGCGGTTCGAGACCGTGAGCGGCCTCAACGAGGGCGACCCCGTACAGATCTCCGGCGTGCACGTGGGCCGCGTGTCGAAGGTCCGGCTGCAGCGGGTCGGTTCGGTGATGGCGGAGTTGAATGTCCGCGAAGAGGTTAGGCCCCGCTTGGACGCGGGCGCCGAGGTTCGCTCGCTCGACTTCCTGGGCTCCAAGTTCGTCGCGTACTCGCCCGGCATGGCCGAGGGGTTCCTGGACCCCGATTCGGTGATCGTGGGCGTGAACGAGACCGAGCTCGCGGAGAGCGCCGTCGCGTTGGCCGAGGAGGCGACGCGCACGCTCAGCCGGGCGCAGGCGATCATGTCGGAGGATGTGGTCAGCCAGATTCAATCCACGATGGCCGCGGCCGAGCGCGCCCTCAACGTGGTGGCGGACGTGGGCGAGGGCCCGATCGTGGATGACATAACCGCCTCGCTCCGGTCGGTGAGGAATGCTGCGGCATCGCTCGACTCCATCATTTCCGACCCGGCCATCAAGGAATCGGTGCGGCAGTTCGACGAGATCACCGAGGGCGTGCGCGAGATGACCGACGGGCTCGCCGCGGTCACGCAGCAGATGGCGCTGCTGGTCGAGCAGGTGCGCTCGCCCGACGGATCGATCGGCAAGGTCCTCACCGACACCACGCTGTACAACGACATGCACGAGGTGCTGGAGTCGCTGCGCAAGCTGCTGGACGACGTGAGGGAGCACCCGGGCAGGTATGTGAATGTGAAGGTGTTCTAACCCTCCTTTTTTGTATATTCGCCCCATGCTCTCGGTGACTTTCCTCGGCACCTCTGCCTCCCGCCCAACCGTCGAGCGCGGTGTGGCGGCGATCGCGGTGCAGCGCGAGGGCGAGACGCTGCTCTTCGAGTGCGGTGAAGGCACCCAGCGCCAGATGATGCGTTATGGGGCGGCCTTCTCGCTGTCGGAGATCTTCATCTCGCACTTCCACGCCGATCACTTCCTCGGCGTGATAGGACTCGTGCGCACTCTCGGCCTGCAGGGGAGGGATGAGCCGCTCCACCTGTACGGCCCCAAGGGTGCGAAGAAGCACCTCGGGGCAGCCGTGGAGCTGGGAGTGGAGCGCCCGCCGTTCGACGTGGAGTACCACGAGCTGAAGGCCGGCGACGTCCTGAAGCGCGACGGCTACGCCATCGAGGCGATCGGCGTGGAGCACGGGCGCGGGGCGTTGGGTTACGCCCTGCGTGAGGAGCAGCGACTGGGCCGGTTCAATCCGGAGAAGGCTGCGGAGCTGGGTGTGCCGGAAGGCGTGCTGTGGGGCAGGTTGCACCGCGGCGAAACGGTCGAGCTGGAGGATGGCCGCAAGGTGGGTCCGGAAGACATCGTCGGCGCGCCGCGCCCGGGCCGGCTGCTGGTCTACTCCGGCGACACGCGGCCGTGCGAGACCCTGGTGGCAGCCGCCGAGGGCGCCGACCTGCTGATTCACGAAGCCACGTTCAGCCAGGAGGAGAAGGAGCGGGCTGCCGAGACGCTCCACTGCACGGCGCTGGAGGCGGGGCAGGTAGCGCTGGCCGCCGGTGTGCGGCAGCTCGCGCTCACCCATCTCTCGGCCCGGTTCTCGGGCGCCCCGGGAATCCTGCTCGACGAGGCCAAGGAGGTCTTCCCCGAGACGGTGGTCGCCAAGGACGGCATGACCATCGAAGTGGGCTTCGCGGACGAGGGGTGAGGGCCGCCCGGGGCCTCCCACCGGGAACCCCTACCAAGTCACTCGCGTTTCTGGTACGTTGGCAACTTCTAGGACAACCAGCCGAGTGATCCATCAATCCGCGAATCCAGGAGGCTTACATGGCGATCCGCTTGGGCGACGACGCCCCCAACTTCACAGCCGAAACCACCGAAGGCACCGTCAGCTTCCACGATTGGAAGGGCGACGGCTGGGCGATCCTGTTCTCCCACCCCAAGGACTTCACGCCCGTCTGCACCACCGAGCTGGGCTATCTGGCGGGCCTCAAGGGCGAGTTCGAGAAGCGAAACACCAAGGTGATCGGGCTGAGCGTGGATGCGCTGGGCTCGCACGAGGACTGGGTGCAGGACATCGAGGACGTGACCGGCAACGCCCTCAACTACCCCCTGATCGCCGACCACGACCGCAAGGTCTCAGACCTCTACGACATGATCCACCCCAACGCCGATAACACGCAGACAGTGCGGTCGGTGTTCGTAGTGGGGCCGGACAACAAGGTGAAGCTTACGCTCACCTATCCCGCCA
>Ga0255053_10000433_pt1 | contig 23112 bp, 18 predicted proteins | sample JV7_2_22_MG_FD_188635 | JGI IMG/M metagenome (GOLD analysis project Ga0255053, IMG submission 188635) | Seawater microbial communities from Jervis Inlet, British Columbia, Canada - JV7_2_22 | ecosystem: Environmental > Aquatic > Marine > Inlet | place: Canada: British Columbia | collected... | reverse complement strand
GTCGCTCTTCGTGCTGCCGACGATTTTTTGCATCGTGTCCCGAACGACGGCAGATGATGCCAGTAGTAATAAGGAGTCGACGGTCGACATGATGGCCGAAAGAACGATCACCATCATGACGCCGGTTATCAACGGCGGAAATAGCTCTGCCGATAACACCGGGAAAATCGTTTCGGCATCTTCCAGTCCCGGGAACAGTGCGCGGCCGGCCATACCTGCAGTCACAGCGCCCGCATCGAAGAGCAGGATAACGATCACCGACATGATGCGGGCTTTCCTGAGCTCGTTCTCGTCTTTTGCGGACATGAAACGAACCATGAGCTGAGGCACGCCGAGAAACGGTAGCCCGATCGCCATGAAACTTAAGAGAGCGATCCAACCGGGAATTCCGCTGCTGGTGATATCCCACATGCTCAGGAGAGCAGGATCCTGTGCCGCCAGTTTACTGGTGACACTGTCCCAACCGCCGGCTGCGCTGATGGCAACGACGGGCATGACCAGCAATCCGAGCAGCATCAGGACACCCTGCACGACATCGGTGTAAGCGACAGCTTTGTATCCACCGACAAATGTGTAGGCGATGATGATCACGGCGCCGACGACGACGGCGGTCGTGTAGTCGATGCCGATAAAACTGCTGAGTGCTTTTCCGGAGGCGACCATCTGTGCCGTCACATAGGCGCAGACCATCGTCAGAATGATTACGACCGCGATGCTGCGGAGGATGTGCTTGTCGTCATTGAATCGTGCCGATATGACGTCCGGCAAGGTAATAGAATCGGTTTCGTCGCTCAGGCGCTTGAGACGCCTGGAAATGTAGGTCCATGACAGGCCGATTCCGATGACTTCACCAATGAGGACCCAGTAAGCCTGCGCACCTACTGCAAAGCCCATGCCCGTAAGGCCGAGAAGTAACCAGCCGCTCTCCCCTGTCGCGTTGGTGCTGAATGCGACGACCCAGAACGGCAGTTTCTTGCCCGCAAGAAAAAAGCCGCTCAGTGATCTTGTTTCGCGACGGCTCCAGATCGCCAGCGCAACGAGTATGGCGAGATAGGCAATGAGCACTGCGACGGGTGTCGACATAGATCAACCTTTACTGAAGTGGCGCATAGTCTCCGATCGGCGAGCCAGGTGGCGGCGTAACGGGCACCAGCAGTTCGAGGCTGGGGGGGTCGTCAAGCATTCGTTCGATCTGATGTCTGGCAAGCCGATAGTGCGCGCGCCACTGCTGACTACTCTCACGGGCGAGGCGCCCTGCCAGCCATCCATCAAGTTCATTTACCGTATCGAAAGCGATCGCTCGCACCTGTACATCCGCTTCCTGATTGACGCTCAGCAACATCAGGCGTTCGAGGACGAGGCTGTTTGTTGCGCGCTGTATCTCGCCATCGATCCCTGATCGCTGCTGCGAGTGCCAGGTCGCACGCACAAGCGATTCTGCGAGCTCACCGAAACCCGGCAATTCCGCCTGCCTGGCATTCGCCGCAATCATGCGCGCAGCGCGAGTCGGCTCCAGCAGTATGTCGAGCGTCAGTGCGACAGCGCTTTCTGCCGCTCCAAATGGATCGAATACAACACCTGTATCAGTCGGAAAAGTCTCGCGTGATTTAGCGAAGCCCGGCGGCCTTGGCGGAATCGAGTCGATGAGTTCGTCTGGTACTTTCAAGACCGTCGGGCTCAGTGTATGCAGCAAGATTGCCAGCGCGGTGCGTTGCCTGGCCGCGCCGACTGTTCCAGTTACTTCCTGACCGTCGCCGCGTAGCGCATAGCGGAAGTATTGGCCGCCGAGCAGTTTGCCAACCGCCTTGATCTGATAACGGTGCAGCAGATAAAGCGGCACCAGCACTTCTTCGAGCGTTGCCATCGGCCTGCCCACACGGATGTTGCGCTCGGAAAATCGGCGAAGTGCGAAGTCGCGTACTTTCAATAGATGTTCGAGTTCTTCGATAGCGTCCGTGCCGTTATCCCAGAGATTCCCCTCCGGGTGAGCCGTGCCGACGTCCCTTGCATCCTGGTCAGCAATAAATTTCCATCCGTCTGCGATCGTCTCGGCCAGAATTTTGTCCCGCTCCGCGCCGGCATCGGCGCCATCGGGAAAATCCTGATAGCCGTAAAGAATCACTCGCTTGTCCCATTCGCCGATGCCGGTGTCGTAAGCGTCCGACAGATCGAGTGCGCCGCTATCATCGATCATTATCAGTGGAAACGGATAATCCATGACGGAGGCGCGATCCTGCGTGCTTGCCGCAAAGTTGTGCGTGATGCCCAATGTATGCCCGACTTCGTGAGCAGACAGTTGTCTAATTCGTGCGAGCGACATCTCGAGCATCTCGTTCGGCACGTTCTCATCCTCGTAGGGTGCGAGAAGGCCTTCAGCAATCAGATAATCCTGGCGCACGCGCAGAGAGCCCAGCGTTACATGTCCTTTCATGATTTCGCCCGTACGGGGATCATAAACGGAAGCGCCATAAGACCAGCCTCGTGTGGATCGGTGTACCCACTGAATCACGTTGTATCGGACATCCATTGGATTCGCGTCCTTGGGCATCAGCTCGACGCGGAAGGCGTCCTTGTAGCCGGTAGCCTCGAATGCTTCGTTCCACCATGATGCGCCTTCGATCAATGCCGATCTGACGGGTTCTGGCGCACCGCGATCCAGGTAATAAACAATGGGCTCGACCGCCTCACTGATCTTTGCAGATGGATCCTTTTTCTCAAGCCTGTGGCGACGCCCGTAGGAGACCTCGAGCAGATCACCGATCGGCGTCGCATAATCGAAAAAACCGTTGCCCTCATAGTCAAACGCAAAAAGGCCGGCCCGCGGATCATAGGCAAGCGGCTCATAGTTATCATCCGGCAGTCGAATCAGGGAATGATGCAGGTGAACCGTGATCGCCGTCGGGTCAGGGACGACCGTCTGGATTATCTCGCCACTTGGCTGGCCAGTCAGCGTAACGACAGCTTCCAATTCGGAGTTATCTGGAAACGCCTTTGTCTTTGGCAGGTAAATCGCCGAACGTGTCGGATCCGCCACGTATTCCCCCTCTTCAGCCTCTTTCAGCCATGCCGATATGCCGTGCGAGTCACGTATCAGGAACTCCGTGCCGTCAATAATAGTCGCTGATCCTGCTTTGCCAAGAGACTCAAACCCCCAGATGACAGACCGGGCGAACGACTCATCGACAGCACGACGCTCATCTTCATTGTCGCTGATGGCCCTGTAGTCGAGATTCTTTTGAATGAGTAATACTCTCGGCCCCGAGCGCTGAAACTCGACGACCCTGGTTGATCCCAGCTGGCCGCGGTCGAGCCCCAGATCATTCGAGCCGATGCCACGAGCAAGCGACGACTGATAGAGGAAAGGTTCGTTGAACTCTTCGACGGCAAGGAGCAACCGGCCCTTCGACTCGTCCCAATACATGTCGAAGAATCCTTCAAATTTCTCGAACCCCGCCAGTTGCTGGGAGATCGGCGGCTCGGCGGGTTGGCATGCGGCCAGGCTCAGGGCTGCCAACAGGATCAATCGACGCATTGTAAATCCCCGCTCTTATTATTGAGAGGGCGATTAGAACCTATTTCTTGCTAACGTGGAAATCCCGGATCACGTGCTGAAATACGCAGCTCAGGCGTCGTTCCGCACGAGTATCTGCGTAAACACTTTTGCACGCTGTTCTACTTCCTCTGCCGTTGCGCCGGGCGTGTAAATACTGGTTCCGAGACCGAATCCGGCGGCGCCGGCAGCCATGTAACTTTTGACTTTATGCGCCGTTATTCCCCCGGTGGGAATATAGATCATGTTCTCCGGCAACACTGTACGGAACTCACGCAGAGCTTGTGTCGAGAAATTGTCTGCCGGGAAAATCCGTAAGGCATCTGCACCTGCATCGACGGCAGCAACAGCCTCGGTTGCTGTGAAGATTCCCGGTACCGACAAAGCTCTTTTGTTCTTGGTCGCTTCAATCACGGAACGATTGAAAATCGGGGAGAAGATCACGCGGCCGCCGGCGTTCGCCGCATCCGTCGCCTGGTCCGCGGTAAGCACATTTCCGGCACAGATCATCACCCGATCGGAAACCTTGAGTGCAAGCTTCTCCATCGTGTAAAAGGGTTCTGGCGAATCGACCGTGATTTCGATGAGGCTGATGCCGGTTGAGACGAGCGCCTCGGCGATCTCGACGACCTCGGCGTGCTGCACACCGCGAAGCGTCGCGATGAACGGCGCCGCGCCCAGCCGGCTCAGGAAGTCGATTCGTAATGTGTCCGTCATACCCTTTCCACACCGCGTGTAGAAAACGAATAAGGTATTAATAACAGTGTCTTAGGCTTGCGCCAAGACCTCGTCCACAGTTCCGAGAAAATAGTCGGCGTTTTCCCGCGAAAAGACCATCGGCGGCCGCAATTTGAGGATGTTATCGGCGGGCCCGATCGATCCGGTCAGGATGCCGCGATCACGCAGTCCGTTCACCACCGTGGAAGCAAGCTCCGTCGCCGGTTCCCGCGTTTCCCGATCGGAGACCAGATCGACTGCGAGGAACAATCCGGTACCCCGAATGTCACCGATGCGGTCATGGCGAGTAGCCAGATCACTGATGCCATCGATCAGGTACTGGCCGACGTCCAGCGCATTTTGCTGCAGGTTCTCGTTCTCGATGACGTCGAGCACCGCGAGGCCCGCGGCGCAGGAGACCGGGTTACCGCCGAAGGTATTGAAGTAACTGCCGCTTCTGGAAAACCGCTCGGCGATGTCCGTCCGGGTCACGGTCGCCGCCAGCGGATGTCCGTTACCCATTGGCTTGCCCATGGTCACGATATCGGGAACGAAGTCATCGGCTTCATAGCCCCAGAAGTTTCTGCCTGTTCGGCCGAAACCTGGTTGCACTTCGTCGGCAACAAACAAGCCACCTGCCGCACGGATGATCTCTGCAGCTCTCTGTAGGTACCCGGACGGAGGCGATACGACACCGGAACTGGAAATAATCGTGTCGATGACAAACGCGGCGGGTCTTACGCCCCTGTTGCCAAGTTCATTGATCGCGGCTTGGACATGTTCGGCGTAACGATCGCCTGCATCGTCATCGCGATACTGTCCACGGTATGTATCGGGTGCTGGCACTGCAATGACGAAGTCGGGGATTTCATCGTCCGGAATGTCCTCGGTCGAGATCTGATAAATCGCCTGCGTGTTTCCGTGATACGCGTATTCGGTAACGATGATCCCGGTCCCGCCCGTGCAGGTACGTGCGATTCGTAACGCCAGCTCGTTCGCTTCACTGCCCGTACAGCTGAACATCGCAACATCGAGTTCGTCCGGTAGTTTTCCGGTCAGACGCTCAGCATAATCGAGAACATTGTCATGCAGGTATCGGGTGTGCGTGTTCAGCGTGGCGATCTGCTGCTGCAGCGCTTCGACAACATGGGGGTGACAGTGACCCACATGAGGGACGTTGTTGTACATGTCGAGATATTTGTTGCCGTCCGCATCGATCAGCCATACGCCCTCGCCTTTTACGAGGTGTAGAGGATTGTTATAGAAAAGACGGTATGCCGGTCCGAGCAGTCTATTGCGCCGCGCGATCAGCGCAGCAGTATCGAAATCCTTAGTGCCCTTCGCCATCTTGCAACGCTTACTCTATTTTGCTGATGCGCCCGGCGATAATTCCTGCAATCAGCAGGAACAGCCCCATGACAAAAAGGTACTCAGGATAACTTCGTGTGATGCCGAAATAGTAGCCAGAAACGATAACAATGATCTGAAAGGCGTTGATGAAATTGCTCTTGCGGCGAATCGCTTTCGGATATCGGATTCTTGAGATCATCAGCAGCGCAAGCACGAACATGCCGATGGGCAGATACAGATGTAGTGGCAGCAATTCAGCGATGGCATCGTGCCTGGCCAGCAAAATCATCGCCGTGGAAACCAGCCCTCCGCCGGCTGCCGTTATCGGCAGGCCCGCAAACCATCCGGTACGCGGTTTGTCCGTCGTTAAATTGAACCTGGCAAGTCTCGCTGCTCCCGCGAGCACGAAAAGGCCAACAGAAACCAGCAATACCCAGAATGCCGGTGCTCCAAGTGTGATCCCGCCCACTTGCACGCCTGTCTGCAAGACGAGCATCGCGGGCGCTACGCCGAACGCGACGAGATCGGCCATCGAGTCGAATTCCGCACCAAATGTTGATGTTGCCTTGAGCATCCTCGCCGCGACGCCATCCAGTACGTCGAGGAGGCCGCACCAGACAATCATCCAGCCGGCCAGCTCCAGCTCGCCGACCTGTGCGGTAACGACAGACCCGAGCCCGAGTAACAGGCTCATCGCCGTGACGCTGTTGGGGATTGTGTAGCGGAGAACAGTCAAGGTCTTCTCGGGGCCCTGTTTTACCGTGAGTCCGACCTGTCATTCTGCATGTGCGGGCTGGCCTTGGCCAGCCGAATTGTTAGTTCCCCATGACGCCGAGCGGCCCCCGGGGCAGTACGAGCTGCATCGGCACGCCGTCGCGCACGATATCGACGACGACATTGCCCTCGGCTTCGGTCTCCATAATTCGTCCGGCAACATCCATCATGCTGAATACTCGTTCGCCGTCGTAGCGAACGATCTCGTCGCCAAGCCGTATTCCGGCCTGCTGCGCGGGCGAGTTGGGCAGCACGTTGCCGATGTCGACCGAGGTCGATCGGCCGTTTGCCGCCAGGTAGCGCTCGTAATCAGCCTCCCCCAACTCCGCGCGTAGTTCACTGTCCTGGGAAAATCCTCGTCCGAAGGCAATGTTCTGTGCATCGTTCCCCCTCATGGCCTCGTAGCGTGCCTGCAATCGTTCCATATGCAGCTCCGCTTCCCGGTCGACAATCCACTGCGCCTGATCCGGCGGAAAACCGGCCGCGACGAGCCTGTCCAACTGGCCCTCTGTCGATCCCATACCGGAACGCCTGGACCTGAAAGCCTGTCTTCTTTCCTCCCGGACCGACACATCGCGCTCTTCGGCTACGGCAGATTCCTCGTCACGCTGTTCGATTTCATCACGCAGTACGAAAATCTCCTCCTCCAGCCACTGGCGGGCCTGCTGCTCCAGCATCACAGCCTGCTCCAGCGCCCGGATACGGACTTCGACGGGCGCAGCCGCATCGAAAGACGCAGTAACTGGCTCTGCTGAGCCGGCGTCCTGAGGATCTGACGAAATAAGCGTCGTTTCCATCCAGCTGGCGGCTGCAAAGCCGACGGCCAGGATTATTCCAATGGCGATGATGATTTTTTTCATGTCGGCTTACCCCTGATCGGGTTCCTGGACATCCCGGTATTTCCTTTGATTCCAGTAGACGGGCAAGGTTCCGAGTGTCAAGAAATTCAGATGACCGAAAGACGTGATAATCGGCCGGTCCTGTGGTCTCATTCGCCAAACCGGATTCAATACGAAACCGGGACCCAGTCCAATAAGAGAGTGAATGTGAGATTACGAACATGCGGCGTTTTATTAATTGTGAGCCTCGTGCTCGGGGCCTGTGCTGACGACGGGCGGAATGAAGAAGCTGCAGCTAAAATCGATGCTGCTTCCGATCTGGTTAACTCAGTTGCCACCGAGTTCGTGGACGCGTACTACGCGCAGTTTCCGGAGGAAGTTTACGAGGTCGGTTACCCCGGTGCGCCGATGGATCGTTTTGGCGATCGCAGTACTGCAAGCATCTCCGCGTGGAATACAAAGGTCGATGGCTGGCTCGATCAACTCAACGGTGTCGACGCAACAACGCTAAATGGTAGTCCGGCCGAAGTTACCTACAATTTTTCGCGCGAAAGAATGCAAGCCATGGCTGCGCGGCGTGTTTGCAAAATGGACTGGTGGAATATCAGCCCGACCTGGACAGGCTGGCAATACCAACTGATTTCAACGCTCGCCGTGCAACCAATTGCCACCGCCGAAGAAAAGTCCGACGCACTGGCGAGAATCGCCGATGTCGCCAGATACCTGAATGCCGAAGTCGAGATTCTTCGCCAAGGCATGGATAACAGTTATCTCGCGGCCAACTCGAACGTCGCCGCGGTTTTGAAACAGGTCGAAGCACTGATCGCGACGCCGATCGAGGACTCTCCTTTCTTCGATCCGGCGAAGCGATCAGACGACGCCGAATTTGCCGTTGAATACAAAGCCATTCTCGAAGGCGCGGTTCGTGATTCGATGATCCGGTATCGTGATTTCCTTGCAAACGAGTATGAGGGTCGCGACAAGGTCGGCGTGTCGACAAATCCGAACGGGCTGCTTTGCTACCGGGCGTCTGTCCGCTATCACTCATCGCTGCAGATGATGCCGGAGGATATCCACCGTGCCGGTTTGTCCGAGATGAGCCGCATACAAACCGAGATGCATCGTATCGCCAAAGAATCATTTGGTACGGAGGACCTGAAAGGCCTGCTGGAGACACTGCGTACGGATCCGCAATACACGTTCGAGAGCGAAGACGCCGTTCTCGACTATGCGAGCGCCGCGGTCGAGCGCGGTAGGGCCGAAGTCGGTAACTGGTTCGGTTACGCACCCGATGCTCCCCTGACTATCAAACCGTCACCCGCCTATGAACAGGACTCCGGCGGTGGCTTTTATTCCGCCGGTTCCGCCGACGGCAACCAGCCGGCCATCTACCAGATCGGTACTTACAAACCGGAAGAAATCAGCATAGCCGGCATGGAGGCAACGGCTTTCCATGAGAGCTATCCCGGACACCATTTTCAAAACGTCGTTGCAATGTCAAAGCCCGGCCTTCATGCAATCCTGCGATTCATGTACGTATCCGGCATGGCCGAGGGCTGGGCGCTGTACACCGAGAAACTTGCCGACGAAATGGGCCTTTACTCGAGCGACATTGATCGCTTAGGGATGCTATCGAATGAAGCTTATCGGGCCGCAAGGCTCGTCATCGATCCCGGCCTGCATGTCATGGGATGGACTCGCGAAGAAGCCATCGAATACATGCTGGAACACACCGCCTCCGGCTACGTGGGCAGCGCGTCCGAGATCGATCGTTACATCGCAGTGCCCGGACAGGCCACCTCCTACCTGCTGGGCAGCATGGAAATCCAGAGGCTACGCCGCAAAGCTCAAGAACAACTCGGCGATGATTTCGACATCAAGGCTTTCCATGACAAGGTCATCGAAAACGGCAGCGTATCCCTACCGATGCTTCGCACGTCCATTGACAACTGGATCGCAGGCAAATCCCCCGACCTGCAATAATCACCAGATTTTGTTAAATCGGCCAGGCAGCATTAGGCCGGCAATACTGTTGTCCATGAGCTAAAATTAGCGATTGGGCTATAACATAATAAGAAGCTGGAAGTAGTGAGCGATAAGTACAAATACCGGGCGTTTGTAAGCTACAGCCATGCTGACGAAAAATGGGCTGCGTGGCTGCATAAAGCGCTCGAAACTTACAGGCCGCCGAAACACCTGGTGGGGCAGGCGACGGAATACGGGCCTGTGCCTGAACGCATTGCACCGATATTTCGCGACCGAGAGGAACTCGCCACATCGACCGAGCTTGGCGATGTCCTCACCGAAGCGCTCACGCAGTCGGCTTGCCTGATCGTCATCTGCTCACCCAAAGCTGCACAGTCGCGTTGGACTAACGAGGAGATACTCACCTACAAACGCCTGGGACGACAAGACCGCATTTTTTGTCTGATCGTCGATGGCGAACCCAATGCCTCGCTATTCGAAGAGACCGCCGAATTCGAGTGCTTCCCTCAAGCTCTGATGTACCAGACGGGTCCGGACGGTGAACTGACCGACAGACGATCAGAACCAATCGCCGCAGATGCCCGCCAAGGCAAAGACAACAAGCAAAACGCCAAGCTAAAACTCATCGCCGGCATGCTCAGCGTCGGCTACGATGACCTGAAGCAACGCGAACAGCACCGGCGTCACCAACGCATGGTAGCGATCACCGTCGCAGCAGCAATCGGCATGGCAGTTACAACGGGCCTCGCTGCAACCGCGTGGTTCGCCCGCATCGAGGCCGAACGCCAACGCATTATCGCAGAGGAAAAAGCCGAAACCGCAAGACAGACTACGCAGTTTATGGTCGGCCTGTTTGAAGTCTCGGATCCCAGCGAAGCGCTCGGTAAAACGATCACTGCGAAAGAAATTCTCGACAAAGGCGCCGAGCGCATAGAAACCGAATTGGCGGATCAGCCCGCGATTCAGGCGACACTGATGGACACGATGGGCACCGTGTACACTAGTCTCGGCCTGTATGACCCGGCCTTATCGCTCGTCAATCAGTCCTTACAGAGACGCAGTGCACTATACGGTGCCGAGCATGCCGAAGTTGCGAGCAGCCTGAACCATCTCGGCGAAGTACAGACATTGAAAGCCCACTATGAGGAGGCGGAGGAGAATCTGCGAAATGCGCTTGCCCAGCGGCGTAAGTTGTTCGGCGATTCGGCACTCGAAGTTGCCGAGACGCTGGAGCATCTGGTGTATGTACTGACCCAGCGAGGTGAGTATGCACAAGCGGAGCCCCTGATCAGAGAGTCGCTGGAGATACGCCGCGCAGCACTGGGCGACAAACATCCCGATGTTGCGGGGAGTCTGGAGGTCCTTGCGCTCAATCTTCTCGATCAGGGCGATTTCGACAGCCCGGTGCCACTCCTCCGAGAAGCAGTGGCCATGCGTCGCGAGCTCCAGGGCGATCTACATCCGGATCTTGCAGAGGCCATCAATAATCTTGGTTACGTGTATCTCGAAAGGGAGGAAAATGAAGAGGCTGAAGCTTTATTTATCGAAGCATTGGCCATGAAACGCAAGCTGTACGGCGACGAGCACCGTGAAATTGCGGTGGGGCTCAGCAACATCGCGTACGTTCTCCACGTGCAGGGCGACTATGACGCCGCTGGGCCCATGTATGCCGAACTCATTGCCATGCAGAAAAAACTCCTCGGTGATGATCATCCCGACGTTGCCGGGTCGATTAAAAATCTCGCATTTCTCTATCACGACAGAGGGGACCAGTCGGCAGCCATTGAACTCGCGACCGAATCGCTCGAGATAAGGCGGCGCGCGCTGGGCGACGAGCACCCGGAAGTAGCGAATAGTCTCAACACCGTGGCTATGTGGACAATGGAAAGCGGCGATTACGCCACTGCCGAACCCATGTTGCGCGAATCGCTGGCAATGAATATCAAGCTGCTCGGAACTGAGCACCCTGACGTCGCCAGCAGTATGACCCTCCTCGCCAGTTGTCTGGTGGCGGGCACACACTATGAGGAAGCGCGCGATCTCGCCGGCAAGGCGCGAAAAGTGTACACAAAGGCACTTTCCGAAGATCACTGGCGCACAGCGGTCGCCGAAAACGCGGAAGGCGCGGCACTGGCCGGGCTGCGACAATTTTCGGAGGCAGAATCGCTGCTGGTCAAGAGCCATGGTGTGCTGAGCAACGACGCCAGTGCAATGGTCATGTTTGTTACCGAGGCAACGAGACGCCTGGCGACACTCTACGAGGACTGGGGCAAACCCGAACAGGCCGCCGCGTATCAAGAAATGCTGAGTGATCCGTAGATTTTACATAACCCGTGTGCTCTGCTCACCTGATTGTAGGTGCAACATTCTCGGCGTAGAATCCACACACAAATTGTGAGCCCGGCCATCAATTTCGTCGTTGGATCGGGCTTGGTTAGAAAACAAATAATGATAAGCACCGTCGCAGGCGGACAATGGCGAAGGACCGGTTCAGGGGAATTGCCGGTCAACAAACTCGTAATTTCCTTCGAATCAAGAAACCTTCCATCAGCGTGTGACGAATAGCGACTGTGCGTACCGTTTACCAGGAGACAAAAATGAAAATCAGACTCAACAAACTTGCCGCGGTAGCCCTGCTATTAGCTATGGCGCCGATGGCTGTGAATGCAGTCCCGACGCTTAACCCTGCGAATGGCCACTATTATGAGGTCGTGCCCGGCGACGCGATCACCTGGGACGCTGCTAAGTTGGCGGCCGACAGTGCGTCTTTTACTATTAACGGAGTACAAGTACCAGGCCATTTGACGACAATTACCTCCGTTGCGGAGGACGCCTTCGTCGATCAGCTCCGTGAAGATTCAGCATTAGGCCAGGTCTGGATTGGCGGTTCTCAGGCGGACAATCAATCGACTACGGGAGACGGATGGCAATGGGAAAATGATGAGGGACCGATACCGGGTGTCGATTCCGACGACCCCTACGCGAACTGGGGTGACAACAACAGTGCATCTGACATTGAACCTAACGATGGGGACGGAACTGAGAATAACGAAGAAAACCATCTCGCGCTCGGCCGCTACGGTCTTGGTCGGGGCTGGAATGATGAAGGCTCCGCTCCCCAGTTAATCGAGGGCTATATCATTGAGTTCAGTAACACCGAAAATGCAGAAAACTGCATAGCGGGCAGCGGATTCGTCTGTAATATGTCCACCGTACAGCAAGTTGAGCTACCCGCTAACATAAATCTGCCACCAGACCCACCGCCAACGATTACCCAGGGGCTGGTAAAGTTTGCTATCGCCAGCATTTGCCCCCCGGCAACGGAAGCGAGTTTCTTCGTGCACAGAGACGGGCGCGTATCTGATGACGGTCGGCCTAATGGGCCTATGGTCGAACTCATCCTGTCCGACTTTTTCCTAGATCCTCTGCCTGAAGGCGAAAAACTAATTCTCGATAAGTTCACCTACGGCTCTCCGTGCGTAGCTGTCGTGAAAGGTGGTGCAAACTTCGATCTGACACCGGCATTAGCCAACGGAGGTGTGGTCACGAGTACGCAGATTCCCGAACTCGTCCCCAACATAGGACAAGTATTCGGTTGCGACGATGCTGATCTTCAGCGCCGGACACAATTTACCTACCAGACCGACATCACAATCGACATGGAAGAGATATCGTCAGCTGCAATGACGAGTAGTTGTAACAGCCCCTCGCGTGCCAAGACTTTCGACTTCTCGGACTTCACCCTCAATGCTCACGAAGATTGCGGCATTAATTTCGGTTTGCTAGGAGGCCCTGAACTTGTGGTGCAGTGCTTCACAGATCTGGCCATCGCCAAGTACGATTTGCTCGAACAAGTGATTCTGAGATCGAAGCCCAACGTGGACAATCGGACATGGAAGAAGATTCATTCGAAATTTAACCAGGCCCGGAGCATGACTAGTACGTCTAATTATGGAAAAGCACATACAAGGCTTCATGCTTTGCTTGATCTGGTTGAGGGAGCTGGCTGGATTGTGGCTCCCGGGGAAAACGAGCCGGGCAACATGATCATGCGGATCAATAATCTCATTTTCCGCAATGAAGAGCTCAACGAAGTGGCCGGGAATCCCGCCCTACCTGTCCTCTAGGTTAGGCTCAAACGAAACTGCTTATGGCAGCAGAGCGGTGGCTTCATAGCCACCGCTCTTTTTTTGGGCCCTTAAAATACAAATGCCGTCTGTATGACGTAGTTTAATGGCAGTCTGAGCGCCAGACGCTGGTCCTTCTTTTGAGGTAATCTGCGTACGGAATGGACTTCACGCAAACACAACGCGTCTGCCAGTTTTTCTGTTCAGTGCCGATGAGCTAGTCTTCATGTCTATGTCGGAGGCTCAAGCTGTTGATGAAATGGTGCAAGATGAACATGCGCTGCCGCTGGTTATTGCGGTTACCGGGCATCGCAATCTGATTGCATCCGAAGTTGACGAGATTCGGCTTCATGTAACGGAATTTCTGGTCACCCTTGCGGAACGCTATCCCGATCGGCGGTTATCCGTCATGTCGTCGCTTGCCGAGGGTGCCGACCGGCTGGTCGCAGAGGAAGCGCTCGAGCTCGGCCTTGACCTCGTTGTGCCGCTACCAATGCCGCGTGATGTTTATCTGGATGACTTCGAGACGCCAGAGTCACGCGCTCAGTTCGAGGAGCTGTGCGAGCGGGCAACGGAGATCTTCGAGTTGCCACTGGCGCGCGGCAACAACATGCCGGCCATCCAACAGCACGGCCCGCGAAGAAACCGGCAGTATGCGCAGCTTGGCGTGTTTCTTTGCGCGCATTGCCATATTCTTCTGGCGCTGTGGGACGGAAAGCACACGACCGACCTCGGTGGTACGGGCCAGGTCGTGAGATTTCATCATGATGACATCATGCCCGGCTATACGACCACGACATCTGCCTCGCAACAGATGCTCATCGATGACGAAAGCGACCTCGTCTATCACCTGGTTTGCTCGCGCAATCAGCCGGATGGTGGCCCGCACAAGGATTTGTCGCCGCTCGAGGGCTGGTGGTATACGAAAGACAAGGAAAAGCCACGAAGCCGTGAAATCCCGCAACAACACGAGCTGATTTTCCACCGCAGTAGTGAATTCAGTACCGATGCAATCTGGTTTGCGAAGCAGATCGAGGCCGAAAAATATCCGCTGTTCGATGAAGCGGATAAGAACAATCTGCCCGCAGGCGCCGAAAACATTAATCGAATATTCTGCGTGGCGGATTGGCTGGCCATCTATTACCAGAAACGCGTGTTATTAAGCCTCCGTGCAACCCATGTTCTTGCGTTCTTCATGGGGCTGATGTTCATCCTGTACTCGGATCTCAAGGACTGGCAGTACTTCATGTACGCCTTCCTGGCATTCTTTGTGTTCGCAGCTGCCGTTCAATACGTTGCCAAGCGCGGCGGGTGGCATCGCAAGTATCTGGATTACCGTGCGCTGGCCGAAGGCTTGAGAGTGCAATATTACTGGGCGGCTGCCGGAGTCACCAGCGAGAATGAATCCAAGTTCACCCACGACAATTTCCTGCAGACTCAGGACCCCGAGTTGGGCTGGATCAGAAACGTCATGCGCGTTGCCGGTACGCGCTGTGACGCCGTGCCGTTCACGAGGCCGGAAGGCCTGCACTATGTTTTGCGCGAGTGGATCGGTGACCGTGAAAGCGGACAGTTGGGCTATTTTCGCAAGAAGACGGCCGAAAGAATAAAGAAAAACCGACTCACGGAACGGCTTGCTCTGCTGAGTCTGTTGACGAGCGCGGTCGTTGTCCTTGCGATTATCGGTCTTGGCAGCAACATGTCCGACGATATTCGCGACCCATTGATGGTAGCGATGGGCGCGATGTTGCTGCTCGTGGCGATTCGACAGGGTTATGCCTTCAGCACGGCGGAAAAAGAACTGATAAAGCAGTATGAGTTCATGCTCCGGATCTTCGACAACGCCAAACGTCGGCTGGACAAATCGGAAGACGATGCTGAGCGCCGACAGGTATTGCGAGCACTGGGCGGATCATCCCTGGATGAACATGCCGAGTGGATCCTGATGCACAGGGACCGTTCCCTGGATCAGGGTGAAATCTGGAGAATGGGCAGTTAGACCTTCGTTTCGCTTTGATTAGTGCAGGATGACGTCGGTCAGGATGTCATGAACAACCCGGGTCGCGATCTCAATCAGCAGTATTTTGCCGTCGACAATGGTTCTCTCAAAGCCCTTTGGCGGCGGCGGTAATTGGAGGTTTAGGTCAGTTGGCAGGTATCGTTTGGCGATGCCGGGAGGAAGCGGTTTTCCCCTGGCGAGGTTTTTTGCGATGCCGGGCGGCAAGCCTTTCTGTTTCGCCCGGTGCTTGTCATTGCTTTGCTTATGGTCCTGATACCAGCTCGCGATTATCGAAATCTCCTTATCTGAGAAAACAACGGATACACCAACGTCGGCAGAAGCTGCCGGAATTGCAGTACATGAGGCCGTCATCACGAGAAGTGCTACCGCAACTAGCTGTTTCACAAGAATATCTCCGGAATTACAGGTACAGACACTGTACCCCGGCAAGGGGTCGAGCCAGTGTTAATCCTGTCACAAACAGCGGTTTTGGATTCGCTAGTTCAGATTTCGCAGCAGGCGCACGGACGATAACGATGCGCTCGTCGATCGTACCGGGCATCGTCAGGCGGACCCGAACGTCGTGAAGATAATTTTCGATCCGGTCGATGATTTCGAATCGCGTACTGCCCTGGACATGCATGGCGAAGAGTAGAAGTGACAAAGCGCTGATACCGATGCGTATCAACAATCTGACCCAGCTTTGCCTTACCGCAGATGCCATGGCGTGAATTTACACGAATAAAGGGGTCAGAGCCCTTTCCTGATAAAAGGGCTCTGACCCCTTTTTGCTGAACTGTGACTGCGATTCCTGTCTAATTCGCATAATAAGAAATCGGGAGATTTTCCATGCAACGCCTCACCTATGCCCTGCTTGCCGGGGCCTGGCTCATTCTTGCAGGCAGTGCTTTCGCCGAAGACGACGCCGAACCCATAGATCCGAAATACACCTGGGACCTGACCGAGATTTACCCTTCAGTCGAAGTGTGGGAGAAGGCGCGCGACGAAGTTGCGGGGGACTTCGAAAAACTTGACGAATTTCGTGGCACCCTCGGCGAGAGTGCCGACTCCTTGTATACAGCGATGCAGGCAGTGTCCGATGCCAACCAGAAAGCCGCTCGTGTCTATGTATATGCACAAATGCAAAGCCATGAAGATTTGCGGGTCACCGAGACTCAGGAACGAGCGGAACTGGGCAACATGACGCTGGCCCGGCTAACTGAGTCCACCGCATGGCTGCAACCGGAGATACTGTCTGTCGGCCGCGAGGTCATCGAATCGTACGTCAAGAAAGACGATCGCCTGGCACCGTTCGAATTTCAGCTCGACGACAGTCTTAGAAACGCCCCACACACGCTCGGCGAAGAGGCAGAGGAAGCGCTGTCCTATTTCACGCAGGCTTTCTCCTCCGCATCGGAGATTTACGGGCTGATCTCCAACTCAGACATTCCCTGGCCGACCGTAACCCTGTCCAATGGCGAAGAACATCGCATTGACTCCCAGGGCTATGGTCGTTGGCGCGCTTCAGAGAACCGCGAAGACCGCAAAATGGTTTTCGATGCGTTCTGGAACAAGTGGTTGGAGTATCGAAACACTGTCGGCAAAGTCCTGAACACACACCTTCAGACCCAGGTGTCGCTCGCGAAAGCCCGCAACTACGACAGCGTTCTCGAGCGAGAGTTATTCCAGGACAACCTGCCGATGGATATCTATCGAACGCTCGTTGCCGAGGTTAACGACGCGCTGCCGACCCTTCATCGTTATTTCAAGCTTCGGGGACGAATGCTCGGCGTCGATCAGATGCATTACTACGATATCTATCCGCCGCTGGTATCTCTGGACAAGGAGTTCGATTTCGATACGAGTACCGAAATCACTCTAGATGCGATGGAGATCCTCGGCGACGACTGGGTCTCGATGCAGAGAAAAGCCATGGCACAACGCTGGGTGCATGCCTATCCGCAACGCGGGAAACGTTCGGGCGCCTACATGCAGCCACATGCGCACGATGTCCATCCTTACATTCTTTTGAATCACAATGATGACTACGCATCGCTGTCGACGATGGCACACGAATGGGGCCACGCGATGCACAGCTTGTATGCCACAGAGGCACAGCCGTACGAGACCGTGGACTACTCGACATTCATCGCAGAGATTCCATCGACGTCTCTTGAGCTCATTCTGCTGGACCACATGATTGAAAATGCCGAGACGCTCGACGAGAAGATTTTCTATCTGGGATCCGCACTTGAAGACATGCGCGGCACATTCTTCCGGCAGACGATGTTCGCCGAGTTCGAGCTCGCGCTCTACGAAGCTGCTGAACGCGGCGAGGCTCTGTCTGGCGAGGGAATATCGGCGATATACGGCGACGTACTGAGACGTTATCACGGCCATGACGACGGTGTTGTCATCATCGATGATCTTTACACCAATGAATGGATGTTCGTGCCGCATTTCTACCTGAACATGTATGTCTATCAGTACGCGACATCGCAAACAGCCGGCACTGCCCTTTACGCAAGAATCAAGGATCAGGGACAATCCGGTGTCGATAATTACAAGAACCTGCTGCGGGCAGGCGGCTCTGACTATCCCTACCAACTTCTGCTGAATGCGGGCGTGGATATGGCGAAACCGGCGCCCTATCGGGCTGTCGTCAAAGAAATGAACGCAATCATGGACGAGCTGGAGGCATTGCTGGAGCAGCGTGATAACTAATACTGGAATTCTGTTATGTTTCTGCCACAAGAATTCAATACAGAGGGAGATTTCTTATGCGTCGGATAGTCATTAGTACGATTACTGCTCTTATCCTGATTTTGGGCTTATCTTTGCAAGTGACCGCCGAGCCAGGCGCGGAAGATGCGTTCAAATACCGGAAGTCCATCATGTCTGCGCTAAAAGGTCATGCCGGCGCAATATCGATGCAGACTCGTGGTCTGGCCGGCGACCCGGGCCACATAACAAATCACGCGGTAGCCATAGCAAATCTCGGCGCAGAGCTGAGTTCGATATTTCAGGAGGGATCGAATATCGAAGACTCCGAAGCATTGCCTGTTATCTGGGAGGAGCCGGAAGAGTTTGCCGCAGCGGTAGCCAAAGCCGAAGAGGCTATGGCAGTACTCGGACAGGCTGCGTCAGATAGTAATGTCGAAGCGATCGGACGTGCATTCACGAATGTCGGCAAAGCCTGCAAAGGCTGTCACGAGCGATTCCGCGTAGAGCACGACTGAGACCTCAGATGCGTTTCATCCGGGTCGCAGTCGCGGCTGCCCCGCTGTTAGTCACTACGCTTCTGCCAGCACAGGAATCGGCGATCGCTCGCGGTGAATATCTCATCAACGCCGGAGGCTGTGTGGACTGTCACACGGATGAAGGCGATGAGGCCAGCCCCCTGGCTGGCGGCAGAGCCATTAAATCACCCTTCGGAACGTTCTACTCGCCCAACATCACGCCCGATGCCGACACCGGCATCGGTTCGTGGTCCGACGAAAACTTTGTCGACGCCTTCTGGGAAGGCGTGAATCCCGACGGTGATCACTATTACCCGGCTTTTCCATATACCTCATATACCGGTGTCTCCCGCGGTGACCTGTTGGCGATGAAAGCTTACCTGTTCAGCCTCGAGCCTGTTAAACAGGATACACCCGAGCATGATCTTGCCTGGTATATATCAACTCGTCTGGCCGCCGGCGCGTGGAAGCTCAAGAATTTCGATGCCAGAAGATTTGTTCCCGATCCTGCACAGTCGGATCAGTGGAATCGCGGCGCCTATCTCGCTCGTCACCTCGGACATTGCGGCGAGTGTCATACGCCGCGAAGCGGCCTCGGCGCGTTGCAGCACGATCAGGAACTCGCCGGTAACGCCGATGGTCCTGACGAGGAAAAGATTCCGAACATAACGCCTGACAGGAATGACGGGATCGGCAAGTGGTCCAAAAGCGATATCGAGTACTTTCTCGAAATCGGCATGCTTCCTGACGGTGATTTCGTCGGCAGCACCATGGGTGCAGTCATTGATAACAACACGGGTAAACTGACGAAGGACGATCGGGTCGCTATCGTGACGTATTTGAAGTCCGTCCCCCCGCTGCCATCATCCCACTAGCCGTGTCTGTCAGGTCGTTTCGTCCAGCTGCGAATATTCTCGCTTGAGGTCGGTCTCAGTGATGCGCAGGAGTAAGTACGTGCGCATCCGGCCGGTGCTCGAATCGCGACGATGACACCGCGTCGAGTTGCCGCATGCGCCACTGGTCGAGCCAGTCAATAATTAGCTCTAACTGTGCGACATCTTTACCTGCCTTGTAGTCTGGCATCTCACATATGCCGATTCCCTGGCCGGCAGCATGCACATAGTTTTGGCTGTCCCGCAGCACCGCGATCAGCGGGATCCGGAGGCTGGTAAGAAAGCGCATAAGCATCTGATAGCTTCTCGTGTTTTGCCGCGTTCGATTGGCGACGACAGCCAGTTGCCGGTTACGACGGTCGATCTGAGCGACCAGCAGAAGCTCGGCAATAAATCGCGACGCACAATTAACGTCAATGTTTGATGGCAGAATCGGGACCAGGATACTACCAGCGTTGTAGGTGACGTCCTGTAATTCCTCGGGAGTGAGCGCTGCCGGCAAATCGATTATCAGTTTTTCGGTTTCGGGCCAGGTTTGTAAGTGCACGGCCTGCCTACCCTGCATTATTTGCTGGTGTGCTCCGCTTCCATGAATTTTTGGTCGGTCGCTGGGCCGCTTGCGGAGCCAGCGCATGCTGAACCCCTGTGAATCGAGGTCCACCAATGTCGGCGCCGGGCCGCGCATCGCATAATAAGCGGCGATATTTGTTGCGAGCGTGGTCTTGCCGCAACCACCTTTGGGATTAAGTACGACAATCTTGTGAAGATTGCCTCTATCAGGTGCAATCAACATCGTTCTGCCGGGGTTTCCCCCTCTCCGTTGGCGAACAATCAACACGAGTTACCACCGATACAGATCGCGCGGCGCGTTCCGTTGCTTGTGGAAATTCACCTGTGCTCTATGCCGACTGATCCTACATAAAGTCGCCGCGTTGGTCTAGTTCCTCATGTGGGGCGAAAATCGCATAAACGGCTCGGTACGGAACAGGAATGCCCGTGCGCGGCAGAGATGCAGCTTACCCCATCGATCGCTGAGCCGACCCGACTCGCTTACCGTGGTACCTCTCCCATGACGGTCGTACGATACATTTCCCTTCGGTACCCGTCGTAGTCATTGAATGCCTGGTGGATACAGATACGGTTGTCCCAGAGCGTGAACGTCTTCGGCTCCCACCGCAGGCGGCAGCTAAATGCTGCTTGGGTAACGTGCTCTTTCAGAAAGCTGAGCAACCCCTGGGCCTCGGAGTCAGTCATACCTTCGATGCCGTGTGAATAGGTGTGCTCAACGTAAAGCGCCTTCTCACCGGATTTCGGATGTGTGCGCACGAGCGGGTGGAACCAGCCTTCGATCATTTTTTGAGTATTGACGTCGAGTTTCATGTCGCCGAGCGCTGACGGCTCTCCTTCCGAATTTTCTGCCTGTTTTTTTGCGCTCTCTTTTCGCAGGTATCCCACGACATCGACTGCAGACATATGGATTCTAAGGGGGGCAAGAACCTGTTTCATGGTATCGCTGAGGTAATGGTAGGCGAGTACCGTGTTGCACCATATCGTGTCGCCACCATAGGGCGGAATATCCGCGCCAAATAGCATGCTGATTGCCGGCGGAGTCTCCATAAACGGCGAGTCGGTATGCCAACCACTGCCGAAGATCAATTCGGTACGCGTGTCTGCTTCCTTAACGACCGGTTGGACATTGCGATGGCCTTCAGCCCCTGTCGTATAAGCATCGATGCCGAAGTCCCCGAAGCGCAATGTGAAAGACTCCTGGTCTTCGTGGCTCATATCCTGATCGCGCATGAATATCATCTTGTGCCGATAGAGCGCGTCCTCGATCTCCAGGAACTGCTCATCGGTCAGGCGACTGATCTGCACATCGCGAATCTCCGCCCCCATGGCGGCCGCAAGCGGAACAGCAGTAATGTGTTCGTAGTTCCTGGCGCTATTGTCGAAGCCGCCTGTCGGGTGAAGTCTCATTCTTTTTCTCTACTCTTCCCGGGCAATCACCGCCCAAATGATCGAAACTGCGATGAGTGAGACCAAATACGAAACGGCATACACGAAGTATAGATCGAATCCGTCCCAGCCCGCTGCGAGCATTTGTCCCGCAACGAACGGGGCCGCCATTGCTCCCAACCTTGCGATCCCGGTTCCCCAGCCTGTCCCGGTATTTCTGATGGCCGTTTCGTACAACCGGGGTAGCAGCGCGTATTGTGATGTCAATGTTCCAAAAAGGAAAAATCCAAGGCAGAACGGCAAGACGAATCTCAGGGAATAGTCGTCGCCGGCCAGACCGAATAAGACGAAGAAAACGGCAGTCATGACAAGGACCACGCGAATGGCCCACCGATGACTGGCCTTCTGTGAAAGGTAGCCAAAGCCGAAGCCGGAGAGCGCACCACCGATATTGATGATGATCGTTGCAAATATCGCCTGCTGCAAAGTCCATCCCGCATCGACCAGAAGCTTGGGTGTCCAGCTCATGATGAAATAGAATCCGGTGAATACCATGAACATGGATATCCAGATCAACACAGACTTCAACAAATAGGGTTTGGACAGGATGATCCGGATACTGCTGGCCGCGCCCGATTCTGCGCTGATCTCCGGTAATGCTTCCATCGACTCCAGCTTCATTTTCCTCAGCAGTTTATTGATGCGCTGCAAAGCATTTGATGATCGTCGCGCAAGCAGGTAGTCCACGGACTCTGGCAACCAGGCCGCAAGACTTATGGTCATTAACGCAGAGATCACGGCACCAAAAACGAAAGCCGCAGTCCAGTCGAAATTTGCGACAAAATACGACGTGACCGCACCACCGATGATGCCGCTCAACGCACCGCCGGATATATAGATTCCTATCGCAAGATCGCGCCGCTTGTCGGAGGAGTACTCGGCAATCAAGGTGTTAATACTCGCTAAAGACCCGCCGATGCCGAGGCCGGTTATCAGTCTCGCCACCATCAGCAGTTTCGCGTTGCCCGCATAAGCTGAGAGCAGCAATCCAATAGTGACGAGCGTCATACTGAACAAGAGAATGTTGCGACGCCCTATCCTGTCCGCGACCGGTGCGATGACGATAGCTCCAAGCATCATTCCGGCCAGGCTGGCGCTCAACAAGGTGCCTAACTCGTCAGGCGGCAGGCTCCATGCCTCGGCAATCGCCGGTGCAGTAAATGGCAATATGAGAATAGCGAAGCCGGCAATCAATCCCGCCAGAATACATAGTACGACTGTCGCCGTCTGAAACGATGACATTTGATTCTGTTCAATCTGCTCTCGAAAATTCAATTTGTGCGTCCTACGACTCCACCAACCAGTTTTTCATTAAGCGCTTAATCTGAGTTTGATAACGAACATTTTCAAGTGCAGCCTTGGCCTTGAATGCTGTTAGCAAGTGTTCAGGTATCTTTATGCTGATCAGGCGGGATTTGCCTTTATGCTTACCGTGAATTCGGCGAAAATCTTCCAGAAATTGGACGATGTCATTCGGCGACATCTCGCGGCAGCGATCCAGGTACTCGTCGGAAAATCTCTGCACTGGTCTCATCACAGTCTCTCCAAGGCCATGACATCTTCTTTGTCCTGCGGACGCCCGCTTTTTCGTTTCATCTCGATCAAGTCGGCCTTTGACAAGA
>Ga0255053_10000431_pt1 | contig 23181 bp, 23 predicted proteins | sample JV7_2_22_MG_FD_188635 | JGI IMG/M metagenome (GOLD analysis project Ga0255053, IMG submission 188635) | Seawater microbial communities from Jervis Inlet, British Columbia, Canada - JV7_2_22 | ecosystem: Environmental > Aquatic > Marine > Inlet | place: Canada: British Columbia | collected... | reverse complement strand
GCAGGACGGAGTCTGCGTCAAGGCCGCAATCGATGCACTGGCCGGGGAGAAGGCAGGGGACAAGTCGAAAGAGAAGTGAGCCGCCCCCGGGCCCGGAATTTAATCTCGGGAAACAATGGGCCCCACCATCTTCAAAATAATCATAGGCTTAGGTGGAGACACCTGAACCCCTTCTTTCATTAATCCCCACTGCCACGTCACCCCATGGAAATGCCAAGGGCCCCTGACAACGCGTCGAACAGATCCGTTTTTATGGTATCTTTCTGGGGAGTGCCCGGGTGGCGGAGCTGGCAGACGCACGGGACTTAAAATCCCGTGGCCGAACAGGCCGTGCGGGTTCGATCCCCGCCCCGGGCACCAACTCATTCTCCCGTTGCGTTGGGGCCGAACGGGGGGATCGAACCGGAGCCGGCGCCGACGAGCAGGAGGATAAGCGCGACTTCAGGAGCGCGTCAGGCGGCGACGAGGCCGGAAGGGCGATGGCGTGGACCGCCTAAGCCTCTGCGGGCGATCCCCGCCCCGGGCACCATTACAATTGAATCCTTACGGAAGCGGAAGGCGCGGGTATCGGGACTCCACAAGCGTTGGGGCATCACACGGAGGCCGGGACGCGCCCCCGCTAAGCGAAGGTGGGTACGGTGGGTACATTGAGGAATGCGCTGGCCGCGGTCTTCTCGCTCTGTGTCGCAATCGCGCTCCCGTCACCGGTTTGGGCGCAGCCGCCGGTCAACTTCAAGGTTGCGTTTATAGGGGACCAAGGGTTGAACTCGAACGCCGTAGCGGTCCTCAATCTAATTAAGAATGAGGGGGCAAATGCCGTGGTCCATGCTGGCGACTTCGACTACGTCGATAATCCTGCGGGCTGGGACGGGCAGATCAACAGCATCCTCGGCCCCGACTTCCCCTACTTCGCCTCGGTCGGGAATCATGATGAGCTACGCTTCTATGAATCGGGCGGTTACCAGGATCTCCTCGAAGCCCGGATGACCCGGCTGGGAATCCCCTGGGACGGGGACCTGGGTGTCCGGTCCTCGTTTTACTACGAGGGCATCTTCATCGTGCTGACGGCTCCGGGGACCTTTGGCACGAACCACGACCTCTACATCCGGGACCAGCTAGCGACGGACAACTCGATCTGGCGGATCAGCAGCTGGCACAAGAACATGCGTTTGATGCAGGTCGGGGGGAAGGGCGACGAGACGGGCTGGGGCGTCTACGAGGAGTCGAGGGCGGGGGGTGCGATCATCGCGACGGGCCACGAGCACTCCTACTCCCGGACGCACCTCCTCAGCAACTTCGAGAGCCAGACGGTCGCGAGCACCGACAACACGCTCGTTCTCGCGTCGGATGACCCGAACACGCTGGCCGACGAGGGTCGGAGCTTCGCCTTTGTCTCCGGGCTCGGCGGAATGAGCATCCGCAGGCAGTTGTTGAGCGGAGACTGGTGGGCGAGCATCTACACCTCCGATCAGGGTGCGAACTACGGCGCCTTGTTCGGTGTCTTCAACTACCAGGGGAATCCCCGCGTCGCGCACTTTTACTTCAAGGACATCGACGGGAACATCCCGGACGAGTTCTTCGTCCAGAGCACCGTCGGCGTGGGCGGTGGAGGAGCGAACCAGCCGCCGAGCGCGGATGCCGGGCCAGACCTGGCGGTGACCCTTCCGGCCGCTGCGTCGCTGGACGGGACGGTGACCGATGACGGACTGCCCGCCCCCCCCGCACTGACCACTACCTGGAGCCTGGTCAGCGGCCCGGGGACGGTGACCTTTGCCGATCCAAACGCGGTGGACACGACGGCGAGCTTTTCCGGGACGGGGACCTATGTCCTGCGCCTGTCGGCCGACGACGGGGAGTTCGTGGCCAGCAATAACCTGACAGTCACCGTGAATGGCGCCGGAGGCGGTGGAGGTGGGGGTGGGGGTAGTTGCTCGCTGGGATCAAACAATTATTCCGGGATCAGCTCATTAGGAACCTTGATCCTCCTTCTGATCCCCATGATCTTGCTTGGACTGCGACGGAAATTACAATAGGCCAAGGCTGTCCCGACGAAGCTCCGAAGCACTGACCGGGGGCGTTCCCGGGTCAGACACGGGCGGAGGGGGGAGCGTCCCTGCCCTGCAAGGAGCGAAGTCGGACGAATTTCTGAGACTTTTGACTGTGTACGGCTCCCGTTTCCAAATGACGGGGAGCACCGATCATTCCGGAGTCTGTTCCCCCACTTCCTCCGTAAGAGTCATGACGATTTTCGCCCGCTCCTCGATATACCGGTCGACGAGGTGGGAAAAAATCAGCAGCCTGTCCGAATTCCTCATATCTTTTTGGTGAATGGCGGCATGTAACTGGTTGAGCGTGGATTTCTCGAGATCCCTGAGTTCCGGCGCAAAGGTGTTTAACGGCAGCTCCATAGGCTGTCTACCCCCTCTCACGTGATTTGTTTGCACATAACATCTCTATACCGAAATGCAAGCCGGTCCGACCCTATTTCGGCTGGTCATCGTCTACCCGAAAAAGGAGGTCCCGGATGTGTTTTTCCTCCTTATCGTCCGGGGAGCGCTTCGCATCGAATTTTCCGAGGGACAAATCTATTTTCTTGAGGGTTGCCCTGATTGCCGACAACTCCGAGGAGGCAGACGCGAGACGTCTGTCCAGACGTTTGATGGATGAAACGATCGAGTACAGTATTATCAAGATAAAAACCGCAAAGATTACGCCCCAATATTTCGGGTCGGACAGGGATGCGATGATGCCTGCGGTCGCCTCGGTTAACCAGGAAACGAACGTGCCGGTGGTTCCCATCGTTTTCCCCTACGTCGCAAAGACGAAGTTACGGCAAGTGACCTCTACGAACCTCCTCCCGCACCATGGTTCCTCCAAAACCATATCACCATTCAAGGGGACGGGAAAACATCGTTCCGGTTCAAGCGACCCGGTTCCTGCTCGGACACTTTTTTTCCTCCCGGGTGCGTCTCCTAAGAACGTCCCCGAATGGGAGAGGAAAAAACCCCGGAGATCCTGAAAGGATTCCGGGGTTGCGAGGTTCGATGGAGCGGGCGAGGGGATTTGAACCCCCGACTTCAACCTTGGCAAGGTTGCACTCTACCACTGAGTTACGCCCGCGTCGGGAACTCGATTCTATGAAAATCGCCCAAGCCTTGTCAAGGAATCGGTCCGGGCACACCGCTACTTGAAGATCTCCTTCAGGAACCGCAGGAAATAGTCCATCCCCGACCATGCCGTGAGGATCAGGCCCGCCACCAGAAACAGCATCCCCAGAAGGTGGATGTCGATCCCCATCACGGGGTAGTTGAGGATGAGCGCTCCGACTCCGATGGACAGTATGATCGTCTTCGCCTTGCCCAGGGGGGAGGCCGCGATGACAAATCCCTCGGTGGAGGCGACTCCCCGGAGCGCAGTGACGCCGATCTCGCGCGCGACGATGATGGCCACCATCCAGGCCGGAACCCTGCCCGAGGGGATCAGCATCACCATCGCCGAGCAGACGAGGAGCTTGTCCGCCAGCGGGTCGAGGAGTTTCCCAAGCGACGTGACCATCTTGTAGCGCCTCGCAATGTACCCGTCGAAGAGGTCCGTGAAGGCCGACACGGTGAACAGGATCGTCGCCACCACCGAACGGGCGAAGGGGATTTCGCGCCCGTCCGGCATGTACAGCAGCACCACGACGACCGGCACGGTGAGAATTCGGAAAAGCGTGAGGAGATTGGCCGGGTTTAACCGGCTGTTTCCGTTCATTCGTCGGATTGGTATTGCCGGTAGTAATTCATCACCCTTTTGACGTAGAGACGGGTTTCCTTGTACGGGGGGATGCCGCCGTACTTTTTCACCGCATCGGGGCCGGCGTTGTAGGCGGCCACGGCGTGGACGAGGTTCCCCCCGAACGTTCCGAGCAGTTCCTTGATGTACTTGACGCCCCCCTCGATGTTCTCGATCGGGTCGAAGGGATCGGATACGTTCATTCGCCTGGCGGTGAACGGCATGAGCTGCATCATCCCCTGCGCCCCCTTGGGCGACACGGCGAAACGCTCCCCGTTGGATTCCGCCTTGATGATCGCCTTGACAAGCGCGGGGGAAAGGTTGTTCGCCCGGGAATACCGATCGGCGTATTCCATCATCCAGCGGTTATCCATCCCCGAAGATCTCCTCCGGGGGGGGCGCTTCGGTGCTTCCCGGAGGTACAGTTCCCCCTTGAAGCCTTCCGGAGTGTTGGTGAAGTGGACGACCCCGTCCTTGTCCACATGCCGGTAGATATCCGCCGAAATAACCGTTGGACAAAGGAGGAATGGTATGATTAAAAATAGGCGTAAATCCTTCATATTTCTACATTTTAGGATAATTGCATTTTCCTTGTCAATCGGCAGGGGGTCCGCGGGAGGGGGCGAATGGAACGGCATTCCAATTTCCTCGTCATCGGAAGCGGCATCGCGGGACTCAGTTTCGCTCTCCGCGCAGCGAGGAAGGGATCGGTAACCATTATCACGAAAAGGAATGCCTCCGAGTCCAGCACGGCCTACGCCCAGGGAGGCATCGCCACCGTATGGAGCGGCGAGGATTCGTTCGAATCGCATATCGAGGATACTCACCGGGCGGGGGCCGGCCTCTGCCATTCCGACGTTGTGGATCTGGTCGTCCGCGACGCGCCCGAGCGCATCCGGGAACTGATCGAGTGGGGGGTCCGGTTCACCCGCAGGAAGGGGGGGCGAGATTACGACCTCGGCCGCGAGGGGGGGCACTCGAAGCGCCGCATCCTCCACGCCCGGGACCTGACCGGCCGCGAGGTGGAGCGCGCGCTCCTCTCCCGGGCACGCGCAAACCGCCGGATCCGGATCTACGAGAACCACGCCGCCGTCAACCTCATCACCCGAAAGAAGGTGGAGTCGTTCGACCGCCGCAAGGAGGACGAGGCGATCGGGGCGTACGTACTCGACCTGAAGAAGGGTACGGTCCGCACCTTCCTGGCGGATGCGACGATCCTCTCCACGGGCGGATCCGGGAAGGTCTACCTGTACACGAGCAACCCCGATATCGCCACCGGGGACGGCATCGCGATTGCGTACCGGGCCGGGGCGACGATCGCCAACATGGAGTTCGTCCAGTTCCACCCCACCTGTCTCTTTCACCCCCACGCCAAGTCCTTCCTCATCTCGGAGGCGATCCGCGGCGAGGGCGGGAAGCTGCTCAACCGGGCGGGAAAGCAGTTCATGCAGGGGGCGCATCCGATGATGGAGCTCGCCCCACGAGACATCGTCGCCCGGACCATCGACGCGGAGCTGAAGCGCACGGGGGAGGACTGTGCCTACCTCGACATCACGGGGAAGGGGCTGGCCTTCTTCCGGAAGCGGTTCCCGAACATTTACAAGACGTGCCTTGCCTTCGGGATCGACATCACGAAGGAACCGATCCCGGTCGTCCCCGCGGCGCATTACCAGTGCGGCGGGATCCGGACCGACCTGAACGGGGAGACCGACATCCTGCGGCTGTTCGCCATAGGCGAGTGCGCCTGCACCGGGCTGCACGGGGCCAACCGGCTCGCCTCCAACTCCCTCCTCGAGGCCCTGGTCTTCTCCGACCGGGCGGCCGCGCGGGCCGCAAACGCGTACGCCGGAAAACCTCGCCCCCGGATCCGCGTGCCCGAATGGGACCCGGGGAAAGCGCAGGACTCGGACGAGGCGGTCGTGGTCTCCCACAACTGGGACGAGATCCGCCGACTGATGTGGAACTACGTCGGCATCGTACGTTCGAACAAGAGGCTCGAAAGGGCTCTCGACCGGATCGAACTGCTGAAGAAGGAGATCTCGGAGTACTACTGGAACTTCAAGGTGACGGGGGACCTGCTGGAGCTGCGCAACATCTGCACCGTTGCGGAGCTGATCGTCCGATGCGCCATGCAGAGGAAGGAGAGCCGGGGGCTGCACTCCACGATCGACTACCCCTACCTCGACGAGGAGCACGGGAGAAAGGACACCCCCATCCGGCGCACGTGGTTTTAACGGGCGCCGGCCTCCAGGGTTCCGTTCCGGAAGAGTCCGAGCACCGAGAGGGCCGATGCGACCTGTCCGGCGAGGTGCCAGACCGAGGCGTACCCACGGCGGTACGGTGAGGGATGGCAACGAAGCCGGTAGGGATGCAGCGGTCCTCGAATGCCGGAATCTGAGGGAATGGATCCCTGGAGGCCGGCTAGTTCCAGACCAGCACGGCGCGCCCCTGGACACCGGAAAGGACGAGCTTGAAACGGAGTGCGGCGGTCTCCGCACCGACCTTCTCCCCGGCCACCTTCGGAAACGCCACTTCGTACGCCCGGTACCAGGTTCCCGAGTAGGGGAAGAAGCGGGTCACCTCCTCGGGGCGCAAGGAGGTCCTCCGCACGTACACCGGCTCAAAATCCACCTCGTCCGCCCGCACGAGGTGCAGGGCCCACAGGGTCTCTTCCCTGTCAAGGTCGTTCGTCCGGTCGTCGGGGGTAAAAAGCGCGACGAAGAACCGTTCGTACGTTTCGGACTCCCCCTTCCAGCGGTTGATCATCCGCTCCTTGCGCTCCGCGTCGAGGTAGTAGATGCTCGCATACTCCTCCGAGAACGCCCGGATCCATTCCGGGGAAAGCCACGTGGAGGAGAGGATGAACCGAACCTCCAGGCCGTCGTGGACTTCCCGGGTACGCGTGAACGCCTCGGTGGTGCGCTCGTACCGCTTCGAGCCCAGGACCTTCTCGTAGAGCGTCGTTATGCGGGTCCCGCAGCCGGAAGACGTAAATGCTGCGGCTACGAAGGCTGCCGCGAGGAGTGAGGCCCCCAGGCGAAACCGGCCCTCAGGCATTTTCCACATCCTCTTTCAGGAACATCGGTTCGAGGCGGTACCCCTTTTCCGACAGGAACTCCGCCCCGCCCTCGTTCCGGTCGACGAGGCAGAGCACCCGGGAAACCACCAGACCGACCTCCTCGGCCCGCTCGATCGCCCGGAGGGTGGACCCCCCGGTGGTGACCACGTCCTCCACGATCGCCACTTTCATGCCCGACCTGAGATTCCGGATCCCCTCGATCCACTGGGAGGTGCCGTGCTTCTTGGGCTCCTTCCGGATGATGAAGGCGGGGATCGGGGTCCCCCGGAGAGCGCTGGTCATGGAGACGGAGGTCACGATCGGGTCCGCGCCCAGCGTGATCCCCCCCACCGCCTCGGGCATCCCGTCTTTTTCCAGCATCTCGTACAGGAGTCTCCCGGTCAGGACGGCTCCCTCGGCGTCGAGCGTGGCCTGCTTGCAGTCGATGTAGAAATCGGACTCGCGCCCCGAGGAGAGGATCACCTTCTTCTTCTCGTAGCTCTTCTCCTTCAGTATCGCCAGAAAACGCTCCCGGTCGCCTGCCATTCTCCATCCCCTCCGGTCGTGATGTAATCCGTGGTTTCGTCAGATCCTCACGGATCCGCGGAACAGCGGAAGTTGCTCCTCGGTGTCCTCCACTTCGAGGGGCACCATGTAGTCGCCCGTGAAGCAGGCATCGCAGTACCCCTTCCCCTCGTTGGGAACGCAGGAGTGAAGACCCTCGATGCTCATATACCTCAGGCTGTCGGAGGTGAGATACCGGTTGATCTCCTCCAGCGTGTGGGTCGCCCCGATGAGATCGCGCCGCAGGGGCGTGTCGATCCCGTAGAAGCAGGGGGAGGTCGTGGGCGGGGAACTCACCCTCACGTGGATCTCCTTCGCCCCGGCGTCCCGGATCATCTTCATGATCTTGCGTCCCGTGGTCCCGCGGACAATCGAGTCGTCGACCACGACGACGCGCTTCCCCCCCACCACGTCCCGGACCACGTTCAGCTTGATCTTCACCCCGAAATGCCGGATCGACTGCTGCGGCTCGATGAAGGTTCTCCCCACGTAGTGGTTCCGGATCAACCCCATCTCGAAGGGAATGCCCGAGGCCTCCGAAAATCCGAGCGCCGCGGGAACGCCCGAGTCAGGCACGGGGATGACGATGTCCGCGTCGGCAGGGCACTCTTTGGCGAGCTGACGGCCGAGGCGCTTGCGGACCTGGTAGACCGAGGATCCACCGAAGATCGAGTCGGGCCGGGAAAAGTAGACATGCTCGAAGATGCAGAACCTCGGCGGGCTGGCAGGAAACGGGTGCGAGGACCGGGCGCCCCGCTCGTCGACCACGATCATCTCGCCCGGCTCCACTTCCCGGAGGACCTCGCCCTCGATGAGGTCCAGGGCACACGTCTCGGAGCACAGGACGTACCCCCCCTTGATCTTCCCGAACACGAGAGGCCGGATCCCGTGCGGGTCCCTGACGCCGATGAGCTTGTCCCGGGTCAGGAAGACGAGAGAATACGCCCCCCGGACGTGGGACAGGGCATCCACGATACGGTCCTCGATCCGGTCAAGCCGGGACCGGGCGATCAGGTGGACGATGACCTCCGTGTCCATCGTCGACTGGAAGATCGACCCCTGCACCTCGAGATTGTTCTTCAGTCTCTGTGCATTGACCAGATTCCCGTTGTGGGCGATGGCGATGGAGCCGCTCTCGAAATCGACGACAAAGGGCTGCGCGTTCTTGAGCTCGGACGTTCCGGTTGTGGAGTAGCGTACGTGCCCGATGGCGAGATTGCCGGGCAGCTTCGCGAGGATATCCTCGGAAAAGATGTCGGCGACCACTCCCATCTGCTTGTGGAAGATGATGCCCTCCCCGTCGGAGGAAGCGATCCCCGCGCTCTCCTGCCCCCTGTGCTGGAGAGCGTAAAGTCCGAGGTAGACGAGGTTCGCGGCCTCCGGGTGGCCGAGCACCCCGAAAACGCCGCACTCTTCGTGTATCTCCGGGAACATGGCCGTCACACCGTCCCGAAGCCCGGGGTCTGCCCCGGGCCTTCCGCCGGCATTTTTCTCCCTACCGTTTGCGAACCCGGGCCGCACAGGCGATCCCGTCACATGCCCCTCCCGCACCGCATATATCGTTTATTGTAATACGGAATATCCAGGTACCCGGCGGGAGGGCGTTTTTTATCTCCGGAGGACGAAAGAGATGCGTCCTGCCCGGACTCACCGGGAGGGAAAATGAGAGCGAAAGTAACACTTGAAGATTTTAAGCCCAATCCATTGCAATACCTTGAATATCCCCCTGGAGTTTTATGCATACCCGCTTCCCTCCCGAAAGCCCCCCTGCGTCACGAAGCGGCGCACCGGCCCGCAGGCGCCGCCTGGTCGCCTGTGCCTGGCCGACCCGTTTTAAAAAACGCGGTCGAATATGTCGTCGATGTATCGCAAGTACTGCTTCCCGTCGAACAACTCCCGGAACTCCTCCCGGCTCAGACGCGACCGGACCTCGCGGTCCTTCCATAAAAACCCGGCCAAGTCCTTCTCCTTTCGCCACGCCTCCATGGCCGACTTCTGTACGATCTCGTACGCGCGTTCGCGCGACAGGCCCCGTGAGGCAAGTGCGAGCATGACCCGCTGGGAGAACATCAGGCCGTGCGTCCCGGCGATGTTTTTCTTCATCCGTTCCGGGTACACGACAAGCTTGTCCATGATGTCGTGGAAGCGCACAAGGGCGAAATCGAGCACGATGGTCGCGTCCGGCGCGATCACCCTCTCCGCCGAGGAGTGGCTGATATCGCGTTCGTGCCACAGGGGCACGTTCTCGAGGGCGGTGAGCGCGTACCCCCGGAGAAGGCGCGCAAGGCCGCACAGGTTTTCGGACAGGACCGGGTTGCGCTTGTGGGGCATCGCCGAAGACCCTTTCTGCCCTTTCGAGAAGCTCTCCTCGGCCTCCCGGACTTCCGTCCTCTGCAGGTGCCGGATTTCGGTGGCGAACTTCTCGAGAGAGGAGCCGACGACGGCGATCGTGGTGAACACTTCGGCGTGGCGGTCCCGCTGGACGATCTGGGTCGAGACGGGGGCGGGCCGCAAAGACAGCTTGCGGCAGACGTACTCCTCCACCGACGGATCGATGCTGGCGAACGTGCCGACGGCCCCGGAGAGTTTCCCCACCGAGATCACCTCCCGGGCGCGCTTGAGACGGGAGATGTTCCGGCGCATCTCGTCGGCCCAAAGGGCCATCTTGAGGCCGAACGTCACCGGCTCCGCGTGGATGCCGTGGGTGCGGCCGATCATCACCGTGTCCTTGTGCTCGAAGGCACGCTTTTTCAGGACGTCGAAGACCCTCTGCGCATCCCGGAGGAGAAGCGTGAGGGCCTGGCGCATCTGCACGGCGAAGGAGGTGTCGAGGACGTCGGAGCTCGTCATCCCGACGTGAAGGAACCGGGAGTCTTCCCCGATTTGCTCGCCAACCGAGGTGAGGAAGGCGATGACGTCGTGCTTTACCCGCTTCTCGATCTCCTCGATCCGCGGGATGTCGAACTTCGCGTTCTTCCTGACCCTCGCGAGGGCGTCCGCGGGGATAAAGCCTTGCCTGACCATCGCCTCCATGGCGAGGATCTCAATGTCGAGCCAGATCCGGAAGCGGTTCCTGGCCTCCCAGATTCTCGCCATCTCGGGCCTCGTGTACCTCTCGATCACGTCGGACCTCCCCTACCCGGTATGCCCGAACCCGCCCTCGCCCCGAGGAGTCGGGTCAAGGATTTCCACCTCCCGCCACGTCGCCCGGCCGACGGGGGTAAAGACGAGTTGCGCGACCCGATCGCCGCGCCGGACGGAAAACGGCTCGGCGCCGAGATTGACCAGTATCACGCGTATCTCGCCCCGGTAATCGGAGTCGATGGTCCCGGGCGAATTCAGGCAAGTGACGCCGTTGCGGATCGCAAGACCGCTCCGGGGCCGCACCTGCCCTTCCACTCCGGGGGGAATCGCCACCGAAATCCCGGTCGGGACGAGCGCCCTGCCCAGAGGGGGGATGGTGACCTCCCCCTCGATGTCGGCCCGAAGATCCATTCCCGATGCGCCCTCCGTCTGGTAGGAGGGCAACAGGTCCTTGCTGCCCTCGCGGACAAAACGGACGGGGATCGAAAGGACGGCCGGCATCCGTTTAGAAGGAAAGCGCGGCAGCGTCCGCCAGGTCGCCCACGGCAGCGAGTGAAAAACAGTCCCGGCGAAGCATGGTGGCTGCGAGGTCCCTCACCCTGTCCAGGGTCACCTCGTTCACCCTGCGGATCTCCTCCTCGGGTTCCTCGTACCGGCCGAGGAACATCTCGTGCATCGCCTGCTTGGTCATACGGAATGTGGCGTCCTCCATGCTCAGGAGAATGCTTCCCTTGATCAGTTCCTTGGCCAGGACGACCTCCTCCTCTTCCACCCTGCCTTCCGCGAGGTCCGAAAGAACCGCACCGGTCACCTCCAGCACCTCCCCTGCCTTGTCGGGAGTCGTCCCCGCGCAGATCTTCAGGATCCCCGTGTCGGCATAGGAGGAGAGGGAGGAGAAGACGGAATACGCGAGACCGCGTTTCTCGCGGATCTCCTGGAAGAGCCTGCTGCTCATGCTTCCGCCCAGGATGATGTTGAGCACGTGGGCATCGTATTTCAACCCGTTCGACCGGGACACCCCGGGGGCGCCCAGGCACAGGTGGAGCTGCTCGATCGGCCTCTCCCGGAGGAACACCCCGCGTTGCGGGACCGGGGGAGGCTCGGGAAAATGGCGCTTCCCGAGGGAAAGGAAACCCATCACCTGTTCGAACTCGGCCACGACACGTTCGTGCGGGATGTTCCCGACCACGGAAACGATCACCCCGCGTCGCCATAACCGGTCCCGGAAATACTCCGTGACGCGCCCCCTCGTAAACGCGGCAACGTTTCCCGACGTCCCCTGGATCGGGAGCCCCAGCGGATGTCCCCCCCAGTACGATTCGTGGAAGAAATCGTGCAGCAGGTCCTCGGGGCTGTCCTCGACCATGAGAATTTCCTGGAGGACGACGTCCTTTTCGCGTTCGAGTTCCCGGCTGTCGAAAAGAGAGTTCAGATAGATGTCCGAAAGGAGGTCGGCGACCAGGGGAAAATCCTTCGTCAGGACTTTTCCGAAGAACAAGATGTATTCCCGGTCGGAATAGGCGTTTATGGTCCCGCCGACGGATTCGATCTCGCGGGAGATGTCGATCGCCCGCCGACGCGCGGTTCCCTTGAACAGCATGTGCTCGATGAAGTGGCCGATCCCGTTGTCGGTGGGGGATTCGTCCCGGGAGCCCACGGATATCCATACCCCCACGGTGGCGGAACGGAGATGAGGGACATGCTCGCTCAGGATGGTGACACCGTTACCGAGGACCGTCTTCGCGACTGTCATGACATCGCGCCCGCCTCTGGCACCTACCGCCTCCCCTGCCTCCGGCCCCCACGGTCCCGGTCGCGATTCCCTCGCTCTCCTCCACCGTCTCGTCCCTCGGGGCGTTTCGCGCCGCCCTCCCTGCCGGCCTGGCGGTCGGGCTCGGGCTCCGTGTTGGGGTTTTCCCCTTCCTTCTCGAACTCCTTGTGCGTAAGGCGAATCTTCCCGTCCCGGTCGATCTCGAGGACCCGCACCGTGACATCGTCGCCCTCCTTGTAGATGTCGGACACGGCCCGGACCCGGTTCTTGCTGATCTGGGAGATGTGGAGGAGCCCGTCGGTGCCGGGAAAGAGCTCCACGAATGCGCCGAACTCCATGATCCGCCGCACCCTCCCCTCGTAGACCTTTCCGACTTCCGCCACCTGCACGATCCCCTCGATGATGGTGATGGCCGCCTTCGCCGATTCCGCGTCCACCGCGGCGATCTTCACCGTCCCGTCGTCTTCGATGTCGATCTTGACGCCGGTCTGCTCCTGGATGCCGCGGATCATCTTCCCTCCGGGGCCGATGATCTCCCGGATCTTGTCGGGCTTCACGTTCATCACGTAGATGCGCGGCGCGTACGGGGAGAGCTCGGGCCGCGGGTTGTCGAGGACGGCATTCATTCTTTCGAGGATGTGAAGGCATCCTTCCCGGGCCTGCCGAAGAGCCGACAAAAGGATCTCCCGACTCACGCCCCCGATCTTGATGTCCATCTGGATCGCCGTGACCCCTTTCGCTGTCCCGGCCACCTTGAAATCCATGTCCCCCAAGTGGTCTTCGTCCCCGAGAATGTCGGAAAGAACGGCGACCTTATCCCCCTCCTTGATCAGCCCCATGGCGATCCCGGAGACGCTTCCCTTGGTGGGAATCCCCGCGTCCATGAGCGCCAGGGACGCCCCGCACACGGTGGCCATCGACGATGATCCGTTGGATTCGAGAACCTCGGACACGATGCGGATGGTGTAGGGGAATTCGAGCTCGTTGGGGAGAACCTTCGACACTGCCCGCTCGGCGAGCACGCCGTGGCCGACCTCGCGGCGGGCCGGCCCCCTAAGCATCTTCACCTCTCCCACGCTGAAGGGGGGGAAGTTGTAGTGGAGCATGAAGGCCTTCTTGGAATCGCCCAGGATGGAATCGATCCGCTGCTCGTCCTGGGAGGTGCCGAGTGTGGCCGTTGTGAGGACCTGGGTCTCCCCCCGGGTGAAGATGGCCGAACCGTGGGTGCGCGGGAGAACGCCGACCTGGCTGTCGATGGACCGCACCTCCTCCAGGCCCCGGCCGTCGATCCGGTGTTTCTCGGCGAGAATCTTCCCCCGGACGATCTTCTTCTCCAGATCCTTATAGGCGGCCGCGATAAGCGCCGCCTTCTCCAGGCGTTCCTCTTCGGGAAACGCGCTGCGTACCGCCTCGGCGATCTCCTCGATCCTCTTGCGCCGTTCCTGCTTGGATAATATTTCGTAGGCCGCCGGCAGTTCGTTTCCTGCAATTTCTTCAATCTTGCGCAGATCCTCCTCGCCCAGCACCTTCTTCTCGAAGACCTGTTTCGGCCTGCCGAGCTCGCGGGTCATCTGCTCCTGGATCTCGAGAACGGGAACAAGGGAGCGGTGCGCAAAGAGGATCGCGTCGAGGACCTCTTCCTCCGGGACCTCGGATGCCTCCCCTTCCACCATGAGGATCGCGTCCCTGCTGCCGGCGACGAAGATGTTCATGTCGCTTCGCGGCAGGTCGGGAATCCGGGGGTTGATGACCAGCTCCCCGTCGATCCTGCCGACACGGGCACCCGCGATGGGGCCTTCGAAGGGGATCTCGGAGAGAGAAAGGGCCGTGGAGGCTCCGATCATGGCAAGCACCGCGGTGTCGTTCACCTTGTCCGCCGAGAGGACCGTGGCGATGACCTGGATCTCGTTGTAGAACCCTTTCGGAAATAGGGGCCGGATCGGCCTGTCGATCATCCGGGAGGTGAGGATTTCGAACTCGGACAGCCTCCCTTCCCGCTTGAAGAAGCCGCCCGGGATCTTCCCGACGGCGAACGTCTTCTCCACATAATCCACGACGAGCGGGAGGAAGTCGATGCCGGGCCGCGGCTTTTCGGATACGCACGCGGTCACCAGGACCACGGACTCTCCGTACGTAACCACGGCCGCCCCGCCCGCCTGTTTCGCCAACTCGCCAGTCTTGATGGATAATATTCTTCCCGACAGTTCCGTTTCGTACACGTTTCCCACTTTGTTGTGATCCCCTCTTGGCGGTCCCCGGCGGGGCGGATTTTTTCGGATAGGATTCCTTAGACTACTTGCGCAGGCCGAGCGCTTCCACGACGGCTTTGTACCGGAGCGACTCCTTCGACTTCAGGTAGTCGAGCAGGCGCCTCCTCTGTCCGACCAACTTCAACAGTCCCCGTCGGGAGTTGAAGTCCTTGGAGTGGGCCTTCAGATGATCCGTGATCATGTTGATCCGCTCCGTCAGGAGCGCGATCTGCACTTCGGGCGAGCCGGTGTCCACTTCATGCAACCGGAACTTGCCGATGGTGTCCTTCTTCTTCTCCGTCGTTACGCCCATTTCACCCCTTCCTTTTCTTTGTTCCATGATCATGATCATCATCAATGCAGGAGTTTTTATATATAACATATCCCCCTGTTGAAGTAAATTCATATGCCCCGGAGAATCCTCCAGGTGCCGGAGGCCAAGCGCTCCACAAGCGCGACGGGTCCTTCCTTCCCGGAGCAGAGAAGGACGACCCCTTCCTCCTTCCTCTCGCCTCTCCCCTCGAGCCACGGAGCGGGCGAACGGCCCTGCCGCACGGCTGCCGCGGCCTCGGCCGGGATCTCCCTCCGGGAAAATCCTGCCAGAGCGTTCTCGATCGGAACGAGGGAGCCGTTCGCCTCCCCGCGCTTTCCGGCTGCAACGATGTCCGCAAGCGCAATCGCGTCCTCGATCCGGAAGGGGCCGCTCCGAAGCCGGCGCAGACCCGAGACGGTCATCGACACCCCCAGGACGCTCCCCAGGTCCCGGCAGAGCGCCCGGACGTAGAATCCTTTCGAGCAACGCAGGAAGACCCGAAACCCTTCCTTCGACCACGACAGGACATAGCCTTCGTACACCTTCACCTTCCGCCCCGCAAGCTCGACGTGCTTCCCCTGTCGCGCAAGCTCGTAGGCACGGGTCCCTGCCACCTTGATCGCCGAATAGGCCGGAGGGATCTGTTCCCACTCTCCTACGAGACCGGCGACCGATGCCCGCACGGCGCCCTCCTCCGCAACCTTCCCCGGGGTGGCGCCAATCTGTTTGCCCGTGGAATCGCCCGTGTCCGTTTCGATCCCGAAACGGAAAAAGACGTCGTACTCCTTTTCCAGGGCGGCCAGGTACCCTGCGATCTTGGTGGCTCTTCCCACGCAGACGGGAAGCACTCCGGTGGCGATCGGGTCGAGGGTCCCCGCGTGTCCGCATTTCCTCCCGCGGAATACGCGCCTTACCCGCTCCACGGCCTTGAAGGAGGTGATCCCGGACGGCTTGTCCAGGACGATCACGCCGTCGACCTGCATCACGGAAGGGCGGCCTCCAGGATGCCGAAGACCCGTTTCTTGACCTCGTCCAGGGATCCCGGGACGGTACAGCCCGCGGCGTTGTGGTGCCCTCCCCCGCCGAGCGCGGAGGCGATGGCGGACACGTCCACCCTCCCCTTGGAGCGGAGACTCACGCGGAACTCCCCGGGATCCTCCTCGCGGAACGCCGCTGCGACTTCCACACCGGCGATGGAGCGTGGGTAGTTGATGATCCCCTCGAGATGGTCGTTCGTGGCGGAAAAATCGCGCAGGTCCCTCTTGAGTGTCGTGACCGCGGCCACCCTTCCGCCCGCCGCGAGTTCGAGAGATCCCAGCACCCTCCCGAGCAGCCCGAGTTTCCCGGCGGTCTGGGTTTCGTAGACCTTTTCCGCCACCTCCCACGGGTCGACTCCGATCCGGACCATGTCGCCGGCGATATAGTAGGCCTCCGGGGAGGAGTTCGAATAATGGAAGGAGCCGGTGTCCGTCAGGATCGCCACGTAGATGTTCACCGCGATGTCGCGGTCGATCGCAAGGCCCAGGGTGCCGAGAATGCGGTGCACCAGGATCCCGGTCGCCGCGGCTTCGGGGTCGACCAGGCAGTAATCTCCCCCCTGCGCGTCGTTGGTGGAGTGATGATCGATATTCACCATGATCGGGCACTTCCCGAGCTCGTCCTGGACCCGGCCGGTTCGCTCGGGAGACCCGCAGTCGACGACGACGGCCACTTCGTAGGGGGAGCCGTCCGCGTCGAAGATGACCGTATCCGCTCCGGGGAGGAAAGCCAGGTTTCCGGGAACGGGATCCGAATTCAGAACCGTGGCCGTCTTGCCCATCTTCCGGAGGGCGAGGGCGAGCGCCAGCTCCGACCCGATGGCGTCCCCTTCCGGATTCGCGTGGCAGGCGATCAGGAACCGGTTCTTCTCCCGGAACAGGCGGCAGATCGCCTCCAGGTCATTCCTCACGGGGAGTCCTCTCGTCCGCCTGCCGCAGCAGGCTGTCGATCCGGGCGCCTTTCTCGAAGGATGCGTCGTAATGGAAGGTCACGTCGGGGGAGTACCGCATCTGCAGGGCCCTGCCAAGTTCCTTCCGGATGTACCCTCGGGAGCGCCTGAGCCCGTCCCGGGCCGCGAGTCGCTCCTCTTCCCCTCCGCGAACGCAATAGTGGACCCGCGCGACCTTGAGGTCGCCGGTCATGGTGACGTCGGTGACCGTAACCCCCCCCAGGCCGGGGTCCTTCACCCTGTGCAGGAGGATCAGGGAAACCTCCTCCCTGATCCTTTCCGCCACGCGTGCCGGACGGTCTCCGCGTCCCTTCATGGCTCCCCGTCATCCATCCGGAGGATCTCGATCCGGCGGTCGGTCATCTCGATTTCGCCGTCCCGTCCGATCACGTCCGTGATCTGATCCAGGATCGACTGGGCCAGGCGGGAGTCCGTCGAAACGAGCGCCACGCCGATGCTGCCCCGCTGCCTCAGGTCCTGGAGTCCGACCTCGGCCACGGAGACCGGGAACCTCGTCCGGATCCGGGAGGTCAGACCGCCAAGCCGCCTACGCTTGTCCTTGAGGGAATCGGATCCGGGGAACAGCAGGTCGGCCACCAGTACTGCGACCAGCATCCCCCCGCCGCTCCTCCCCACCGCAATCTTCTACGTAAGGGTCTCTGCGACCCTCTCCATCACGAACGCCTCGATCTGGTCGCCAACCTTGATGTCGTTGAAGTTTTCCAGCCCGAGGCCGCATTCGTATCCCTCGACCGCTTCGCGGACGTCGTCCTTGAAACGCTTGAGGGAGGCGAGCTTCCCTTCATGAACGACCACGCTGTCGCGCACCAGCCTGACCGACGCGTTCCGGGTGATCTTTCCGGAGAGGATATAGCACCCCGCCACGGTGCCCAGCCGGGAGATGTGGAAAATATTCCGCACTTCCGCGCGGCCCACCGACATCTCCCGGTAGGAGGGATCGAGCATCCCCTCCATCGCCTTCCGGATATCCTCCAGCACGTCGTAGATGACCGAGTAGAGGCGGACATCGACACGCTCCTTCTCGGCCAAGTCCGTGCCCTTGGCCTCCGGCCTGACGTTGAACCCGATGATGACGGCCGTGGAGGCAGAGGCAAGCATCACGTCCGACTCGGAGATCCCGCCCACCCCCGCGTGGATGATGTTCACCTTGACCTTCTCCCCGGAAAGCTTGTTCAGCGAAGACTGGAGTGCTTCCAGAGAGCCCTGCACGTCCGTCTTCAGAACGATGTTCAGCTCCTTCAGTTCGCCTTCCTCGATCCGCCGGTGCAGCTCCTCGAGGCTGAAGCGGGGCCGGGAGATGACTTTCTCCCGCTCCTTTTCCAGGCGGTGCATTGCGATCTGACGGGCGGTCCGTTCGTCTTTCAGCACGGCGAACTTCTGTCCGGCGACGGGAACCCCGTTTAGCCCCTGGACCTCCACCGGGGTTCCCGGGAGCACCTCCGTCAGCCGCTTCCCCTTGTGATTGATCAGGGAGCGTATGCGCCCGTAATGGGTCCCGGTCACTATCGCGTCTCCGACCTTCAGGGTGCCATCCTGCACGAGGATAGTGGCGACGGCCCCGCGTCCTTTCTCGATACGGGACTCGATCACCGACCCGCGGGCGAGCTTGCGGGGATTCGCCTTGAGCTCGAGGATATCCGCCTGGAGGAGGATGAGCTCGAGCAGGGACTCGATGCCGGTCTTCTTCTTCGCCGATACGTTTGCGTACAGCGTCTGGCCGCCCCACTCCTCGGGGACCAGTCCGTGCTCGGAGAGCTGCTGCCGTATACGGTCAGGCTGTGCGCCGGTCTTGTCGATCTTGTTCACCGCCGCGACGATCGGGACGTTCGCCGCCTTGGCGTGGTCGATCGCCTCCACCGTCTGCGGCATGACGCCGTCGTCGGCCGCCACCACCAGCACCACGATGTCGGTGACCTGGGCCCCCCGCGCGCGCATGGCGGTGAACGCCTCATGCCCGGGCGTGTCCAGCATGACGAGCGACCGTCCGTTGTGCTCGACCCCGTAAGCGCCGATGTGCTGGGTGATCCCGCCCGCCTCCTGGTCGACCACGTTGCTCGCCCGGATCGCGTCGAGAAGCAACGTCTTCCCGTGATCGACGTGGCCCATGATCGTGACCACGGGCGGCCTGGTGACGAGGTCCTCCTCCCTGTCGACCTCCTGATCGATGAGGCTCTCCATCTCGGGGGCGACGTTTTCCACCTCGAACCCGTACTCCTGGGCGAGAAGACCCGCCGCGTCGGCGTCCAGAAGCTGATTCACCGTGGTGGGCATCCCCATCTCGATCAGCCTCTTGATCACTTCGCCCGTCTTGATCCCCATCCTGTGGGCAAGATCCCCGACGGTGATGACCTCCTCGATCTTGAACACGCGCTTGCTTGCCTTCGGCGGGAGACTGGTGGGCGCCTTCTTCTCCCTCGTGGGCCGTCCCCTTCTCCTCTGGTGGACGCGGGCCGGCTGGAACTGGCGCACCACCGACGGATCAGGCGAGGGTTTCTCCTCGGTGGCGGGGGCGCTTTCGGGCTCCTCGACGATCTGTCCCATGATCTGCTTCTTCAGCACCCCTTTCTGAACCTTCTTCTCGTGCGGTTTCGCCTTCTTCCACTTCTTTTCCTTCTCTTTGCGCTCCTCCTCGGCCTTCGAGGGAGGGGGGGCTTCCACCACGCGGATTTCGGGCTCCGCCGCCTTTTCCTCGACCTCCGCCGGGACCACGGGGACCTCTTCCTGCGCAACGGGGGAGAGCATCGCCGATTCCTCCGCGGCGACACCTTCTTCCGGGGGAGGGGGCGGCGGCTCGGCCGGCAATTCCGGTTCGGGCGCGCTCCTTCGCAGCACCACCCGGCGCGACTTGCGCTCGATCATCCCGTCCGCGTGGGTCACCTCGAGCGGCGTCTCCCGGGGGAGCGGGGGCGGGGTTCCCTTCCGGAAGCTGCTCCTTACTTTCTCGATCATGTCGCCCTCGATGTTGCTCGACGCCGACTTCCCCTTCTGCCCGTTACGCTCCAGGAACAGCAGGATCTCCTTGCTGCTCTTCACTCCGAGTTCCTTGGCAAGATCCCTTACGCGAACTTTCTCCATCCACTCCCCCTACGACTTATGCTTCTCCCTCATGATGCGCCACGTCTCCCGCGGGTGCAACCCGTCCCGAGCGGTTCCGCGGAACGGACGTCCGGTCTTCCGGATCCGGCACGGCATGCCTCCAGATATTTAACCAGGACCTCCGCGGATCCGCCCATTTTCCAACGGGCGGCCCCTTTCTTCGTGCCGATCTTCTTCGTGAATTCCTCGATACATCCCGTGTCCCGGCACAGATAGATCCCCCGACCCGGCCTGGTGCCCCGGGGGTCCGGCTCCCAACCCTTTCCGGGCCTCCCCGCAATCCGGAAGAATCCGTCCTTGTCCCTTTTTTTCCTGCACTGCACGCACATCCGCTGCGGGCGGTGGCGCCTACGTTCCGGACCCATCCCCTGGTTTCTCCTCGGGAACCTCCGCCGCCGCCAGAACGTCCCCGCCTCCTTCTTCGGACGGGGGCGCTCCCGCATCCTCCCCCGTGGATCCGGACACATCCGGCTCCGCCTTCGCCTCCTCCGGCGAAGTCACGGGAGGCGTCTCCTCTCCGGCCGCCTCCTTCGGGGCCTCCTCCGGCGAAGTCACGAGAGGGGTCTCCTCTCCGGCCGCCTCCTTCGGGGCCTCCTCCGGCGCCCCCCCCTCGGGAGCATCCTCCCCGGCCTCCTTCGGTGCAAACAGTCCCTCGGCCTTCTTGAGCGCGTCCTCGACCTGCCCTTCCGCCCGCACCTCGATCTTCCACCCCACGAGCTTGGCGGCCAGTTGAACGTTCTGTCCTCTCTTCCCGATCGCCAGGAGGAGCTGCTCCTCGGGGACGATGACCTCCATCGTCTTTTCGGAATCGTTCACCAGGACCCGTATGATCTCCGCGGGCTGCAAAGCGTTGCACACGAACTTGGCGGGGTCCTCGTCCCAGGCGATGATGTCGATCCTCTCGCCCCGAAGCTCCTGCACGACGCTTTGGACCCGGGACCCTTTCATCCCGACGCACGCGCCCACGGGATCCACGTCCCGTTCCTTCGACTTCACCGCGATCTTGGTGCGGAACCCCGGCTCCCTCGCCACGCTCAGGATGGAGACGACGCCTTCGTAGACTTCGGGGACCTCCTGTTCGAAGAACTTCAGGATCACCCGGGGGTCGGATCGGGACAAAAGGATCTCCGGCCCGCGCGACGTCTTGCTCACGTCCTTGATATAAGCCCGGATCCTGTCTCCCTGCCGGTACCTCTCCCTCGGAATCTGCTCCGAAGGGGGCATCACGGCCTCCGTCCTTCCGAGATCGACGATGATGGTGTCGCGTTCGTACCGCTGGACGATGCCGTTCAGAATTTCCCCCTTGCGCGTGATGAACTCATCGTAGATGACTTCCCGCTCGGCATCCTTCACCTTCTGCATGATGATCTGGCGCGCGGTCTGCGCGGCGATCCGCCCCAGGTCCTTGGTGCTCATACGGAACCCGATGTTGTCGCCCGTGAGCGCTTCGGGATCCAGTTCCCGGGCTTCCGCGAGCAAGATCTCCATTTCCGGATCCGTTACCTCCTCCACGACGGTGCGAAATTCGAGAATCTCGAAACCCCCCGTCTCTTCGTCGACTATGGCCTCGATTTGCTTGTTCATCCCGTACTTCTTCTTCGCCGCGCTTTCGAGGGCGTCCTTGATCGCACCGACGATGACGTTCCGGTCGATCCCCTTTTCCTTTCCCAGCTGGTTGATAATCTGTCCGATATCCAGAATCATCGTCTCCTCGTTCCTTTTCCGAATAGTTCCTCCTGGGGTATTTCCAGGTTCGCCTTACGCATCAGCCGATACGACAGCCGGAAAGTTCTGCCGCCCCTGTCCAGATCGATCCCCTCGTCGTCACTCCCGCGCAGTACCCCCCGGAAGTTCCTGCTTCCCTCGACGGGAGACGAAAGGGATACCTTCACCCGCTTCCCCCTGCATGCCGCAAAGTGCTTCGGCTGGCTGAGCCTCCGGTCCATCCCGGGTGAGGAAACCTCGATGGAGTACTTTCCTTCGACGGGGTCCTCCACGTCGAGGATCGCACTGAACTTCCGGCTGAACGAGACGCAGTCGCCCAGCCTGACTCCCCCCTCCATGTCGATGAAGACGCGAATGATACCGCGGGGGCCTTCCGTCGCGATCTCCACGTCGATGAGTTCGACCAGTTCGTCCTGGGCCACACCCTCGGCAAGGGCCGCTATTTTTTCCGTGTCAACCTTCATCACCGTTCATCGAAAAAAAAAGTGGGCTTAAGGCCCACTTTCCGAAAGAACCCATCCACAAAAGGAGTATACCCTCCCACGGAAAGAAACCTCAAGGGCTTTTTTCCATCATAAGCCCCCCCCGGTAATCCGCAAGGGCCGCGATCCGCTCCTCCCGGAAAAAAACCTCCATCCCCTCGAGGATATCGACACAGGCCCGGGGATTCCGGAAGTTCGCGGTGCCTACCTGTACCGCCGACGCCCCCACCAGGAGGAACTCCAGTGCGTCTGCGGCGCTCTGGATGCCGCCGATCCCGATCACCGGGATCTTTATGGCCTTTGCCGCTTCCCACGTCATGCGCAGGGCGACGGGCTTGATCGCAGGTCCGGAGAGCCCTCCCGTCACGTTCGACAGCTGCGGGCGCCGGGTCCTGTGGTCGACCGCCATGCCGACGATCGTGTTGATCAGGGAGACGGCATCCGCCCCGGCCCCCTCGGCGGCTCTCGCGATGCTCGCGATGTCCGTTACGTTCGGACTCAGCTTCACCCAGAGAGGTTTCCCGGTGGATCTGCGCACCCGCCCGGTGAGTTCCGCGATCCCCCCCGGAGTGGCCCCGAACGCCATCCCCCCCTCCCTGACGTTGGGGCAGGAGGCGTTCACCTCGATCGCGCCGAGGGAAGGAACCTCCGAAAGACGGCGGGCGACCGCTTCGTACTCCTCCATCGTCTTCCCGTAGATGTTCGCGACGAACGTGGCGCCGACGTCTTCCAGGCGCGGCACCACGTCGCCGACGAAACGCTCCACACCGATGTTCTGCAGTCCGATTGCGTTCAGCATACCCGCCGCCGTCTCCACGATGCGCCCGGGCGGGTTTCCCGGGGTGGGAGCAAGGGAGAGCCCCTTCACGACGATCGCCCCCAGCCGGGAGATGTCGTAGAACGGCGTGTACTCGAGGCCGTACCCAAACGTCCCCGATGCGCTTAAGACCGGGTTCTTCACCTTGAGCCCCCCGAGGGAGACGGAGAGGTCGGGGGTCACCATACGACCTCCCGGGCGTCGAACACCGGCCCTTCACGCCAGCCCCGCCGGTACGCC
>Ga0255053_10000430_pt1 | contig 23183 bp, 16 predicted proteins | sample JV7_2_22_MG_FD_188635 | JGI IMG/M metagenome (GOLD analysis project Ga0255053, IMG submission 188635) | Seawater microbial communities from Jervis Inlet, British Columbia, Canada - JV7_2_22 | ecosystem: Environmental > Aquatic > Marine > Inlet | place: Canada: British Columbia | collected... | reverse complement strand
TGTAGGGACGGCGTATTTCGATGCGGCCCTCAAGATTGAGAATTGGCATTAGACCTTAGGATACCGCTGTTCTTCAATGCAGAGCGCTGGTGGCTTGGAAAGAGATGATTTCCTCATTCAATAGCGGATGCTAAACAACTCGCGGCGCCTGGGTGCTTTACAATCAACCTATTGAAGGAAATCCATGGGATCCAATCCGATTAACTTAGCTGTTCGTTTTCTTCTCGAGATCGTTGGCCTGGTGGCTTTGGGGTGGTGGGGCTGGAATCAAGCCGACGGGATATTCCGATTCGTTCTGGCATTGGGAATACCATTTCTTGCGGCAGTGTTGTGGGGCACCTTCGCCGTGCCTGACGATCCAAGCCGGTCAGGAGAAGCGAGAGTTCCAGTGCCCGGGGTCGTTCGCCTCTTGCTCGAGCTAGCTTTTTTTGCCTCGGCAACCTGGGCTCTGTTCGCCATGGACGTCACGACCTTGGGCTGGATATTCGGCGTCGCTGTACTGATCCACTACGTAATTTCATACGATCGAATTGCGTGGCTGGTTCGTCAGTAGTGACACACGTGGCCTAACACCTCACCGTACCCACATCCCTCGATCAGATTCACATTCCTGACCTGGTAAATCATGCATGCTCACACTTGCTAGGCCAATAGAAGAGACGAGCCCTGGACTCTCAAGCTACAATTAAGCATATACTGCGTTGGGGTACGCAAATAATATGGCTACCGATTCAGACTCCGCTTCCGTAGAACCGTATCGAACGCTACGAAAACTCTGGACGGGTACGACGGAAGAGCGAGCCTGCTCGCATGTCGAGCTTATGAAGGATGTTACGCCAAGCAATACCGAGGCCTGCGCTGAGTGCGTCGAACTCGATGATGATTGGCTGCATCTGCGCGTATGTCTGATTTGCGGATACGTTGGATGCTGCGACCTGGCCAAGAACCACCACTTGCGGAACCACTACGAAGAAACCGGGCATCCGCTGATTCAATCATTCCAGAAAGACGAGGATTGGATCTGGTGCTATGAGGATGAGGCCGTTCTTGCGCCTCCCGAATGGCTGGGAGCGCTCTCCAGATTTCGAACCAAGTGACTGAACCCGGTTCCCCCCGCTCAATCCCTGAAGAATACGCCGCCAAAATGAAGGCCGCGCGTGCTACCGACAGCATGCACGGCGAGCGCCGGCTTGTTTCGATCCTCTTCTGCGACGTCACCGGTTCCACCGCCATGGCCAAAGACCTCGATCCTGAAGACTGGGCCGAAGTAATGCATGAAGCATTCGAATACCTCATCGCTCCCGTATACCGATATGAGGGCACATTAGCCCGCATGATGGGCGACGGCATCATGGCCTTCTTTGGTGCCCCACTGGCACACGAGGATGATCCCGAACGCGCGGTGTTGGCCGGTTTGGCAATCATTGACGAGATCGGACCATTTTGCGACAAGATCCGCACGGAACTCGATCTCGAATTCAACGTTCGAGTGGGCATCAATACCGGCATCGTCGTGGTGGGGGATATTGGGTCCGACTTGGCCATGGAATATACCGCCATGGGCGACACGGTCAACATGGCGGCGCGTATGGAGGAAACCGCTGAGCCAGGTACGGTTCAGGTCTCCGAAGAAACGTACAAGATGATTGCGCCGCTTTTCGAAACAGTGGCGCTTGAGGGTGTCGAAGTCAAAGGTCGAGAAGAGCCGGTCCAAACCTACCGAATCGTGGCTCCAAAATCCAAGCCTGGGAAGTTGCGGGGCGTGGAAGGGCTGAGCTCACCGATGGTCGGACGCTCACAAGAATTCGAGCAGCTTAAAGGGATCATTGAAGATGTCCAGCAAGGCAAGGGGAGAATAGCCTTCTTGATTGGGGAGGCCGGCCTGGGGAAGAGCCGCCTTATCGATGAGATTTATCGCGAGTGGAATACGTCTGAAAATGATGAGAGCACTTGGACCGTCGTCCGAGGAATCTCTTACGACACTACCCAGCCCTATAGCCTATTCCAGCAGGTCATTCGGCAGGCCTGCGGGATTGAAATCGACGACCCACCAGATGTCATGCTTAGAAAGCTCCAGACCTTTGCGCAGGAGGTCACTCCTGAGCTCGCCGACCGTTCGGGAGAAGCGATGAAGCTGATGATGGCCATTCGCGAAGAGGAGAATGGTCGGCCGGTATCTGCAGGGGATCGAAAGCGCGAGATCCAGACTAGCATGCTTGAGCTTGTGCAAGCCACGGTCTTCGAACCAACCGTGATGGTTGTAGATGACCTGCATTGGTCCGATGCCGCTTCAGCGGAGCTATTGGAATACCTGCTTCAGCTCACGGACAGCACTCCGATTATGTTCGTCTGCGCTATGCGACCTTACCGGGGTTCTCCTGCATGGCAACTCAAATTGGCGGCGGAGACCCGCTATCCGCACCGTTACACGGAGATCGACCTCGCTCCGCTATCTTCAGAGCATAGCGCCGATCTTGTTGGCAACCTGCTTGAAATCTCCGATCTTCCGCCAGCTCTTAGAGACCTGATCCTTGAGAAGAGCGAGGGAAACCCCTTCTTCGTTGAGGAATTGATCCGCACCCTGATCGACAGTGAGATAGTAGTACGCGATGAAAGTGGAGAGCATTGGGTTGCGACGGCTGAAATCGAAAACATCTCGGTGCCCGACAATCTGCATGCCCTACTGACGGCACGGATCGACCGACTGGATCGCGAAATTCGTGAGACGGTTCAGCTCGCTTCCGTAATTGGACGAACCTTTTACTACCGCGTTCTTGAGGTAATCACTGATATTCAGGACGCACTCAACGATCATCTCAATACCCTACAACGTGTGGAACTCATCATGGAGCGCGCACGGATTCCAGAGATCGAATTCATGTTCCGGCATGACCTGACGCGTGATGCAGCATACAACTCGATCTTGAAGCGAAAGCGAGCAAAGTTCCACCTGCGCGTTGGAGAGGCACTCGAGGAAATATTTCCTGAGCGCTTAGAAGAAGAAGCCCACCTCCTGGCTTATCACTATCGCGAGGCCAAGGAGGACGAGAAAGCGCTCAATTACTACACATTGGCTGGAAATGCGGCTCGGCGCATGTCAGCCTATACCGAGGCCATCGATCATTACAGCCACGCCCTTGAAATAGCTAACCGAATTGAAGCCAGCCCCGCCCAACTCAGCTTCTTGTACACCAGGCGCGGCCGCATCTACGAGCTGGCTGGTCATTTCGACGAGGCCAAGAAGAACTACCAAGAACTGGAGAATCTTGGAAAAGAGCTCTCCGCTCCGGCGCTTGAGATGGCGGCCGCAAATTCGCTGGCCACAATTTACGCCATTCCCAGCGCAAATTGGAATGCCGATAAGGCACAGGCCCTCGCGGAGCGAGCACTGGAACTTGCAGATGAGCTTGACGATCCACGCGGCAAGGCAAAGGCCTTGTGGAACCTCATGTTGGTCGAAAACTACGCCGAGCGCGACTATCACGCCGCTATTGACTACGGCGAGCAGTCGCTGGCAATCGCCCGTGAAAACAAGTTCGAAGAAGAGACTGCTTTCGCGCTACATGATCTGGCACGAGCGCGCATGCAGGGCGGGCAATTGGAAAAGGCGCTCGGGAACAACAGGGAAGCACGCGCGCTTTGGAAAGAGCTTGGCAATTCAGAAATGTTGGCTGACAATCTGACCTCCTCCTCCTTCATGGCCTCACTCTCGGGCGAAACCAGGCAAGCTATCGAATTGGCAGAGGCTGGGCTGGACCTGAGCCGCAAGAACGGAAACTTCTGGGGCCAGGGTTACAGTCTGATGGGATTGGGGTTGTACCGCACCGAAATCGGCGACATCCAAGGAGGCTTTGAGGCCTTTGAAGAGGGTACCGAGCTGGCCGAGCGGGCTGATTTCACGGGCGCAGGCTTGTTTGCCCATGCGGTCATGGCCTGGCTGCTGCTGAGGTTCGGTGCCATGGAGCAGGCCGACGAGATGGTCGAGAGGACAAAACCAAACTGGGACGAGAAAGATCCGACCCTCGGCTTTATGATCGCGGTGCAGGCAATTTCGACCGCATTACAGGGCGACCTGGAAGATGCTAAGGCTCTCGCGCAGCAATCACGCGATTCGATCAATCCAGACTCGCTCAATCCAGAATTTATGGGCTACGCTACTTTGCTGCGCGCTGAAATGCTGATTCTCGAACAGAATTACACCGATGCCCTGGAAGATATAGATCGCTCAGTTGAGAGATTGCGTTCAATGCAAATCCGCTACTTTGTTCCCGTGCTGCTTTTGCGCCGCGGCATAGCGCTCCGCGGACTGGGTCGTCTGGATGAAGCCGCCCAGACGTTCGATGAAGCGCGTCAGGACGCAGAGAGCATGGATATGCGTCTCACAAATATGTGGGTCTTGATGGAAATGGTTGAGCTTGCGCATGATCAGGAGAAGGATGATGCGCCATTGTCCGAAGCCCAGGACTCCATTCGACACATTGCCGACCGTATGGGTGATGATCAGATGCGTCAGACATTTCTGGCTCTACCCCGCATACACTCCATCCTAGAGCAATAGCGCTCCTGTCTTTCAGCATCTCATGGTGAGGGATCCTAAGTGAACTGCCCTAACTGTCAGACCGCTAATGCAGAATCTGCCAGATTCTGCAGCAACTGCGGACACAGCCTCACACTAAATTGCCCCAACTGCTCAACTGAGAACTCACTCGATGCGAATTTCTGCAGCAATTGCGGGGAGCAGCTGGATCTGGCCGCGGCCACTCCCCAGGACAAGCTGCTCCAATACATCCCAAAGGAGCTGCTGAGCAAATTAGAAGCCGCGCGCAGCGGACACGCCATGTCGGGTGAGCGGCGGGTGGTCACTATTCTGTTCTGCGACGTCAAGGGCTCCACTGCCGCGGCGGAACAGATGGACCCCGAAGATTGGGCGGAGATCATGAACGGCGCCTTTGAGCACTTGATCGCACCAGTCTACCGTTACGAAGGCACCCTGGCGCGCCTGATGGGCGATGCGATCCTGGCCTTCTTTGGCGCTCCCATCGCCCATGAGGACGATCCCGAACGCGCGGTATTAGCCGGTCTGGAAATTGTGGAAGGCATCGAACCCTACAGGGAGGAAACCCGCGAACGTTGGGACCTGGACTTCAGCGTGCGGGTCGGCATCAACACCGGCCTGGTGGTTGTTGGCGAGGTCGGCTCCGACTTGCGTATGGAATACACCGCCATGGGTGACGCGGTTAATCTAGCGGCCCGCATGGAACAAACCGCCCAGCCTGGCACGGTCCAGATTGCGGAAGAGACCCATCGACTCATTGCACCGTTATTTGAATTTGAGGCTCTTGGCGAGATCGAGGTCAAAGGTAAACAGGAGCCGATCCACGCCCACCGAGTCTTGGCCAAAAGAGCACAGCGCGGTCGGCTGCGAGGGATACAGGGCCTGGAGGCGCCTCTGGTTGGTCGGGGCATAGAAATGGATGCGCTCAAGAAGTCGATCGAGGAGTTGGTGAATGGACAGGGAGGCATCCATTGCCTCATTGGCGAAGCCGGTCTCGGTAAGAGCCGCATGATCGAAGAAATGCGACAGAGCTTCGAAAATCATGGGTACTGGGCTGAAAGTCGCGGGGTTTCCTACGAAACGACCCGCCCATACGGTCAGTTCCAGCAACACATTGAGAAACTGTATGGGATCTCGCAGTCGGACCAAACTGAGGCAATACTGCGCAAATTAGCCAGCGGCGTTGCCGAGCTGGATCAATCGGCGAACGCCAGCCAGGCGCTGGAAGCACTCCTGGCCGTGGATGACAGTTCGAATGGGCAGGAACTGGAAGGTGAAGCTCTCAAACGTGAACTGTTTGATACCAGCCTCAGGGTTTGGCAACAACAGGCGGGTCAGCTCCCGACGGTGCTTGTGTTTGACGATTTGCACTGGGCCGACTCGGCCTCGACCGAGCTACTCAGTCATCTCTTCCGGCTGACGGACGCCGTACCAATCTTGTTCCTGTGTGCCTTCCGGCCCGATCGGGGCGCACCGTCGTGGCGGGTCAAGCAGGTCGCCGAAACCGAATTTCCGCACCGTTATAAGGAGATCGTGCTCCAGCCGCTTGATGCAGGGAACAGTCGTGAATTAGTCGATCACCTGCTGGCGATCTCGGAGCTGCCGCCGAAGCTGCTCGCCATGATTCAGGAAAAGTCGGATGGTAATCCCTTCTTCGTCGAAGAAGTCGTACGTTCGTTGATCGACAGCGGGGCAGTCGTGCGAGAGGAAGCGGGCGCGAGGTGGACGGCTGAGGCGGACATTGATGAGATCCAAATCCCCGACAATCTTCAAAGCTTATTAGTCTCCCGTATCGATAGGCTGGAAGGGGAAGCTCGTCGCACGCTACAGTTGGCGTCCGTAATCGGACGCAGCTTCTACTACCGCGTGCTGCAGTCCATTTCTCAGACTGCCGATGCCTTGGACGGTCATTTGAGCGTACTCCAGCGAGTGGAACTCATTCTAGAATCAGCTCGCGATCCTGAGCGCGAATACGCTTTTCGCCATGCGCTCACACAGGAAGCAGCCTATCGATCGATCCTTCGCAAGGAGCGTTCCGCTTTTCACCTGCAGGTGGGGGAGGCATTAGAACAATTTTTCCCCGAGCGCAAATCAGAGTTGGCTCCGCTTCTAGCCCACCACTTCCTGCAGGCCGGGGATCACCGGGGAGAGGAATACTCAATCGTCGCTGGGGATGAGGCCTTCCGTATGTACGCCATTGAGGGCGCTATCCGACACTATCAAAACGCCCTGTCGACAACTGATGCTGATTCTCTCAAGCACGTGTATACGAGACTCGGAAGATCTTACGAGTTGGTGGATCAATTCGATGAGGCCGTGAACGTATACAGCTCCATGGCGACCACGGGTCGCGAGCGGGGGGACGGCGAGTTGGAACTCATCGCTCTGACGGAGAGCGCTAAGATCTATTCCGTTCCGAGTGTTCTGTACAGCTTGGAGCGGACGCGGGAACTGTCCGATGAGGCGCTCGAAGTAGCGCGCAGGCTCGAAAACCACGAAGCCGAGGCTCGCATTCTCTGGACCCGCTCCAATAGCGAAAAGTTTGCAGGCGAGCCTGAGCTCGCCGTCGAATATGGCGATCAGTCGCTGGCGCTAGCGGAGCGGTACGATCTGCGCGAGCAGATGGCTTTCACGCTGAATGATCTAGCTGGTTCGCTGCTGATGCTTGGAGAGCTGGATCGATCGCGAGAAGTGCTATCGCAATCCAATCAGATGTGGCTCGAATCGGACAATAAGCCCATGCTCGCGGACAATCTTCAGACTCAGGCATCATTATCTTTCTGGGCAGGTGAGTACGCGCAAGCTGTCGACTTGGCCCAGGAGAGCTATCAGATAACGCTGGCCATTGACAATATGTGGGGACAGTTGAGCGCTCTCATGAGGCTTGGACTGGTTAGCGGCGAATTGGGGCGATTCGAGCAAGCAGTTGAGGAACACGAGAAGTGTTTGGAGATTGCGCGAGCGGTCGGTATGCACCTTCCCCTCATGGCTGTAGGATCCTCACTGGCTCTTCTCTATGGAAGTATTGGCGCCATGGAACGAGCCTGGAAAACGATACAGCAGGTTCAATCGCTCGATCGCGACCAGTTCAGGATTTATTGGCCAGTCGTTTGGGCAGTCTCATCCAGGCTACACCTATGGGCGGGTGACTTACTTGCCGCGCGCCAGGCTTCCGATCGGAGCTACAAAAACTACCAGCCTGTCGGTGCCATCAATATCGCTGACTATGTGTTGATGGCAGACGCCGAAGTCGCATTGGCCGAGGGGCGGCCGGATCATGCTCTGGAGCTAATGAATGAGCTGCTTGTACTCGCCGAGCAATCAGGCCGCCGAATTGGCGTTCCAGAGATGCTCATGTTCAGAGCACTTAGCCAGCGCGGACTGGGGAAATTTGAGGATGCCCGAGCAGACCTTCGCCGGGCAAGGCAGGAAGCGGAGGAAATCAACTCAGGCCGTATTCTCTGGCGAATCCTGCTCGAGCAGAGCCGCCTGGAAAGGGCTGTCGGTGAGGCGAATGTCGCAGATGGGCTGGGCGCCGAGGCAAAGGCGGCGGTGTCTGGCATCATCGAATCGCTCAACGACCCCGACTTGCGGCAGAGTTTCGAATCTTTGCCAGACGTAAAGGAAGCCCTGGCGCTGTAGGCTGCACCTGCAGATCGTCACTCTAGTCATATTTTACAAATCGGCCCCCTAGATTACATCTCCGCTTCATCCCCTCGGGTATCATTAATCCGACGAGCCTTTCTACACTGAGGAGACCTTAAATGGACGCTATTTCGTACCTTCGTGATGACTTGCGTTGGGCCCATGAGTGGCAAGAGCAAACGATGGAAGACGTCACACAAGAACAGCTCGACTGGCATCCCCCCGGCAAGGCCAACCCCCTGGGCGCAACATACGTGCACTCTGTGGTTGCCGAAGATGCGATTGTTCACGGAGTGCTAGTAGGCGACCAGCCGCTGTTTGAAGACGAGTGGAAAGGAAGGACGGGCATCAGCGATCCACGTCCTAGCTCTGAGTTTGAATGGGCACGCGAGGTCAAGGTGGATCTGGAGGCCGCGCGGAAGTATGCGGATGCAGTGTACAGCTTTACCGATGAGTACCTGGCTTCGCTGGAGCCGGATGATTTGGATCGTGTGTTGGACCTTTCTGGCATGGGGTTTGGTGAAAAGAAAGTTGCCTGGGTTCTCAGCTCGCTGCTCAGCTCCCACACCAGCAACCTGACCGGTGAAATTTCCACCCTAAAGGGCCTGCAGGGCGCCAAGGGTTATCCCGGGTAGCCTGCTCGTTCGATCGATGAGAATCGCTCTCAATTCCGGAAAACTATAATCATGGCAAAACCCGTTATTCTGACTGTCGACGACGAACCACAGGTACTCAACGCGGTTGAGCGTGACCTGCGGCAGCACTATCGTGGCGACTATCGCATCGTTAAGGCTGGCTCCGGAGCGGAAGCTCTGGAGGCAGTGCAGGGGCTTAAGCGCCGAAACAATCCCCTTGCGCTCTTTCTCGCCGATCAGCGCATGCCCGGGATGACCGGAACCGAATTCCTGGCGAAGGCCATGCTGCTCTACCCCGAAGCGCCTAAGGTGCTGCTGACCGCGTATACCGACACTGAGGCCGCCATCGAGAGCATCAACAGCATCGGCCTCGATCACTACTTGATGAAGCCATACGAGCCCCAGAATCTCTATCAGGTACTTGATGATCTGCTCGAGCTGTGGGGCGCGAATGTAGAGCTTCCCTACGATGGGATTCGAGTGGCCGGCACCCTGTGGTCCCCGAGCAGTCACGCCGTAAAGGATTTTCTGGCGCGCAATCGGATTCCATATCAATGGCTTGACATCGAAGCCAGCGCCGACGCCCGCAAGCTGGTAGAAGTCACAGAGTCAGGTGGGCGCCGCCTGCCGATCGTTTTCTTCCCAGACGGCGAGGCACTCATTGAACCGGATAACCGAACCCTCGCCGAAAAAGTGGGGCTTCAGACGGAGGCCAAGGAGGCCTTCTACCAACTGCTCATTATCGGCGGCGGCCCGGCTGGCCTGGGAGCCGCGGTGTACGGTGCCTCTGAAGGACTCAGCACGGCAATGATTGAGCGGCATTCGACCGGCGGGCAGGCGGGCACCAGCTCGCGCATCGAAAATTATTTGGGCTTTCCGAAAGGGCTTACCGGTGCGGACCTGGCCAGTCGTGCCGACGCACAGGCCAGACGCCTGGGCGCAGAAATTCTGACCGCTGTCGATGCAACGAAAGTGCAATTGGACGGAGATTACCGTGTTGTGACCTGCTCTGGCGGCGAGGAGCTTACCTGCCGAGCACTGCTCATCGCAACCGGTGTGACGGTCAAGGAGCTCGCTGTGCCCGGTGTCGCTGATCTTGCGGGACGGGGCATCTACTACGGCGCCTCTCTAACCGAGGCTGCCTATTACAAGGATCAGCATGTCTATGTGGTCGGCGGAGCAAACTCTGCCGGTCAGGGAGCAATGTTCTTTTCTCGCTACGCGAGTAAGGTGACGATTCTGGTACGAGGCAGTTCGATGGGTATCACCATGTCTCAGTATCTGGTGGATCAGATCGCCGAGACTGAAAACATCGAGGTTGTGACGCGCACGACAGTTGAGGAAGTGAGCGGCGAAGAGAGGCTCGAAACGATTACGACCAGAAACAGCGATACGGGCGTCATCGAGACGGCCCCGGCGGCGGCTCTCTTCATTTTCATTGGCGCGCAGCCGCACACCGATTTAGTCAAGGGGGTTGTCGAACGCAATAACGCTGGCTTCATTCTGACTGGGTCGGATTTGCTCAAGAGCAATGGCGGTCGGAGGATGTGGCCGCTAAAACGCGATCCGTTCCTACTGGAAACCAGTGTTCCAGGGATATTTGCCGCGGGCGACGTGCGGCAAGGCGCTGTACGGCGAGTCGCCTCCGCCGTTGGTGAGGGCGCCATTGCCATCAGTTTCGTTCATCAGTATCTGAAAACCGTTTAATGTACGACTTCTTGCGTTCAGTAGATCTGTTCGCTGAGCTGTCGGATTCCGATTTGCGCAGCCTCTCTCAGGACATATCTGAGTTGCATCTGGCCGCGGGCGAGGATTTGTTCGTTGAAGGCGACCCTGGAGACAGAGCCTATATTATTCGCGAGGGCAAATTGGAAATTCTGACCGCTTCTGGCGGACGCGAAGTGTTGATTGCGGTGCGACATGTCGGCGAGCTCATCGGGGAAGTAGCACTTCTGCAAGAAGCCCCACGCAGCGCCACCGTCCGAGCTCATGTGGACAGCATGTTGTTGGCCATCGAGAAAGAACATTTTGACGCTCTGGTCGATCGAAGTCCTTCAGCGCTAAAGGGCATGCTTCGTACGATCCTGGCTCGCCTGAGAGAAACCCAGGCCGCGCTCTATGAAAGCGAACGCATGGCGATTCTCGGCACGCTGACCGCGGAGACGGTTCACGACCTCAACAATCCGACTGCTGCAGTCCAACGGGCGGCCGAGCAGCTCGGGCCGGAAATTGAGGCTCAGAAACTCTCACAGGCGGATTTGGAAGAGCTCGGATTGACCAAGGAACAAATGGCAGTGTTGTTTCAGGAACAATCCAGAGGCGCTGAGCATGCATCAGATGCCCCGGAGCTCGACGCACTTGCGCGCAGCGACCGCGAAGCCGAGCTGGAGCTTTGGCTAGAAAATAAGGGCGTTGATGAGGCCTGGGAAATTGCGCCAACGCTAGTGGACCGGGGCTTCGAGGAATCGGACTTGGCGCTCCTGGGCGATCAATTCTCCGAAGGACAGCTGCCGCACGTTCTGAGCTACCTGTCCGGAGATTTCACGGTGCAGCATCTGATCGCCGAGATCCGGAGCGCAGCAACCAGCATCTCGAACATCATCAAGGCCTACAAGTCCTATGTGTACCTGGATCAAGCGCCTGTACAGGATGTAGACATCCATGAAGGACTGGACGGCACCTTGCTCATACTGGGTGGAAAACTCAAAGAAGGCATCAGTGTGCGAAAGGAGTATGCACCGGATCTGCCGAAGATCATGGCTTATGGCAGCGAATTAAATCAGGTCTGGACCAACCTGATCAAGAACGCCGCAGATGCGCTGGAAGGCAAAGGAGAGATCGTCATTCGCACCCGGCCCAACAATGGGTGGGTGGTGGTTGAAATTCAAGACAACGGACCCGGAGTTCCTCCCGAGCTGCGCGAAAAGATATTTGAAACAGGCTTCACCACGAAATCGCGCGACGAAGGGACCGGGTTGGGCCTCGGCAGCAGTCGCAAGATTGTCGAAGAACGGCATCGAGGGGAAATCCGCCTCACCTCCGAGCCCGGAAACACTCGCTTCGAAGTGCGGCTGCCGTTAAACTTTGAAACTATGTGAGGGAAAAGGCATGGCTCTACAGACCGAAACACCAGACAAAAAGACGATTTTAGAGCAAGTCAAAGTCATTGCGGTAGTTGGACTATCGCGGCGTGAGAGTCGGCCAGGATACTACGTGCCGGCCTATATGCATGCCGCCGGCTACCGCATTATTCCAGTGAATCCCTATCTCGAAGAAGCATTAGGCGAAAAGGCCTATCCGGACTTACTCTCCATTCCGGATCCGGTGGACATGGTCGTAATCTTTCGACGAAGCGAAGATGTGCCGCCGGTCGTTGACGAGGCAATCGAGATCGGCGCCAAAGTGGTTTGGATGCAGCTTGGGATCGTCAATGAAGAAGCTGCTACCAAGGCGCGCGCGGCTGGCCTGCAGGTGGTCATGAATTCCTGCATCAAGATCGATCACCAGCGCTTATTCGGGGGATACTGACGTCGTAAGCTGATGTTTTGGAACCTGTTTCTCGCACACCTACTAGGTGATTATCCGCTCCAGCCCATGTGGTTGGTGCGATCCAAGTCGCAGATGTGGGGGCTGGTGCTGCACGGCAGCATCCACCTGCTTACCCTTCTGCTCCTGGTGGGATCTTTCCGAGCTGAGATCTGGCCACAGATATTGGCGCTCGCGATCTTCCACTTTTTTGTGGATGTGGTGAAGTATCGAACCACAGAAGGCCGTCCGGAGTGGACGGTAAGTTCCTATTTCATTGATCAGACAGTTCACATCCTGTCCATCATTGTGGTGACCGCTTGGATCAATACCATCGTGCCCGAAGCCGGTGCGGCCTTTAATACGGCGCTGCTGATCTATATCAGCGGCTATATCATTGTCACGCACGTCTGGTTTGTTACTGAGAAAACCATCACCCATGCGGAATCCGAGTACAACGAAGAAGTACAAACGACTCTCTGGCCGCGCATGATCTCGCGTGCGACCTTTCTGACGGTCCTTCTGGCGGTAGGGGCGTTCGGAATCGGCATAGCTGCTGCAGTTCAACTCCCTTATTCCAGGAATACGCATAGGAGACGTGCGCTGATCACTGACCTTGTGGTTGTGGTGGTTGGGGCGGTCTTCATCAGCCTCGCAGTCAGCTCAGTCTAGTAATAACCCTCCGCGCCCACACCCTATATCAATGAGAGCAACTCTTTCTTCCCTGTTCCAAATTCGTTCTGACGAGGGCCGCAGCACGCTGCTGCTCATTCTGGTCATGCTGTTGCTGACCATGGGCGGTTCTATTGGTTCGCCCGGCATCAATGCGCTTTTCCTGGCTCGGGTTGGAGTTGAGTTTCTCCCGTACATGTTCATTGCGCTTGCTGGCCTGACGGTCGTGACCACGCTAGCGCTCACCGCGCTCCTGGGCCGGCTTCCCAAAAAGCGCCTCTACCTGATCTTGCCTGTAGTGCTTGGACTCTCTCAAGTTGTGGCGCGCTACCTGATTGGCCTCGATCTTGAATGGATCTACCCCGCGCTGTGGCTTGCCATGTACCTGTACTGGACCTTGCAGTTTCTCGTCGCCTGGGGTTTAGCGAGCATGGTGTTCGATACGCGGCAGGCCAAGCGGTTGTTCCCGCTTCTGGCCGCCGCCGGCATTCTCGGCACGACCATCGGTGGGTTTGCCACAAAACCACTGGTGGATGCAGTTGGGGCAGAAAATCTGATTATCGGGTGGGCGCTCGCATTCTTTGCGGCCACCTTCGTGATTCGGTTGGCGCTTCAAGATGTGCAAGAAGCTCCGCTGCGCTCGCGTTGGGATCAACCTTCCCTGGTGCAGGATATTCAGAGCGGCTACAAGTTTGTCCGTAAGTCGGAGCTGATGCGCTGGGTATCGGCTGGCGCGTTGCTCATGGGTACGCTGTTCTTCTTCGTGGTGTTTCCTTTTTCAAAGGGCGTGACTCAGGAATTTCCGGACGAGGATGCGATAGCCGGATTCCTTGGGGTGTTTGAAGGGTTAACCACGGCTGTAGCATTTTTGGCCTCCCTGTTTCTTGCCAATCGGATCTACGCCCGAATCGGATTTATGGGCGCGCTTTTAATATTTCCAATGATCTACGTGCTGGGCTTCAGTGCGACCGCACTCTATCCGGCATTTGCCACAATCGCAGCTTTGCGATTTCTCCAGCTCGTCTGGCGTCTTGGCGTTGCGGACACTGCTTATCAGGCAGTCTTCAACGTGGTGCCCGGCGAGCGGCGAGAGCAGACTCGTGCGTTTATTGACGGCGTGCCCCGGCAAGCAGGAGTGGCTCTGGCGGGAGTGCTTCTTCTCGTGAGCGAGAATGTGCTGGGACCGGCTGTCCTTTTCGCACTCGGAGCAGGACTCTCGGCGATCGCTATTTTCACTGGCTGGCGCGCATACCAGGCCTATCGAGGGGCCCTGGCACAAGCGCTTCATGCAGGTCAGCCGCATATGTTTTTCAGCGAAGAGGAGCCGTTTGGTGGCTATCAGAACGACGCCTCTGCGGTGGAAGTTGTTGTGGCGGGGATGTCGGATTCGGATCCTTCCGTCAGACGCGTATCGGCTGAAATCTTAGGCAACCTGCCGGTGCCCGAAGCATCGCAAGCGTTGGTGGATGCGCTTGATGATCCTGACCCCGAGGTGCGCGCCGCGCTTTTACGATCGCTTGCTGGAGCTGAAGCTACATCGGCGCTGCTCGACGTAACGGCTTGCCTGGCGGATTCGGAACCCGAAGTCCGGCTCGAAGCAGTGGAAACCTTGCATGCGCTTGCGGGCTATCCGAAAGGATTACTGGCTCAACTGGAGCCGCTACTGCTCGATCCGGCTCCTGAGGTCAGAAGCTGCGTGGCGATCACGATTCTCAAGGGTGGCCCACACCCAAACGCTCCGGCAGTTCTGGAGGAAATGGGCGGCGCGCAGGAGCCAGGCACACGAGTTGTGGTTCTCGAGGCGCTCGAAAGTTGGGGCGATCCTTGGGGATGGGATTTTGCTGTGGCTTCGATGCGCGATGATCATCCATCCGTGCGCCGGGCCGCCTCACAAGCGATGGCGAGCATCGATCCGACGGCTAGTTTGGGTTTGCTAATTGAGAGCCTCGGCGACGAGGACCAATCAGTTCGGCAATCGTCAGCGATAGCTGTTGGACGAGTTGGACTGACCGCCGTGCCATTCGTTGCAGAAGCTCTTGCTCGACCTGATCTGGAATCGGGCGCGCTGCTGGCTTTGGAGCAGCTGCCGATCCACAGCGAGCAAGGCAGGATTCACGGCTATGCTGAAAAGACTGCAGAGCGCGCTGCACACTATAACGGGCTGTGGGTCAGTACAAGTGCCACGCACGGGCTTGAGGTCGAACTGTTTGCCCACTCGCTGCGCAAGTTGTCGCTGCGGCACGCTCGGCATGCTTTGCAGGCAGTCGGCCTGATGACCGACCCCGGGGAAGTGTCAATAGCACTCGAAAATCTAGAGAGCCGTGATGCGAATCAACGCGCCAATGCGCTGGAAATACTCGATTCGCTGGGGCATCGGGACGTCATCTCTGTTCTACTGCCGATCTGGGAAACCACCCAGGATTCGGATAGCACAAACGGATTACGCGCTTCGATCGTGGTCGCTATTGAAGACGATGATCCCTGGCTCAGAGCGTGCGCTGCACTTGCCGCGAGTGCCATCGAAGATGGTGAGTTCAACCCGACGCTAAGTAATTTGCTCAAATACGATCCGGACCCGCTTGTGCGGGAGGCTGCACAGCGCAGCCTAGATGGAGGCTCAGACATGAAGGTTCTGCCGACGCTATCGATCATGGAGCGCATCCTGTTTCTGCAGCGGGTGCCGATGTTCTCCGAACTGCCCCCCGTGGAACTGAAGCAGGTAGCGGCCGTCGCCTGGGAAAATTTTTACACTGAGGGAGACTTAATCGCGCGTCAGGGGGAGACAGGGGACGCTATGTTCATCATCGTGGACGGTCAGGTGAACGTGCTTGCAGAGCCGGAACCGGGAGTGTCGGAAGAACTGGCGCTGCGCGGACCCGGAGAGTACGTCGGTGAGATGTCGATCATCAGCCAGGAACCGCGCATGGCCTCGCTGCGCGCCGCGGGCGACGTGCGCATGCTTTGCATTGGCCAGAAGGAGTTTGAAGGAATTATTCGCGAGCGGCCGGAGACCAGCCTGGCGGTGATGCGGGAATTGATTGAGCGGTTGAAGGAAGCGCAAGCTGGCGATGCAGCTTAGCCCCGCAATGCAGGCTCTGAGCGAGCCGCGAGCTCTCTGAGAATCCGGATCGCAACGTCTTCCATCTCTTGATCAGACCCCTTATCCCAAGCGATCTGATACTGGTCAGGATCGAGCTCTTGTTCAAGCTCTGAGCGAAGCGCTTCGGCTTCCTCACGGATGCTTAAGCTAATAAGAAGGCTGGATTGATCGATCTGCGAGTGCGGTAGTACTGCTGCGACGACTTCGACCGCTTCCGCACCTTTCCCCTGCGCCTTCCAAACCTTTGCAATGTTGATCAGGTTTGCGAGCGCGTCCCGGACCTGCCCTGTTTCCTGACTGATCTGAAGGCTGAGGGCATAGTTCACTTCAGCCTCGTCGAGCTCTTCTAGAAGAAAGTTGATCCGTCCCAAATTACTGTATGCGTACTGCATCCCACGAAGAAAAGAGACGGTTTGCAGTGAATCGATGGTCAACTGATTGATATCTCTTGCGACAGCCAAGTCGCCGCGCGCCTCGGCCAACCTTGAGTGTAAATTCTGTCCCCAATACGAATTCCAGGGGCCACCGGTCTCGGCCAGTAATTGATCGTGCTCCTTGAGGATGCGCTCGGCCTGTTCCAGGTCCCCCATCACAATATATTGGCCCGCAGCGATAGTATTCCCTCGCAGCGCCCACCACTTGTGTCCCATCGCATCACCGACTTCTGACAGTTCTGCCGCAGCAGCTATCGCATCAGACGGGGCTTGCAGGAATATTTTTCCAACACCAATTGCAAGCAGGGAGTAGGTCGATTCGTTTCGATAGCCGTTCTCCTTTAGCCAATCGAGCGAAAGCGAGGCCGTTGTCACCCCCTTTTCGGCAAACCCGAGGATCACCGTGAAAAACGCCCCGGCGGCCTGCAATTGGTTTGCAACGACATCGATCTGTATTCCCTCGGACGAATCCCTCAAGCTCTGCTCGGTGGTGGCGAAAAGCTCCATCCCCGCGTGCAGCCAGCAGCGCACCTCGTGAAAAAGCCAAAGGCCAAACAGCGATTTCTGCAATCTTTCCGCATCTCCGGCCTCGGCTAAGTACCTCCAGGCCCTTCTGATATTCTCGATATCCGCCTCGATTTCGTCCAGCGGCTCAGCTTCGCTTCCGAAAGTCAGCGGCTTTTCTTTGGCTGCTAGCATGTCGGCAAAATAGGAGGCGTGCTTTTGGCGGGTTTCTTTGCTTTCTTCGTCGGCGGTCTCAAGTTTTTGCTCGCCATATTGGCGAAGCATCTCGTGGATCTCGTAGCGACCTGTCTCCGGGTCACGGTGCAGGAAGGACTTGTCGGTGAGGCGGGCCAGTGATCGGAGTTTCGCGGCTGCGACTTCCGTGGCGGCCTCGCGCGTGAAGCCCCCGCGAAAGACAGAGAGCCGCATGAAGAGATCTTGTTCTGGCTCCTCTAACCGGTCCCAGGACCCATCAAATACTGCTTTGATACTCCGTTGTCGGTCCGGCGCGTCTTGAAGTTCCGTCTCGAGAAAGTCAAGGCTACTTTCGACTTCGTCCGCTATCTCCTCAAGCGAGAGCATATCCATCCAACCCGCGCTCAAGAGAAGGGCCAATGGTGTGCCATCAACAAGGCGGCAAATGCGCACCAAGTGCGGGACATCACTCTCTTGCAGCTCAAATTGAGGTTGAACCTGAAGTGCTCCTTGAACAAACAGTTGAGCGCAGCTTGCTGACAATGCTTGATCGACCGTTTGCCAGTCCGCAAATTGCAGGCCTGTCACATCAAACACGGATTCGCCGCGCAACCCCAGCCGCTCACGAGAAGTAGCCAGGATCTTGACCTGCGAAGCAATGGTAAGGATTTCATTGATCAGCGGAACACCATCTAAAACGTGTTCGAAGTTATCAACGACGATCAACAGGTCCATGCGCTGGAGATGCTGTATGAGAAAGTCTCTTGGGTCTTCTTGACTTGCAGGTCTCAAATCGAGCGCTTCCAGGAATGCCTGTACTATCTGCTCTGCCGAATCCAGCGGTGCCAATGCAACGAACCGGGCGCCGTCCGAATATCTCTCGAGTTCCTGACCCGCGACTTCTATCGCCAGCCGCGTTTTGCCCATCCCGCCTGGGCCCTTTAGGGTTACCAGTCTGACCCCGTCCTGACCTAGCAGCGTGCGTACATCTACGGTCTCCGACTGCCGGCCGATGAAAGCGGTCAGTTGTTCTGGCAAATTGTGTTTCGGTCCGATCTGTGTTTGCAGCGGAGGAAATTCTGACGGTACGTCGGCGATCGTCAACTGAAAGATCTGTTCTGGGCGTTTCAATCCCTTGAGCGGGTGCATTCCCAGATCACGGATCTCAACACCCTCCGGAAGATAGTCAGAAATAATTTGCTCCGTTGCGAGAGAGAGAAGAACCTGCCCTCCGTAGCCAAGCGAGCGTACGCGGGCGCATCGATTGACTGCTGATCCGTAGTAATCCCCCTCGCGCAGATCGGCGTGGCCAGTGTGAAGTCCCATGCGGATTTTTAGCGGTTCATCCGTTGGCCACGATTCAGTGATGAAAGCTTGTTGAATGGAGGCAGCAGCCGTAGCGGCGCCCGGCGCGTATTGAAAGACCGCGAACCGACTGTCCCCCTCCCCGCGAGGGCGAACGAGCATCCCCTCGTTCTCTTCCACCAGCTGTTCGATAATCTGGTCGTGTCTGACGAGAACGTTGCGCGCCGAGCCCTCATCGTGTTCCCAGAGCTCCGTGCTGCCTTCGATATCGGTGAAGAGGAAAGTAACGGTTCCGGTTGGTAGACCCAAAGCGTTTTGCTCCCAAGAATTCGTCGGAGGTGACCCGATTGCTCAGAGGGTATTGCGCCACCGCGCAGCTATATTAGTAGAGAATCTCGCCGTATTCAATCCGCAAAGTGATGGTCGTGGTACAAGGCGGCTATGGTTGGTTTGTTCACGGGAAGCCAATAATCTAGGCGAGCTATGAAGACGATACCCAGAACTATTCTTGCACTATTACTTCCACTCTTCCTGGCCGCCTGCTCGAATCCTGGGGCCGACTCTGCCCAATACGACACCCAGGTTCTGTTCATCGGCAACAGCCACACGTTTCACAATGATGTGCCCAAGATGTTCGAAAGCATGGCACGCGCAGGTGGACACTCGGTAAAAACCGACATGGTAGCGCACGGCGGATGGACATTGCTCGAACATGCCCAATCGGCTGAGACCACGCAGAAAATCCGCAGTGAGGAATGGGATTACGTTGTTTTACAGGAGCAGGGCGATGTCCCATCGTTTTCTAGCAGCCGAGAGCACGAAATGTACCCGGCGATTCGAGGGCTGCACAATGAAATTTCAGCCCGAGGCGCCGAGACGGTGTTGTTTATGACCTGGGGTCACCGTGACGGCTCGCTGGCAGAAGGCGTAGTAGGCTACAACGCCGAATCAGCTGTGGTGGAGAACACCTACGTAACGATAGGCAACGAGCTCGATGTCGCGATCGCGCCCGTGGGGGTCGCCTGGTGGACCGCCATGCGAAGCAATCCCAATCTGGACCTTTGGGTTGATGACGGTAATCACGCTACAAAGGAAGGAAGCTACCTTGCAGCGAGCGTCCTGTATCGCGTGATCCTAGGCCAAAGTCCCGGAAGAAACTCCTATGCAGCCGGGATCTCAGACGATTGGGCGCTGTTCTTCCAGACCGTCGCTGCGGAGACCGTTTCGGCGAATGCCAGCCGCTGGAATCTCCCATAAGGGCGCTTAAGGAGGGCCGTTGTGGTACAAGGCGGCTATGGTTGGTTTACGAAGCTGAGGCTGATAATCTGATCGGGCGCAATCCCAATGAGCAAGGAAGAGATCACTCGGCCCAGCCGGACGGTTCGTGTGAGTCCCGGGCCGGCCCGACGAAGACACCCTTGGCGGTCGACGTTATTGGTCGGCCTGGTGATGATTCCGATAATATGCGGCCTGACTTTTGCGGCCGCCGCATACGCTTCGACGACTGCGGTGCGACTGCCGCCGGTGAACTCCGAGATGCTTGGTCGCATCGCGGCCGGGTTCCTTCCAACCCCACCGAGCCCCCAGCCACCGCCCTCGCTCACTCCGATACCGACCTTTCGTCCTCGGGATACGGTCACAGCGGCTCCACTGGTGCAGCTCTCCTCTCCGCTCCCGAGCACAGCAACCGCAACTTCGAGGCCAACAGAGACCGCGACTGAGAGCCCAACGCCAACCGAGACTGCCACGCCGACGGAAACGGGAACCGCCACATCCACTCCCACCCCGACTCCAACCTCATCACATACGCCTTCTTCAACGCCGACCGCATCTCGTACCCCGACTGCAATTCGGACGCCAACCAGGACCCGTACGCCCACCGCTACTCGAACTGCAAGCGCAACCGTCCCACCACCTACATCGACCTTCACTCCAACCAGCGGACCGTCGCCGACAGCTACATGGACTCCCTCCCCGGCGCCGAGCGCAACGACCGATCCAGGCTGCGGTCCATCCGGGAACAGCGGCTACGAGAACACGCTGGTGTCCTTGATCAATGCGGAGCGACAGAGCCAGGGTCTGGCTCCCTACAACTCTCAGGGGCAGCTCCAGGCTGCCGCACGAGGGCACGGCACGGACATGGCCTGCAACGGTTTCTTCTCGCATACCGGCTCGAATGGTTCGAGCGTAAGGGATCGCGTGACCGCGCAAGGCTACGCCTGGTCGTGGGTAGGTGAAAACATCTTCGCTGGTGGCAGCGCTTCGCCGCAGTCGGCTTTTGATTGGTGGATGAACAGCGCTCCACATCGTGCCAATTTGCTCAACACCAACTACATCGACATTGGCATCGGCTATATCTACGAGCCCAACAGTCAGTACCGAGGCTATTTCATGGCCGTGTTCGCGCGGCCGTAAGATCGGGTCCAACCATAAATTCGTTCCTTCCCCCGCTCCGCCCAGCACCCCTACTGCTACAATGGATTCCAATGCGCAAAGCGGTATTTCTAACCTCTCCAGGACTCTGGCAGTACGGGCATGGGCCACAGCACCCCATGAAGCCCGAGCGCCTGAAGCGAACCTTCGAACTGCTGGAGAAAACCGGCGCGCTGCGGGCAGAAAACGTCGAGGTTGTCGAGTCGAAAGTAGCCACTGAAGATGAACTAGCGCTGTTCCATACTCCTGACTTCATCGAGATCACAAAGAAGCTAAGCAGCGGAGAGCACAATCTACCGGCGGAAGAATTTGGGTTCGGCCCCGGAGATAACCCTGTTTTCGATGGGATGTACGACTCTGAAGCTCTAAAGGTAGGGAGTTCGCTGCAGGCAGCTCGGCTGCTTCACGAAGGTGCGTGCGATGTGGCCTTCAGCTACAGCGGAGGCTTGCACCATGGAGGCCCTAACTTCGCGTCGGGCTTCTGCGTTTTCAATGACTGCGCGGTCGCTATCCAATGGCTGCTCGATCAGGGACTGCGGGTTGCGTATGTTGATATCGATGTCCACCACGGCGATGGTGTGCAGAACGCCTTCTATGAGACCGATCGGGTGCTGACTATCTCGCTTCACCAGGATGGGCGGACGCTTTTTCCGGGTACTGGATTTATCGAAGAGACGGGGAAGGGTGAGGGCGTGGGGTACAGCGTCAACGTACCGTTACCTCCACTCACCTATGACGAAGTCTACCTGCGCGCTTTCAGGGAGCTGGTGCCTTCTCTTCTGAAGCGCTTTAAACCCGACATTGTGGTGACGCAATTGGGAGTCGACACGCATTACACCGACCCGCTTGGCAGCCTGGCACTCACGACTAGCGGCCAACAGGTGCTCTACAGGCTGCTGGGCAAGGTGGCTCCAAAATGGCTTGCGCTAGGAGGCGGCGGCTACGCTATTGACGTGGTCCCGCGTTCTTGGGCTCTAGCGTTCGGAGAAATGTCCGGCCAGGAGCTCCAAAAAAGTCTGCCAAAGGGTTATCGAAAGAAGTACGGTGGAAAATTCCTGCGCGATCAGCAAGGGCCGGATCTCAAAGACGCGGTCCGGTTCCGTGTGGACGAGGCGGTTGACACGGTGATCGTGGCGGTGAAACAGGCACACGAGATAGAAGCCTGATCGATGGGCACGTTAGCTCTGCTCTTGAACGCCCTCCAATACCGCGTGCTCCTAATATGAGCGAAGAGGATTTCTCAAGGACCTATGAGGTGAAGTGGGCCGACCTGGACCCAAACGGCCATGTACGCCACTCCGTGTATGACGATTATGCGGCCGACGCCCGCATCCGATTGATGGAGGAAGGCGGCTACTCAGTAGCGAAATTTTCAGAGGAGGGCTTTGGACCGGTTGTCTTGAGGCAGGAGGCCCGCTTCTATAAAGAAATTACAGCTGGGGATACGATCACCGTCACGATACGACTAGCCGGGTTGTCCCCTGATGCTTCCAGGTGGAAAGTACATCATGAGATCCTCAAGTCTAACGGCGAAAAGGCAGCCGTGCTTAAGGTCGAAGGCACGTGGCTCGACTGGAAGACCCGAACTGCAACGGCGCCACCAGGTGATCTTATTCGTCTCTTTGACCAGCTCTCACAATCAAAGGACTTTGAGGAGCTTCGGTCGTTGATTCGCAAAGGTTAGCTCCCTAGATTGCTGACCATTGGAAATAAGCCCGCCGAAGCGGCCCGGCAGAAGTGCCCCAGCCACGACTCGAACGCGGAACCTAGGCTTATGGATTCGAGTCTCATGCTTCGCCCCGCATTAGCTTCCGGTAGCGACTTAGCCTGGCGCGGGCTGTGTATTGTTGGAATACTGCATGTGTCCGGAGGCCAAGCTGTTTCATAACGAATCGGTCAGGGATGCCGCGCTCAACTGCATCGGGGCCAGCCCCCCTCCGAAAATCGTGCGCTGATAGACGGAAGCCGACAAGTTTGCTCAGATAACTAAACAAATAGGTAATCCCAGCGGTAGTCATGGGTTGCCCCCCGATCTGGCTTACAAAAATCGTTTTGGTCTCAGAGTCGGCTAGCTGATTCCTTACGGTGAGCCAGGCCTTCATGGCATCAACAGCTTCATCGTGAATATAGACTTTCAGCTCGTACGCTCTGGGTAGGTACTTTCCATTGCGCCCTGTGGC
>Ga0255053_10000428_pt1 | contig 23262 bp, 20 predicted proteins | sample JV7_2_22_MG_FD_188635 | JGI IMG/M metagenome (GOLD analysis project Ga0255053, IMG submission 188635) | Seawater microbial communities from Jervis Inlet, British Columbia, Canada - JV7_2_22 | ecosystem: Environmental > Aquatic > Marine > Inlet | place: Canada: British Columbia | collected... | reverse complement strand
TCTGCAGGGCCGCTTCAACGTCAATAATCTGATTGATGACAACGGTCAGATCGAACAGGAGTCTCTGGAGCGTTTTCGTCGCCTGCTCGAGGCACTGGGTCTGGATCCCCGGTTTGCCGGCATTGCCGCCGACTGGCTTGACAGCAATGCCGAGGCGTCCTTTCCCGACGGCGCCGAAGACGCAATTTATACCGGCATACTGCCGCCGTATCGCAGCGCCAATCAAAGCCTCACGAGTGCCAGTGAACTGGCTGCGCTGGAAGGAATGGAGCGGGATATCTTCAACATCCTTCGCCCGCATATCACCGCGCTGCCCGGTCGGACTCATATCAACGTGAATACGGCAACCGCGGCCGTCCTTCAGTCCCTTGATGAAAATATGTCCACGGCAGATGTGGAGGGGCTGATCACAGAACGCGAATCTGCAGGTTTTGGCGATATTCAGACGGCGTTCCAGTCTTTGGTGACCCCGGATGTGCTAAATACACTCGAGGACAAGACGAGTTATTTTCAATTGAAGGTCGTGGTGCGGATTGATACGGTTCGGGTCACCTTGTATAGCGTGTTACAGCGCGGAGCCCAGGGCAGTGTTACTCCGATTCTGCGAAGTTTTGGAACGACCTAGTTGGACCATTGGTATGGCGGAATTTCTGGTAATTCGAATCGGCGATCAGCCCGGACAGGCGGCTGACTGGATTGCCGTCGACGGCACCGGCGCAAGAATTACGCAACCGCTATCGGGGCCGCTCATGGAGGCCCTCAACGATGTCGGCGACCGAAGTGTCATCGTTCTGGTACCAAGCGCCGAGGTTCTCACGACCAGCGTCGACATTCCGATCAAAGGCGGTGCGCGTCTCCAGGCAGCATTGCCCTTCGCGCTCGAAGAACATCTTGCAGAAGACATCGACAAACTTCATTTTGCAGCCGGCACGCGCCGGAGCAGCGGCAATATTCCGGTCGCCGTCATCAATCGCAATAGACTCAGCGAATGGATAGACATGCTGAGCGACGCCGGCATTCAACCGTCAGCAATGATTCCCGACAACTATGGCCTGGCCCGCATACCCGGAACGATAAGCCTGCTGGTGGCGGAAGACCAGGTCATGATCAATGACGGCGCGGATATCGAATTCGTCATGCAGGGCGTCAATCCCGGCGACGCGCTCGCCGCAATCGGAGCGTTGGATGCCAGCGACGATGAGGGCGAAGCGGAAGATCGGCCGCTGATGCCAAGACATGTCCTCGTTTACTGCGAACCGGAATATGAAGAACGCTATCAGCATGAATGGCTGGCACTCCGTCACGAAATGGAGAGTCTCGATGTGAATCTGCTGCCCGATGGCGTGATGCCGAGGCTGGCCGTTACCGTCGCAACCGGCGCCGGTGTCAATCTGTTGCAGGGAGAGTTCGGTGCTAGGAGGGAGTACTCTGGACTCTTCAAGCCATGGCGATATGCAGCCATCCTGTTACTGGCATTAGGATTCGTCGGCTTTGCTGCCAAAGCGACCGACTACTATGTGCTCAAGCGGCAGGAAGCGGACCTGAAGCAGCAATTCGAAGCTGAGTACCGGCAGATCGCGCCCGGTGCCGCTGCCGTCGTCGATCCTGCCCGTCTGATCGCCACGCTCAAAACCAGAGCGGGCAGTGCGGGATCGCCTTCCGTCTTTCTGCAGACGCTCGAGCAGCTCAGTCGTGCCCTGCAACAGAGTAAAGATGCGCGAATCGAAGCCATCAGCTACCGCGCTGGTGTCGTCGACGTGCGGCTGAGTGCGCCCAACGTGTCGACGCTCGACAGTATTCAGCGAGTCGTCGGCGAGAGCGGCCAGTTCGAGGCGGCCATACAATCGACCGATCAGGACGGCGAGCGGGTCAGCAGCCGAATTCAGATCAAGGTGCGGGGCGCATGAGAGACTGGTACGAATCTCTGCAGGCACGTGAACGTCTGTTCGTCGTAACGGCCGCAGTATTTCTTGCTTTTGCCGTGCTGTATCTCGGCATCTGGATGCCCCTGGATCGCGGGCAAAAGACACTGTCTCTGAGCGTCGAAACCTGGAAGACCGCGCTCGCAGAACTGCGACCTTTGAGAATCCAGTTGCAGGGCCCTGCATCCGGCCAGACGCAGGGCGCCGGACGAAACCAGTCGCTTGTTGTCATCATTGACAACACGCTCCGGGAGCGAGGCTTGTACAGCGCCTTGCAGAGGAGCCAGCCAACGACCGGCAATGGCATTCGCGTCGAATTCGAAAATGTTGCCTTCGATGATCTCGTGTTGTGGCTTGGGGACCTGAGCACTCAGTACGGGCTTCAGGTCCAGTCGGGGAGTTTTTCAAATCCGCGGGACAGCGAAGGACGCGTCAATTCGACGGTGACACTGGAACGATCCTGATAATGAGAAACTTCAGGCGCCTGATTCTTGCCGGAATCGTCACCTTCGTCCTCGGGCTGATCATTACGTTTCCTGCCAGGGTTGCCTACCAGTGGTTTGCGCCTGCGGATTTGAAGCTCAGCGGCATCAGTGGATCGATATGGCGCGGCACCGCCACACAGGGCTCCGTCGGCGGCATCTACCTGGCTGATCTCAGCTGGAGTTTCCGGCCCCTCGGCCTGTTGAGCGGCAGACTCGAATACGCCGCTCGCAGCAATCTTGCGCCCGGCTTTGTAGACGCGAATATCGGTGTCGGCGTCGGCGGCAGTCTCGCAATTACCGATGTCAGCGGCTCCCTGACTCTGGACATGCTCGCAGAGGTACTTCCGCTGAACGGCATCACAGGCGATGTCAGCCTGCAATTCGAGCAACTTGTAGTCGAGAATGGATTGCCGGTCGAAGTCAGAGGCACACTCAAGATTGCAAATCTCGTCTCGCGCTACCTCTCGCCATCGCCACTTGGTGACTACCAGGCGAGATTCGAAACGGAGGCTGACGGGATTCTGGGATCTGTCGACGCGATCAGTGGCGTTCTCGATCTGATTGGAACAATCAAACTGGGCCGCGACCGTAACTACGAGTTCGCCGGCAAGATCGCGGCAAAATCAAATGCACCGATCAATATCTCGCAGCAACTCCAGCTTCTGGGATCACCGGATGCCGACGGCCTGCGGGACTTTCGTATCGAGGGACAACTTTAGACTTCCCGAAATTCCTGCAACAGCGGAAAATACAGTGCCGTACGCACCGGCGCATCGGTCAGTTCACCGTAGAACATGGCATATTTTTCGAGCTGTGGCCGATACCGCTCCGACTCCTGACCGAGAAATCCTTCGAGATCGCCGCCTTCGTGCGTGCTGGTCTTGTAATCGATGATCCAGTGCACACCGTCATCATCGATCCTGATCCGATCTATGACGACGGATTCGACATTACCGTTCCAAATACCAGTAAGCGCTAACTCTGCGTGCCCTTCACCGTTCAAAGCCCACCTGCCTTTCGGATCAGCAAAAATACCGCGAAGTGCGTTCTCAACCCGATCGCATATTTCACCGACTTCTTTCGCGGGAACGCCGAGTCTCTCGGACCATTGCTGGTTGACTGCGCGTAATTCGGATAGCGTGTTTGCACTTAGTTGTACAGCGCCATCCGCCACCTTTTGTAACCAACGATGCACGATTGTCCCTGCATGTCGCGCGCTGCTGCCCACCCAATAGTATTCCACCACGGTTTCTGCAGACTTATCCGTATTACGATCTGTCGTGACTAATGCGGGCAACGCCGGAGCATCCGGCAGCTTCCACTGGCGCGCAAAGCGTCGCAGCGTTGGATCGACCAGACTGTTGTCGTCGTCCGATTTGCCGGACAATTCTGCGGCGCTAAAGGCATTTTCGAAGGTTGACTCCAACGATGGCCAGATTCGGTTCAACAAACTTCCTGCCTTCGGCGGACGAAAACTCTGAGCGTCGCTAGCAAGCGGAACATGGCCAAGCAAATGCAGGGATTTTTTGGCCCTCGTGCATGCAACGTAAAGCAGCCTGTCCTGCTCGAGCCTGTCCTTGTCGCGTTCGGAATTTTCGATAAATCGATGCAGTGGATCGCGCTCGAGTTCGGATCGGGGACCGACCGGGCTGATGACCATGTCACTACTGCCGCGACGGCCCGGAAAATTCAACCAGCTAAGGACTGATTTTTCGCTTTTGCCAGCCACCCGGCCGAGGCCATATAACAGGACGTGATCGAATTGCAGTCCCTTGGCCCGATGCATTGTCATGACCTGCAAGCGGCAGTCGCTGCTTGCGGCACTAGACACACGTTCATCGTCGAGCAAGCTCTCCAGTTTGCCAACATCTGCAAGCGTCCCTGCCGACTCGAGCTTATCGATGACAGCCAGGAACCGATAAATGTTTTCGAGTTCCCCCAGGCCACGCAGGAACACCGGCCCGCCAAGTGCAAACCAGGTCACCTCGACACGTTCTCTCAGAGAGTCGCCGGCGATCGTGCGCAGCTGTTTTTGCATCGTATGAACGAATGCCTGCACCTGTTTCGCCGCGTCCGCACTTAGCCCGGCAATACACTCTTCGGTTTGCAAAAGGTCCCAGACGATACTGTGCGAATCGTTTTTTACGATTCGATGCAGATCCTCCCAGGTCAGCCCGACCCAGGGACCGCGTAATAATGCCAGCCACGCAATCCGGTCGCCGAGGTGACACATTGCCCGCGTCAGGGCGAGAATATCGATGATTTCAGGCAGGTCGGTCAGCCTGTCGATCTCCACGGCCTGATAAGCGATGTCCGTTGTTCGCAACGCGGCAAGTAGCGAGGGTAGCGCTGTCCGACTGCGAACGAGCACGGCGGTCGTTTCATCGCCGCCGGCGCCCAGACACGCCTTCAGGATTTCGACACCCTGCTCTGCTTCGACAGCCGAATCGCTACCGAACAGCGGGTATATCCTGCACTCGCCTTTGCCCGCAAATTCTGGCACGGAGACGGCCTCGGCGTACGCGATTGCCGCGGTAGACACATCGTCTTCGGCGGGAAACGTCTCTTTGAAGGTATCGTTGAACCAATGCACAAGATTCTCGCCGGAGCGAAAGTTTCGGCGCAGGAGCAACGGTTGCAGAGTGAGGCCGCCAATTCCCTGGTCTCTTGCAAGCAGAAACTGACCGACTTCGGCATTTCGAAACCGGTATATCGACTGCATCGGATCGCCGACACAAAAAAGAGTGCGGCCGTCGTCATCTGTCCAGCCGGCGACGAGTTTCTCCAGAAAACAGTACTGGGATATCGACGTATCCTGCATTTCGTCGATCAACAGATGACTGATCTGGTAGTCGAGCAGCAGCGCCATATCGCCGGGATCATCGCTACCACCCAATGCGAGACTTGCCGCCTGCGCGACTTCTATGTGGTCGACGACGCCGCGCTCTCCGAAGATTCGGCGAAGCTCAGCCACTGCAAGCGGCAGCAGGTTCAACAGGGCAAGCAAGACATCCCATTGCTCGTCACTGTAGCGATGCGGCGGCAGTTCACGAACGCTGTGCAGAGTCTGACGCAACTCGTCCTGGTCGCACAGTTCCCCGAGCAGCGCAAGCATCTCTTTTTTCTCGCCGTTGTCCGAAGACGGGAAGCCATCCCGCTTGGTCACGGTCTTGCGCCATGTGCCCGATTTCGTGAGTAAGAGTTCTGCAACGCCGCACCAGTCAGACGTCGCGTCCGCATCTGTTGCCGGTAGCTCGGCCTGCCCAGCGAGTGCGGCGACCGGATGATCCGCATCGCTTTGGCGCATGTTCTCTGCCGCGTAATCGGCCAGGCTCAGCAACGCCCCTGTCAGCCCGTCGGGCATCAGCTTCCGGACGAGGCTCAGTCGCTCAACGATGATTTCGTGAATACATTTTTCCAGCTTGTCGCGCACGGCTTCAATGTCTTCGCTTCCGGAACTACCTCCTCCGACAATCCCTAACCACTGGTCCCGCGTTTCGAGCATGCGCGCGACATATTCGATATAGACGCCCGTGTTGTTGTCGAGATGCACGAGCGTCAGCTCAACGGAGTCTCGCATGCGATCGGATGTCGCCAGCCAATCGAGTGTTGCTGCTGCGGCGGTTCGGTAGATCGCCTTCATTTCCGCATCCGCGAGCGTCTGCGGCGTCCCGCCAAGTGTCGAACTCAGGGGCATGGCCCTCGCGATACCTGCGCTGAGTGCGTCCAGAGTCTGGATGCGCATGCGTCTTGGAAAATCGCCCAGATTCCATTCGAGTTCGGCATCGCGATCGAGAACGGCATTCGCTGCGTCAAACGTGATGCGCTCGTGTGCCTTGGCAGGCTTCGCGCCGGCTTTTGCATTGCTCAGGGCATCGAGAACGCGAATACGCATTTCTGCTGCCGCTTTTCGCGTAAAAGTTATTGCAATGACTTCTTCCGGATTGTTGACGATGGCAAGGAGTTTCAGATAGCGCTGAATCAAGAGCTCGGTCTTTCCCGAACCCGCGGGCGCCTGGACGATCGTTGAGCGCGTAACATCCAGCGCACTCAGGCGCGCGCTCCGGTCGGCCGCGATGAGTTGATCATCGTTCAATACGTAAACGCTCCTCGAAACGGCTAAGAATGTTAAGCGGTCGGGTCTTGTCGCGTGGCAGGTTCAGATTGATACGCGCATCGCCCTTTGCAATCTGTTGCATCGCCATCGCAACACGTTCTTGCCAGGCGTTCAGCCGCACTATCCACTGATCGGCACGCTTCGCATCCCACTCGCCGCTTGCAGCTGCGCCGCTGTAACTGATAGATCGGCTATCGATATTAATCAGTATCAGGCCGCCGATCGTCTTCTCGAGGGCGCATGTATAAACGACGAGCTGAAGATCGTGCGGGTCGCCGTTACGATTCAGAAAAACACTGGGCTGGCCGGTCTTGTAGTCGGCGATCAGAAAAGATCCGTCGGACAATCGATCGATACGGTCGATTCTTATTTTCAACCGTACGCTGGACTGCTCGAATTCAATTTCCTGCTCGACCTCATCGATAAAGAATGTCGAGCGTTTAAGTTCTTCTTCGATAAACGTGTCGACAAGCGCATAAAGTCGCACGCGCTCGATCGCCAGTATCCGGCCAAGCACCGGGTCCGCGTGCCACAGAAATTCCCTGAGCGAGGAATCAACGGCCTTGGAAATTCGTTCCTTCCTGATCGGAGCGGTCCACTGCCGAATCTCATCCTGCGATGGCCTCTCCAGAAAGAGAGTGTGCAGTACCTTGTGAATCAGGCTGCCCCGCTGTGACGGAGACAATCCGGTCGCTACCGTCTCCAACTCCTTTACGCGAAGCCGGCCATGCGCAAACGCCGAGAATGGTTCCGTCGCCTGACGCTGCACCGTATAAGCTCCGCCTGAAACATCCTCATCCGGCTGTACCGCAGGGACCGGATCCGTGGGCGGACTTTCGGTGTCACGAGCGCCCAGAAGATCGGCCGCATGCCAACCCGGATCAGCTGACGTTTCCCCGATCACAGGCTGAAGAAGGCCAATCAGAGGAGTGGCGGAGATTTCGAATTCCTCGCTGGCCTGTGGCCAGCTCAATCTGACCCGTGGGGCGCTTTTCACCAGCCGGTCCAGGACTCGTCGCGAGTACGCCAGCGTGTCCTCAGGCGTCGCGTCAGGCATCGCGTGCTGCCGCTGCAGTTGCCTGGACACCAGCGTCAAGGGATGAGATGCCGGCGGCCAGCTGTCTGCGTCCAGTCCGGACACCCACAGGCTGTCGAAACTCATGCCTGCGGCTTCGAGGGACCCAAGGAGCTGTACGACGCCGGCCCGTGACTCCGGCTGGTAGATAGAGTCACTGGCAAGGGCGCTCAGCCGTCTGCTCGCCTCGGCATAGGTCATTCTCGGGATGACGATATCGAGCCTCGCAAGGTCATTGAGCAACTCCCGCCAGCGATTGAGCAACTGAAACTCGTCGCTGGACAATGATCTCGAAGCCGGCCACCGAAGCTCCCTTAGTAAGCTGTCAATCTTGTCCGCCCAGGCGGCCGGGCTGGCCTTGACGCCCGCGCCGGCCTCGAACGAACTGAGTGCTTCAATCCCCTCAAGCCACTTTACGGCGTCAGCGTCCTCTGCCCGTTGTTTCAGCAGACGATGCAGGGCAGATGGCGTCCACGTCTGGTCCGGCAGCCGGCGCAGGTACAGCTCGAGTTTGCACCGACCCGACGTTTCCTCGGTGCATATGAATTGCGAGCGCAGCAATATGCTGATTTCGGCAAATGGCAGTCCGCGATAAACCCACTGCAGCAAGAGCAATGCCACCGTGACTGCCGGATACTCGGATAGTCGCCGGCCATAGGATGTATTGACGGCATTTCGTAAAGCTTCGCCCCCGTATTGCCAACCGGGAGCGATGCCCTCCCTGATCAGTCTTTCAATGCTCGTCGCGTTTCTGTCCAGCGAGGAGGAGACAATACCGATCGTTGCACCGGGATTCCTTGCCAGTTCTCTACGTGCCCATGCGCCTGCCGCACGGAGCTCTGCGTCGGTGTCTGCGTATGCGCATGATTTGAGCTCACCGCAAGAATCGCCAAGCGTCGCGGCCGACACGCCACAGCCCCGCTTCGTCATTATCGAGACAAGCTGTTCAACCGCCGGGGTCAGACGGTCAAAGCCGGCATAAACGAGCTGCCGGGGTACGGCAACGGCGCTGGATTCGAAAAGACCAGTCACGAGCCCTGTCAGTAGCGCACTGTCTATCCAGCCCTCTTTTGCAAGAGCCCCCCGGTACTTCCGCGCTGCCGACGCGAAAAGCTGCTCGTCCTGACTGCGCGCCGCGGACGATAATTCTTGCAGCGGCACCCGCCAGTCATGCAGGCGCCGCCAGGCTTGCCTGGCTTGTCTGACCAGGGCGGCGATATTGAGCAGCTGATCGCCGGCCTGTCCCCGCAAACATCGCTCCCAGACGATACTGCTGGCGTGCTTGCTCAGGACGACAGGCAGCGCTGCGGCGGTGGTATTGACGATCGATGCGAGCCAGTCGTCCAGGTAGCTGATATCGGGTGACAGCCAGGCTCTGCGGCCCTTCGCCAACTGTTGCTTGCCGTATTCTGACGTCAGAACGCGCGCGAGCCGCCGACTCGCGGTGATTATGGTGCTGTTGTCAGACGCTGCCTCGGATAAGCACTGATACATCTAGATGTGCTGTTCGAGCAATGAGTCGATTCTCGTGAACACCTCATGAATGGTATCGGGGTCCGGCAATGTGGTAATGCGGAAGTGATTCGCATACGGCGTGTTAAAGCTGGTGCCCGGCGCTACGAGAACGTGCTTGTGCTCCAGCAGTTGCAATGCAAATTCCTGATCATCGATTTTTGCTGCCACCTGATCACTCAATTTTATGAACGAGTACATCGCCCCCATTGGTTTCTGCATGCTGAGATAATTACTTTCAGCAACGCAATCGATCACCGCCTGACGTGACTGATACAGTCGTCCACCAGGCTCGACCAGATCACGAATACTTTGAAAGCCGCCCAGCGCCGTTTGTACTGCCCACTGACCCGGCACGTTACTACATAGTCTCAATGCCGCCAGGAGTTCCATCCCGTGCATGAATTCTTCTGCACGATCCAGTTCGCCGCTGAATACACACCACCCCACGCGGTAACCACATGCGCGATACACCTTTGAAAGACCGGAATACGTCAGACAGACGGTGTTTCTTACAAGCGTCGCGAGCGGCACGAATTCCGCCGACTCATAGGTCATTTGATCGTAGATCTCGTCGACGAGTATCACCAGCCTGTGGCGTTCCGCCAGCGCCACCAACTCATTGAGTACGCTGCGATCATAGACAGCGCCGCTGGGATTGTTCGGATTAATAATAACCAGTGCTTTCGTTGTCGGACTCAGCATTGCCTCGATGGCAGCGATATCCGGAACGAACTGCTGCTCCGGCGGACAGGGATAATGCCTGACAACACCGCCATTCAGTGACACGGCCGCAGACCACAGCGGATAGTCGGGGCTCGGAACCAACACTTCGTCGCCGCGATTGAGGAGTGCCCGCAGTGACAGGTCGATGAGCTCGCTGACCCCATTACCGATGAACACTTCTTCGGCCGTCACGCCGGCGATGCCGCGATCCTGCTGTTGCATGACGACAGCCTCGCGCGCCGGGAATATGCCTTTCTGGTGACTGTAGGGTTCGGACTGGCCCAGGTTTTCGATCATGGCAAGACGCATCGTTTCCGGCGTTCTGAATCCGAAAAGGCCGGGATTGCCGATGTTCAGTGAGACGATCTCGTATCCGAGTCGCTCCAGCTCGTGTGCCCGATGGGAAAGCTGGCCACGGATTTCGTACCTGACATCCGCCAAGGCAGCGCTCGTACTGATGACGTCAACCACGCCTTTTATCTGATCCGCTCGTTTCGCCATTCGCTTTCACCTGGGCAAATTTATATCGCATCGGAATCATACAGATTCGCTATGTCCTCGTCGGAATATCCGAGAATCTCTTTGAGCACCTCTGTCGTATGTTGGCCCAGAATCGGCGGCGCGGAATTGTATTCGACCGGCGTATCGGAAAATCGTACAGGATTTGCGACTGTCGGCACATCGCCCGCGGTGGCGTGCTTCAAAAACTTGAGGATTTCCCTCTCGCCGATGATCGGCTCTGCAAACACATCAGCCAGATCATTGATTGGCCCGGCGGGAATGTTCTTCGACGCGAACCGACCCAACCATTCCTTGCTGGTCCCTTTGCTTATTCTCTCGCCGAACCATGAGATCAGCTCGCCACGATTCTCGACCCGTGCCCGGTTTGACGAGAATTTTGGATCCTCTGCGATCTCCGGGCAAGCCAGCAGAGCACAGCAGTCCGAAAATTGCCTGTCATTACCGACCGCCAGCATCAGGTAGCCATCGGCGGTCTGAAATGCCTGGTATGGAACGATGTTCGGGTGCGCCGTTCCCCTGCGAACGGGTGCCTGGCCTGTCAACAGGTAGTTCATGTTCTGGTTGGCAAGCCAGGCAACCTGGCTGTCGAACAGCGGCACGTCGATGTGCTGGCCCTCGCCGCTTTTCTCCCTTGCCGCCAGCGCCGCCAGGATCGCGGTCGTTGCGTACATTCCCGCCATGATATCGGCGATGGCAACGCCCACCTTGGTCGGCCGACCACCGTCGGCATCGCTTTCGCCGGTGATGCTCATCAGCCCGCCAGCAGCCTGAATCATCGCGTCATAGCCTGGCTCGCCGGACCTGGAGCCCGTCTGACCGTATGCCGAAATCGAACAATAAATCAGTCGCGGATTCAGCGCGCGTAAAGACGCTGCGTCGAGCCCATGACGTTTCAGTGCGCCAACCTTGAAATTCTCCAGAAGAATATCGCTCCCGGCGACGAGCTTTCGAATCAACTCCCGGCCCGACGGATGTGCCAGATCAACTGTTATGGATCGTTTATTGCGATTGCAGGCCTGAAAATACGCTGCTTCATTCGTCTCGTTGCCGTCGGAATCGCGCAACCAGGGTGGCCCCCAGGCCCTGGTGTCGTCACCTGCCTGCGGACGTTCGACTTTAACCACCTCTGCGCCGTAATCTGCGAGTAGCTGGCCGGCCCACGGACCCGCGAGCACACGGCTCATATCGATGACTCTCAATCCTTGCAGGGGTCCGGGCATGCGCGGACTCTACAACGGATACCGGGCAATAAAAACCCGGCCAACCCAAAGGGTTGGCCGGGCGGGTCCGCACGGAGATTGCGGATTGCGCGACTGAATCGAACGATCAGATGTCGTATCGACTCAATCTAGCTCTTCAACCTCGGCACCTTCTAATGGCTCTGGCGCCGGGGCCTGTTCTTCGGCCGGATCTTTTTTTCCGAACCGAACAAGTAACCAGTCTGCTTCTTCCGGGCTTACGCGTCGAATTGAAGCAATCCTCGCCGTATCCCGACCTGCTGTGTCAAAAACGAGCGCATCGCCGCCGTATGGACAAAGCTGATCATCCCGGGACACCGTTCCAAGCTGGAACGAGGACCCGAGCCCCCAGGCCGGACTGAACAATCTGACAAAGTAAGGGCGTTTTGCCGATGCCCAGATCAGGAGGTTCTTATCGTCCAGGGCCGTATAGTCTCGGATAGTCCGGATCGAGATGCAATCCGAGCCCCGATAATCGAGGTCGAATTCGGGGTCCAACTCATCGGCAGGGGACTGAAAACTTAGTAATAAAATACTTGAGATATACACAAGAAGTATATGTTTTAAAAGATTTTTTTTGGCTATTTTTATGTTCAAATCTAGGGCCGTGAGCGGGTGGAAATAACTGCCGTTCTGAATATTTCGACTGGCTGATTTCGCATTAAGTTCATCGTATATCCGCAGCGATCGGACGTCCGGGATCCCGAATCCACTCACTCCATGAGCCGACATAGAGTCGCGGTTGCGGGTAGCCGGCCACGCGGGCGGACAGGGCCAGGTGGCAGGCGGTCACACCCGAGCCACACATGGCGACCCAGGCCTGCCGGGTGTTGCCACCCAGTATTCCTTCCCAGCCGTCCCGTAGCTCGGACGCGCTCTTCCAGCCGCCTTCTGTGTTAATTGCCGCCGAAAACGGGTGATTCAGGGCACCCGGGACATGGCCAGCCACTGAATCGATCGGCTCGCGCATTCCTGCAAATCGAGCCGGGTCGCGGGCATCGACGATCCTCACTGCATCGCCGGATTGCATGGAAGCCACGAGCTCGCTGGTCGAAACAGTGAGTGCCTCATCAGGTGACGGCTGAAAAGTTCGGCTTGTGATTATTTCTTCCTTGTCCGAAAGCGGGTATCCGGCGTGCTGCCAGGCGGCGTAGCCGCCGTCCAGCACGGCGACCGAATCATGCCCGAGCCATTTCAGCATCCACCACAATCGGGCGGCGATCGCGCCGCTGCCATGATCGTAGACCACGACCTGCGTCTCGTTGCCGATGCCCCAGGCGCCGAGGGTCTTTGCAAAATCCTGCGGCGGCGGCAGCGGATGCCGGCCCGTGGATTCTGTAACGGGACCGGCCAGGTCTTTGTCGAGATCCGCATACCGGGCACCGGGAATGTGCCCTTGCTGATATTCGTCACGGCCCTTGGCCGGCTGCATCAGGTCAAACCGGCAATCCACCACTGTGACGGAATGCCGATCCAGTCCTTGCTTCAGATCGTCAACGCCGATCAGGAATTCGTAATTTGCCATTTCAGGTTGATTTCCTGTCAATACCTTATTCACGCCTTGTACAGCGGTTTGACCTCGGGGACAATATGCCGCCCTGCGACCGGGGATACCGGGAGATACTTTTGTGGAAAGAATACTTGTCGGCCTGAAGCGCGTTGTCGACTACAACGTGCGAGTCCGTGTCCGTTCTGACGGCTCCGGCGTAGAAACCGATGGCGTAAAGATGAGCATCAATCCGTTCGACGAAATTGCGCTCGAGGAAGCATTGCGTATTAAAGAGCGCGGCGAGGCCAACGAGGTTGTGGTCGTATCGATCGGCGGAACAGAGTGCGAACAGCAATTGCGCACAGGGCTTGCGATGGGTGCCGACCGGGCTATCCTCGTCACAAGTCAGGAACCGGCGAATCCGCTGACTGCCGCAAAGATTTTTCTGGAACTCGCCACGCGCGAATCCTCGGAACTCGTCATTCTTGGCAAACAGGCGATCGATGACGACAACAGTCAGACCGGCCAGATGCTGGCGGCACTGTGGGGACGCCCGCAAGCAAGCTTTGCATCGAAAATCGAATTGGACGGATCGACGGCAAAGGTGACGCGTGAAGTCGATGTCGGACTGGAAACTCTGGACATCGACCTGCCGGCCGTTGTGACGGTCGATCTTCGTCTTAACGAACCGCGATACGTAAAGCTGCCTGACATCATGAAAGCGAAGAAGAAGCCTCTGGATCATGTCGCTCTCGATGAGCTTGGCGTCGAACCGGCTGCATCGATGACAGGGGTCGCATTCGAGGACCCCGAGCAACGTCAGAAAGGCATCATCGTCGAAGACGTCGCGGCTCTGGTTGCCGCGTTGAAAGAAAAAGGACTGGTGTAATGTCGAAAATACTCGTAGTCGCCGAGCACGATGGCTCGTCCCTCAATCCCAGCACGGCAAAGTGCCTGTCCTGTGCCGCTGAAATACCTGACGCCGAAATACATGTCGCAGTATTTGCAGATGGCGGCAGCGATGTTGCAGCTGCGGCAGCGGAGTTGCAGTCTGTTGATAAAGTCCTGCTCATCAACAATGCCGCGAACCACTATCCGCTGGCGGCAGTGATAGCGCCGCAGCTCGTTGCGATCGCCGACGATTACTCACACTTGCTTGGCCCCTCGACGACCTTCGGCAAAGACCTGATGCCCAGAGTGGCCGCACTGCTGGGCGTCAATCAGATCAGCGACGTAATGAGCGTATTGGGAAGCCACAAATTCAGGCGACCGATCTATGCGGGCAACGCGATTGTTACGATCGAGGCACCGGCCGATCGCCCGCTGGTCGCCACCGTCAGAATCGCTTCATTCAAGAGTGTCGGCGCAGGCAACTCCGCGCCCGTGGAACAGTCCTCGCCTAATGCCGAGATTCCCGATCACACGCGCTTTGTCGATCTGCAGGCCGGCAAATCGGATCGGCCGGATTTGCAGTCGGCGTCGAAAGTGGTCTCCGGAGGGCGCGCGCTCGCCAGCAGCGAAAATTTCGAGATCATTTTCAAATTGGCGGATACACTCGGCGCCGGTGTCGGTGCATCGCGTGCAGCGGTCGACGCAGGATATGTTCCCAACGAAATGCAGGTTGGACAGACGGGCAAGATCATTGCACCGGAACTCTATATCGCAATCGGTATTTCGGGCGCCATTCAGCATCTGACCGGCATCAAGGATGCCGGCACCATCGTTGCCATCAACAAAGATGAAGACGCGCCGATCTTCGAAGTAGCCGATATCGGCCTGGTCGCAGATCTGTTCGAGGTCGTTCCTGAACTTCAGGCCGCCCTCAGTTCCTGATCAAAGATTCGCGAGGATTGATTCTGCGGAACTGACGTCAAGCTTGCCCGGCTCTTCCACGGCAATGTGAGTTGCAACCCCGTCGTCGACGATGATTGCAAATCGCTGGCCCCGTATGCCCATTCCGAAACCGGTACCGTCCATTTCGAGATCCAGCGCCTTGGCGTATTCGCCGTTACCGTCGGCAAGCATCGTGACATTTTCACCAACGCCTCGATCTTTCCCCCATGCATTCATGACGAACACATCATTGACGGCCATGCAGGCAATCGTGTCTACACCTTTACCGTGCAATTCGTCTGCGTGATCGACGAAACCCGGAAGATGATTCATTGAACAGGTCGGTGTAAACGCGCCGGGAACTGAAACCAGAACCACTTTCTTTCCACCAAACAGCTCTTCTGTTGAAACCGCACCGGGCCCGGCATCGGTCATCACGCCGAATACACCCGTTGGCATTTTTTGTCCCGCTTGTATAGACATGGCACTCCTCCTGAGAGTACGTAACATATTGTTTATAATAATCTTTTTCTATATTTCATTGTCGGCAACATGGACGATCAAACCGTCGAGTGCGTCGCTCATTTCGATCTGACAGGTCAGCCGACTGTTTTCTTTTCTCTCATAGGCGGCGTCAAGCATGCTGTCTTCCATATCGTCCATCTCGGGCAGACGTGTCATCCAGCTTTCATCGATATAACTGTGACAGGTCGCGCACGCGCAGGCACCGCCACATTCGGCAACGATTCCCTCGACGTTGTTGTTTATCGCCCCCTCCATGACAGAGTAACCATAGTCCACTTCGGCTTCGACGCGTTCGCCGGCTGGGGTTATGTAGATAACTTTAGGCATCTTTGCCTATCGCCTCGAGTAAAAGGGCGCCATTGTAGGGACGCTGACCGATTTCGGTCAACGTCCCTATATCTGGTTTGTTGCGGATGCCAGCCGAATCGGCGGGGATCAGGTTCGGCCGCTGGCTTCCCGACGCTTCGCGAGTTCCTGAATCTGCTTTCGGGCCGAAGCTTCAGCCAGCGCTATTTGCTCGTTCCGCGCGATATCGCTTTTGATCACTTTGATCCACTGATTGGCGATTCTGGCTGAGCGCTTTGTCTTTCGCGCCTCACGAAAAGCATTGATCGCTGCTCTGTACTTTTGCTGGTTATAGAGGCACATGCCCAATGAAATCTGGGCATTGTCAGGGCTCTTGATGCCGCCCTTCCTTAGGCCCGCCTGCACGGCAGCAACGCAATCGCTGTAACGGCCGAGATTCAGATAGGCATTTCCAAGCCTGAGGTCCAGCTCACCCTCGTCGCTCAATCTCGCAGCTTCTTTAAGCGCGGGAATGGACTTCTCGTCTTCCTGAGCAAGCTGCCAGGCTTGTGACAGCAGGCGGTAATTCTTCGCATTGCGCGCAACCCTGCCGGCTTCCATCTCTTTCGTCAACAAAGCCCCTGCCTTGTAGGGTACTTCGTTCTGCATATAGAGCTGCGCCATGGTGACGAGCTCCGATTCTCTCTCCAGCATGCCCTGCGTGTGTGCCGCATCGTAGGATGCAAACAGGTTGTTTTCTTCATTCAACTCGGTATAGGCGCCGGCGAGTGAGAACCAGTATCGCTTCTTCGGCCAATTAACGAGAAGAATCTTCTGGATATCACGAACCTTGCGGTAATCCTCCTGCTGGAAATAGGCGAAATTCAGGAGAACATACCAGTCTTCCTTGACCGGCTTTTCGCGTTTCCTCGCAATCTCCATCGCCGTTTCGATCGGCTTGATCATGTCGCTGTAACGGTTGGCCTGGTACAGATTCTGGGCGTAAAGAATGTAGGGCTCCGGTGCCGGATTCAGCTCCAGCGTGAACCACTGTTCTATGAGTCGAATCGCCTTATCATATTGTTCCTCCATAGTCGCAAGCTGTGCCAGCGTGTAAACAGTCTGCTTCCTGATCTGTTCTTCCAGGCTCGGGATACGGAGCATTTCCTCGTAAGTTGCCATCGCGGCCTTGGTATTGCCCATGTTGTAATGAACGAAGCCGATATAATTGAGAACATTCGACTTCTCGTACTCGGTAAGCTTATCGCTGCGATTCAGGCCATCAAGAAGTCTCAGCGCCCCGTTGTAATCTTCGGCGTCGACTTTATCCTGCGCCTGCTGAATCTTGTCATACACTTCCTTGCTGACTGCCTGCGCCTGCTTGGTCTTCTGTTGATCTCTTTTGTTTCGCTCATCTTCCTGCGCGAATGCGGCACCAGCCGCAAGCATTCCTGCAAGGAAGATCAGAATAATCTTCTGTGAAATACCAGATTTGATTTTCATTTCGATAGTTTCCCTGTTGAGTCCCGCACTCTTGAACGGACAAGCTGATCCTCAGCTATTCCTCAATCTTGAATGTGATCCGGGTCTTGACGCCCGCCACTTCGACTGGCTGGCCATCAACGACCCGTGGTTTGTATTTGAACTTCAGAACGGCCCTTGTCGCCGCGCGATCAAACAGGCTGCTGGTCGAGAATGTGACGATAGGATCCTTGACGGTACCGGTCGAGGTCACCGTGAACGACATGTCGACGTATCCTTCGATGCCTCGCGAGAGCGCTCGGGCCGGATAAACAGGCGCAACCCGGACGATCGGCAGATAGTCGCCCTCGGCGATGTTCATGCCACCAGGGCCGCCGATATCCACGCTCGAGGCGACGGGTGGCGGAGGGATATTGATCGTCGGCGCGTTCGGATCTACGCTATCCATATCCTGTGGCGGAATCTCAGGTGGCACCTCGGGGGGCTTCGGCGGCTTTTCGGGTGTTATGTCCTCGGTATTGAGATTTTCATTTCGTTTTACGCGAACGAATTCGAGCATATGTCTGTCACGCGGCGAGCTCAATGCACTCTCGCCGAATTCGATCAGCAGGTGCATGATGAAAAGCAGGCTCAGTGTGACCAGGGTGCCGGTAACGATAGCGAATACGTATCTGCCGATCATGATTTAGCTCTCCTGTACCAGATGTGCCGGAAATCAGGTGCCATTGCTACCTCAGACACCGGATACGGCGGTCGGTTCCTAATCCGGATTGGCGGCAATGGATACGTTATACACGCCCGCCTGGCGGGATGCATCCATGACGATGACAAGCATCTCATTAGTCGATTTCTTGTCCGCCTGAATGACGACGGAGCCCTTCGGGTTCTCGGCGTGCAATCTTTCGATATTGGCTCGAACCGCGCGGGGATCGATCAGGCGCCGGTCGATCCAGATCTCATCATTTTGACTGATGGCGATCAGGATATTGGCGTCTTCGACCCGCTGCGACGTGGGCGCATCGGGCCGGTTGACGTCGATGCCTGCTTCTTTGATGAATGAAGCGGTTACGATGAAGAAAATAAGCATAATGAAAACAACGTCCAGCATCGGAGTCAGGTTGATTTCATTTTCTTCCTCGTCTGCACCCATTCCTGCATTTGATCTACGCATTGATTTTACCTTTTAGTGATCCATTGTGAGCGAGTCCTCGAGGAACAGGACTTCACGTGTCGCACGGCGGCTAAGCAATGTGACAAGAAGAACGCCGGACAGGGCCCCAACCATGCCCGCCATTGTCGGTACGGTGGCCTGCGAGACGCCCGCAGCCATCGCGCGCACATTTCCCGATCCGGACACCGCCATGACCTCGAACACCTTGATCATTCCCGTTACCGTGCCCATAAGGCCCAGCAAGGGGCACAAGGCGACGAGCGTCTGGATCATCGGAATGCCGTTACTCGTTGCCTCGGAAAATTGCGAGATCATCTGTTCGCGAATCTGATGCGCATTCCAGGACCGACGTTCGCCACGCGACTCCCAGGCTTCGTGTATCTCGTCGGACAGAGACTTCATCGTCGAGCGGAAATACAACAAGCGCTCGATAATCAATACCCACATGAAGAAAATAGTGATCGCTATCCACCGCAAAATGGGGCCACCCAGTTCCATGAAGTCCCGGATGGCCTCAAAGCTGTCAGCTAGCCAAAGCATCTTGTCTCCTTGACGATCTAGCCGTGCCGCTCAGAATGTGAGGCAACGATGCCCGCGCTTTGCGAGTGGAGAATGTTGATGATCTTGCGGCTCTGGCCACTGACCAGCGTATGAATCAGTACCATTGGAATTGCAACGACCAGTCCAAGAACCGTCGTCATCAATGCCTGAGAAATACCACCGGCCATCATCTTCGGATCACCTGCGCCGTAGAGCGTGATGACCTGGAAGGTCTTGATCATGCCCGTGACCGTTCCAAGGAGGCCCATCAGAGGCGCCACGACCGAGATCACCTTAATAAACAACAGGCCCTTCGTCAGCTCTGGCATCTCCTTCAGGGCCGCCTCGCTCAGCTTCAACTCGATGGTTTCAGTGTCAGCATTCTGATTCGACTCGTACGCTGCCAATACGCGGCCAAGCGGATTGTCGGTGCTCGCTGAATCCCTCTTGAGTTGTGATGCGACTTTGCGACCGGCGGTTGACAGGCCAATCCAGCGCCAGATTGCAATCAATAGACCAATTATGCCAAGGCTGATGATGCAGTACCCGACGATACCGCCCTGATTAACGCGCTCAGTAACCGTTGGTGACTCGACCAGCAGTGCCAGTATGCCACCGCGGGTTACATCAACACCGAAGGTAACGGGGCTCTCCGTCTCATTGATCATGTCAGCGGTTGAATTGGTAAAGCGGGCCTGCTCCGGCTGCCGTTGCAACTCGCTCACATTTCCGGTCGTCGAGTCGTACTGCAGATAACCGTCTTCGAAAACGATATTGAACACGCCGACGCGCACGACTTCGGTGTTCATGATTTCGCCATCGGCAGTTGTGATGTCGTGATTGAATCTGACGACCTTGCCGGACTCTGTCACTTCACGCTGTAGTTCGTACCAAAGCCTTTCCATGTCCTCGATCGAAGCAAGCTCACTTGCGGCAGCCATTTTCCTACCGAGCTCAAACAGAAAGGCTTGACGGTCGGGGAACTGAATGTCCGTCAGTGAGCCTTTGAACCGGGCCTGGGCGTCGCCCGACACCGTTTGCAGAACACCAAACAACTCTTTCAGAGCACCGAGTCGTTCATCAAGTGCAGTTCTTGCCGCAACGATTTGGGCCTGGTTGTCCTCGAACAGTTGCTCCAGGCGCGCGCTATTGCGTTCCTGACGTGCCCGCTCGGCCCGTGCCTGGTTAAGCAGGCTCTGTTGTTCGTTCTTGCGCCTCGCGAAATCAGCTTCACGCTGGCGTGCTTCCTGGGAGTCCCGCGCCTGACCACGTTCGATCTGTTGCAGGAGTTCCGCCATGGAATTGGCAGCAGTATTGTCCTGGGCCTGTGCTACTCCAAAACCGAGCAGTGCGGTGGCGACTATTATTGTTAGGCGTTTCATTTATGAAGTCTCCCCGGCAGCTGTGGCGGTTGGCACCGGAAGCAAAAGCAGTTCCGGCGCTATCAGGTCTTTTGCCATGCGAATGCCCTTTCTGATTTCGTTGCGGTGGTCGTTGCCGATGATGACGTAAGCCCCCAGATCCGGGTCATACGCGCCCGTTATTCTCGAGTCGTCAGACTGAAAGTAAAGGCCAATGCGTCCGATGCGCAGCATGTTGTAGTCCCTCGTCCCTTCTCCCTCGACGTCCAGCGACTGGCGGTAAGTCTCACTCGACGAACCGTAGTCGTTTTCGATCTGGTAGGCCTCCATGACCTTGCGGAATTTTTCCGCGACGCTCACGTCGGAACGCCCCATGATCTCCTCGAGATTCGCGATGCGATTTGCACGTTCTTCGGGAAGAAACGGAATATCGAGTGCAATCGATTGCTCGAGCCCGTCGATCATGCGTTCCATCAGGGGAAATATTTGACGATTGATGACGTCGACCTGGTCCATGGACAGGGAAATATCATCGAGCGTGGCTTGCTGACCGTTGGTTTGCGCCGTCATCAGGCGGTTATAGACTTTCAAACCGTCGATTTCCTTGTTGACCGCCCGGTATTGGTCCCCAAGTGAGCGCGTGCCCTCAACCACTGTATTGATTCGCTCCTGAGAAGCCTGAGCCAGGCTTAATCGCTTGAGATCGGCTTGAAGGACCTGATCGACAGACTGGGCGAGTACGCTGCCGGATACTGCGACAACTGCCGCTGCTGCAATCACAGCTGTCATGCGCCGACTGCTCGTTTTGCACCGTTTCATGAAGACTCCTTAAGATCGAGTTTTTAGTATTTAGAATTTGCGAGAGGCGTGTGCAGTTTGTTCTCAAAGTCGCTGCACAAGAAAACGCGGGGCCGTATATCAAACGGTATTCCCGACTGCGCTCGCGACCCTCTCCACTATCGCCGCGGCGATACAATTTTGATTTATCGGCCCTTTTTCCTATTATATATCCAGACCATTGTGCGTTGCTGGTTAGTCCAAACGGCCTTTTTATCGGGCCCAGTGTGACTGGGCGACAAGAATAACACATGCCATGACGATCGCCAGCCCAACCACAACATAAGGCATCGACCTCAACCCCTTGCCGCTAACGCTTTTGACGTCCGAGTTCGAGCTTCGCTATCGACGCACGATGCACCTCGTCCGGCCCGTCGGCAAGACGCAGCGTGCGTGCCCCGGCCCATGCCGCAGCCAGCCCGAAATCACCGCTGACGCCAGCTCCGCCGTGTACCTGCACAGCACGATCGATCACGCGAAGCGCCATCGACGGTGCGATCACCTTGATCATGGCAATTTCCGCCCGGGCGGCTTTGTTGCCGGCTTTATCCATCATGTCGGCCGCCTTGAGCGTCAACAATCTCGCCTGGTCTATTTCGATCCGGGAATTCGCAATCGCTTCGCGGACCACGCCCTGCTCCGACAATTGCTTGCCAAAAGCCTGACGTTCGTCCGCCCTTCTGCACATCGCTTCCAGCGACCGCTCCGCGAGACCGATCAGGCGCATGCAATGATGAATTCGACCCGGGCCGAGACGTCCCTGTGCGATCTCGAATCCCCGTCCCTCGCCGAGCAAAAGATTCGAGGTCGGTACGCGAACATTTTCGAATTTCATCTCGGCGTGACCATGTGGCGCGTCGTCGTATCCGTAAACCGTCAGCGGCCGGACCACGCTGACGCCCGGCGATTCCATCGGCACGAGGATCATCGACTGCTGCGTGTGGCGTTCAGCTTCTGGGTCAGTTTTGCCCATGAAAATCAGAATCTTGCAACGTGGATCCATTGCACCGGAGGTCCACCACTTTCGCCCGTTAATAAGGTATGAGTCACCGTCCCTGTCGATCGACGACTGAATGTTTGTGGCATCCGACGACGCGACGTCCGGTTCGGTCATTGCAAATGCCGATCGGATTTCGCCCGCCAGCAGAGGCTCGAGCCAGGCCTTCTTCTGTTCGTCCGTGCCGTAACGAACCAGCACCTCCATATTGCCGGTATCCGGCGCCGAGCAATTGAAAACCTCGGACGCAATCGGTGAACGACCCATGATTTCTGCAAGGGGTGCATACTCGAGATTGCTCAGGCCGGCCCCGTGGTCACTGTCGGGCAGGAACAGGTTCCAGAGGTTTTCACTCTTCGCTTTCTTTTTGAGCTCTTCCATGAGCGGCGGGATCGACCAGCGCGTGTCGGCATTCTCGATGGCGGCGAAATACCCGGACTCTGCCGGATATACATGGGCGCGCATGAATTCATCGAGCTTCTGCCGCAGGCCGGCAACTTTTCTCGAATAGTCAAAATCCATAACCGCGGCAGAATACCTTTATATATAGTATGGAGCCAGCGCGGTCATTCATCGGGAGGCGGAATACATGAAAGCAGTGCTTTGCAGGCAATTCGGTCCTCCCGAAAGCCTGTCTCTGGAGGACATTGCCGAGCCCGAGCTTAACGAAGGCCAGGTACGAATTGCTGTCAGAGCCTGCGGGATCAATTTCCCGGATCTACTGCTGATCGCAGGCAAGTATCAGCTCAGACCACCGATGCCATTCTCGCCCGGCGCCGAGCTAGCCGGGGACATCCTCGAAGTCGCCGGCGATGTCAAAAAGCTCAAACCGGGGCAAAGGGTGGTCGCTGTCAACGGCTTCGGTGGATTGGCTGAACAAATCTGTGTTGATGCTTCAAAGGTTGTGCCCCTGCCCGATGCGATCGAATACGTTCCTGCGGCCGCCTTTCTGTTGACCTATGGCACGGCCTATCACGCTCTCAAACAACGGGCACGGCTTCAGGCAGGTGAAACGCTCACCGTACTCGGAGCCGCCGGCGGCGTCGGGCTGGCAGCTGTAGATGTCGGCAAAATGCTGGGCGCCACCGTCATTGCAGCGGCCAGTTCGGCCGGGAAACTCGAGCTGACCAGGAAATACGGCGCCG
>Ga0255053_10000427_pt1 | contig 23262 bp, 17 predicted proteins | sample JV7_2_22_MG_FD_188635 | JGI IMG/M metagenome (GOLD analysis project Ga0255053, IMG submission 188635) | Seawater microbial communities from Jervis Inlet, British Columbia, Canada - JV7_2_22 | ecosystem: Environmental > Aquatic > Marine > Inlet | place: Canada: British Columbia | collected... | reverse complement strand
AGATAAAAGGAAAATGGGTAATGCATCCAAAGTATGGGCAGCAATTTAAGGTGGAAAGTTATCTTCCTGTCCTGCCCGCCTCAATCAAGGGAATCGAGAAATTTCTCTCTTCAGGCTTAATCAAAGGCATAGGGCCTGTATTGGCTCTAAGAATTATTAAGAAATATGGAGATCGAACTATAGATATTCTTTCCAAGAATCCTGACAAATTGCAGAAAGTCGAAGGAGTGGGTCGTGTTAAATTGAAAGAGATAAAGAAATCCTGGGTTGAGCACCAACATATAAGAGAGCTTATCATATTCCTTCAGGGGCATAATGTTTCCACTAATTTGGCTACTAAGATATACCGCCAATACGGAGAGAAATCTTTTAGTATATTGAAGACTAATCCTTATCAAGTCTGCCTTGACATCTGGGGGGTTGGCTTTAAGACTGCAGACAAGATGGCTTTGAAGCTGGGAATAAGTCCTTCTTCTGCGGAAAGGATAAAAGCCTATATTCGCTATCTTTTAGAAAAAGATAATGAGCGAGGACATGTTTTTTCTCTCCAGAATGATTTAGAAAAAAGCTGCAGGGAGGATCTTGAAGTCGAAGAAGAAAAGATAAAAGAAGCCATACAGGAGCTTAAAAGACAGAAGTTAGTGATGGCCGGAAAGGTTGATTCGGAGACGAGCATCTACTTTCCTTTTTTCTATAAAGCCGAGGAGGAGGTTGTCCGCTCTATTCATGGATTGTCTTCTCTTACATGTCTCACTCCCGATTTTGATATCAATAGTGCCATCTCTGATGTGGAGAAAGAATTATCCCTTGAATTCTCCTCCATGCAAAAGCGCGCCATAAAAGAGTGTTTCGAAAAGAAAATTCTGGTTATAACTGGAGGTCCGGGGACAGGCAAGACGACAATTATTAAAGCTGTTGTTGATATCTTTCATAAATGGGGAAAAGAAGTTCTCCTGGCAGCCCCTACAGGGAGGGCAGCCAAGAGGTTGGCTGAAGCATCCCAGAAAGAGGCGAAGACAATTCATCGGACTTTAGAATATAATCCCAAGCTCGGCACTTTCCGGCGTGGGGAGAAATCCCCCCTCATTGGAGATGCTCTGATCATCGATGAATTTTCGATGGTGGATTTGCCCCTAATGTATCATCTACTAAAGGCAGTTCCATCCTCGATGCGCCTTATTCTGGTAGGTGATAAAGACCAGCTTCCTTCTGTTGGACCGGGGAATCTTCTTCAGGATATTATAGAATCGAAGGAAGTAGATGTTGTGAGGCTGGATGAAATTTTTCGTCAGGAGAAAGATAGTCTTATTGTCGTTAACGCCCATCGTATCAATCGTGGACAGTCGTTAGTTTATCCTCCTCGGGGTGAAAAGGAAGCCGATTTTTATTTTATTCGTCAGGAGAACGAACAAAAGGTTTTCAGTACAATAATGAGTCTTTGCGGTTGGCGTATACCCAAAAGGTTTGGTTTGCACCCTCTTTCTCCCGAGATCCAGATTATAAGCCCTATGTACAGAGGTCTTGCTGGAGTTGATAATCTTAATTCAGAGATGCAGAAAAAGTTCAATCGTTTTCAAGAAGGCCTTAAAATCGGGAATCGGGAGATAAGAAGCCACGATAAAGTGATGCAACTCAGGAACAATTATGAGAAAGAAGTCTTTAATGGCGATATTGGAGTGGTGTCCCATATTGATAAGCAGAAGTACCGAGTCTTTGTGGATTTTTATGGAAAGTCGGTCGCCTACGAAAGAGAAGAACTGGATGATCTTACTCTTGCTTATGCTGTCTCAGTTCATAAATCACAGGGCAGCGAATATCAGACAGTGATCATGCCCCTTCTTACCCAGCATTATATAATGCTTCAGAGAAATTTATTTTACACTGCGCTCACCCGAGCTAAGAAATTGAGTGTGATCGTTGGCTCATACAAGGCTCTCTACATAGCCATCAAAAATGATAAACCAGTTAAAAGGAATTGTTTAGTAAAAGAAAAACTCATAAAAATATCTCAAGGTAAATTGTAAAGGTTTATTTCATCTTCTGCAGGGGCTTGATTTATCAAACCCACCTTTAAGGTAATATACGCACTTTATGCAAGATCAAAACACCCTGCTGAAAATCGGAAGAAGAATTGAAATACGGAAGCCTTTCCGTTATATTCTTAAATGAGTAGTGCGCCTGTAGCTCAGTAAGGATAGAGCGAGGGATTCCTAATCCCTAGGTCGCAGGTTCGAATCCTGCCAGGCGTACCAGCTTTTCCTCTGATATGCGTCCATTTTCCTTTAGTCAACCGTATCCATAATTAAGCAGGTTTAGGCATTTTTTGTGACGCAGGGATAAGTCTAAATAGAGATAGAGCACTGGACTGTGGATCCAGAGGTCGGGGGTTCGAGACCCCCTGCTGGCTCTCTTTTTAATTGACTGAGAATAAAACATTTAGGGGGCTTTCTTTCTTTTTCTGTTTTCCGCTTTTTGTCCCCGTGTAACAGATTTCACCTTTTTTCGTGCCTTTTTCGTTCTTTTCGGTCAGCGATTCTACAGCGTTTCCTGCCCATATCCTCCTCCTTTCGTCCAGGAAAATCCTAACATAACTCCTGAACCGATATTATAGGGGCAGGTCACTCTGTGCAGCATACAATACCTGGCTACTATTGATAGTTGAAGATGATCGGGAAAACTATAACCACAATCCATGCCCAGATTGCATACACTGGAAGATATGACGTTTGCCAGCGCTCAAGTGGAGCGAATGACGCTCGTGCTGTCAAGAATCTTGAATAGAGCACAGCTGACCAGCCGAGGTTCACAAGCAGGATGATGTTCTCTCCCAGGGCCGCTACTTTGTTCGGGGTAAAACCAAACTCAGAGATGCGTGCCGCGATAGCCCAGAGAGCGAGTGCGTCGACAAGGAGGGCGCAGATCACCAACAAGAGTTGCAGCTTGTCGAATAAACCGGGAGGTGCCTGATGGTCGCGTGCTGAGATCGAGTAAAGAAGCAGCCCTAGGACAAGGACCAAAAGCAGGTCGAAGCCGATAAGCGCTTCACGCTCGACATTGATTCCGCTTCCGGTCCAGATCATAGTCGCAATGAAAACGAGAAGTACTACCGTGAACAGGGGTGTAAAAAGTCGCGTGAGCACGGGTGCCATGTTCTCGATAACACTTTGTTTAGCCTCCACAAGCCAGGCGCTTATGATGACTGCGCCAACGACTCCGCATGGTAGCACCCACTCCTCCACGATTATCTCGGCACGGACTCCGATAGCATCGAAGATAAAATGAGTGAACATCATCAACACGCCGCCGCCTAATGCAATAAGGGTATAGTAGATGAACCATTCACCCGAAAAACGCACGAAGTTCATGCGTTGGTAATGGTCGTTCCAACGACCGGTGACATAGGCGAAACCAACAGCCAGCCACAATGCGATTGGCAGATGGATAACTGCCAGCCACTCTGTGCTTCCAGAATGCTTGAACGGCAGAATGTTTATGACTAGAGCGGCTATCAAAAAAGGCACGGCAAGCTGGATAAGGCCAGTCTGATTAAGACCGCGTTTCCAAGCAAAGAATCCTGCGAGGAATGCTAAGGTGAATAGACTGAGGTTGTGGGCGTAAAACGAGATGTCGGCGTCGTAACCCCCAATATTCATGCCGAAGAGCTCGGGAATCTTGATCGCCAAAGCCGCAGTGGTTGCCAATGCGATTGCTACCATCGCCTCTATCTTCATATTGGAAGCGGAATCTGCCGGGTCCGGCAATACGGCGAGCTGCTTCCAGAGTCGCTCAGAGTACTCGCGCGCAAACTCCCGCGATATCGAGTCGAGGTCGCCCAGTCGTTTCACTGCAACAAGGAACGCCTCATCGTCGTCGAGACCCGCTTCCCTGAGAGCTTCTACCTGAGTTCGAAGCTGATCCTCCAGTTCCTCAACATCGATGGGCTTGACTGCCTTCCGGCGGCTAATATAGCTCCGCCATTCCCTGATGCGTTCTTCCAGTGTCTGTTTAGTCTCCACTTATTGTCTCCTTTTGAGCATGAGGTTAGATGCCTTGTAACGCAGCATCTGTACCAGAAAACCAGATGCCACGCAACGTTGAATCGACGACTTGCCACTGGCGTTGTTGTCTTGTGAGTTGTTCCAATCCTCGATCTGTCAGGCGGTAGTACTTCCTTCGTCGCCCTGTCTCAGATTTGCCCCATGTCGCCTTGACATATTCATTATGCTCCAGACGATGCAGAAGGGGATAGAGCATCCCGTCCGTCCACTGAAGCTCTCCTCCCGAGAGTTCGCTGACTCTCTTGATAATCGCATATCCATAGCTCTCGCCTTCATTGAGTATGGCCAAAACAAGTGGTGTAGCGGAGGCAGCGACAAAATCTTTATCAATCTTCATAATCGTACTTCTCCTGATGTGTTGGATTCTGATACGTAGAACAATTATACATAGGAGAATTATACATAACTATTCTATGTATTGTCAAGCAACACCCGCATCTGCTCTAAGGTGAGGATGTTGGGTGATACTGATTCCTAATCCCTAGGTCGCCGGTTCGAATCCGGCCAGGCGTGCTAAATCTAATTCTTTATTAATTAAAATTAAAGGTCACCTGTCCTTAGTGACCGATAGAATCCTTGCTATTTAATGCAGTCTAATCTTTTTTGGGAGTATAAGAAAGTTCCTTGCGACCCATACCCATTTTAATATCAAACTTTCTGAGATAAGTCAGTGTCTCTTCCCATATTTTTCCGACTTCCTCTCCTACTATCCCCTCAACTTCTTTTGAATGGCTCCAAAAGTCGGCAGCATCCTTCCCCCACATGACGTAAGAAAACAAAGGCATCTTTGTCCCTACGTCTCCAATAAGGGTATCCCACCCCATATCTGCGCCTTTTCCTTTGTACAAGGATACAAACTTCTTGAAATTCTCAGCAACCTCTTTTTCCTTGCCAGGCTGGATGAAACAGAATCCCCAATAAAAAAACTTTTCTTCTTCTGGTTTTAACCTTGGCTTTTCGGGCGTATAGGACAAGTCAGGTGCATAGCGATGCAGGAAGAAGCTTTCATAAGCGTAGGTGCCCAATGCACTCTTCATCATCTCTTGAGATTCTTTCTCTCCCATCTTCTTGAACCACTCGTCGAAAGCTTTGTACAGGTTGTCAATATCAGCAAAGTTCTTCATTGGAAATGCATAATAGTAATAATAGTCATTCGTGCTGAATAAGTTATACGGATACGGAAAGTTGTATTTGGTCGCAAGCTCTAAAACTTCCTTTGCGTGTGCCTCATACTGGCTCACCATGGACGGCTTGACCACAACTTCTGCGATGAGAAAGAGCTGTCCTTCTTGCTCCTTCTCTTGAGCCAAAGTGGTTAAAGCACAGAGGCTGACCGCAAGGCTCACCATTAAAAAGATTGAAATTTTGCTTCTCATAAACTCCTCCTTTATTAAGTTTATAGATATGGGGATAGAAATCTGCTCTTTTTATTCAAGCAAAATTCTTCCCTCTTTGCCGGATTCATCTTTATTCTAATCTTCGCTTCTTTAACTTATAACATTGGAAATTTTTAGTGTCAAATGGGGAAAGATCAGAATGTTCCCAGCGTGTCAGTTGTGTGTCAGAATTTGACTAAAATCGCCTAATTTTGGCTAAATTTGACCAAGTGTGCGGGAGTCTTTTTCCCCTGAAAATCGTGTTTTTCCCTGTACTTCAAAGCCATAGAGAGAGGGATTCCTAATCCCTAGGCCGCAGGTTCGAATCCGGCCAGGCGTACCATTCCCAAATCCATTATGAATGTGGGCTTGATGAATCAAGCCCCTACATAATATAGACCAAATGAATGGAAGGGTACTGACCAACCCCCCGTTTTAATCCGAGCGAATACATGGAATCAGAACCGGTACAAATTAGAGTTCTTGAGCGTCTACCACTGCAATGGCTGCCAGATTAACAATGTCGTCTACTGAAGCTCCTCTTTGCAATACATGAACTGGTTTATTCATTCCCATAAGGATAGGGCCAACTGCTTTGGCACCGCTCAGTCTCTCCAGTAACTTATAGGCAATATTTCCCGATTGGAGGTCAGGGAAAATCAAAACGTTCGCTTTTTCCTTTAATCTGCTGAAGGGATAGGTTGAGTTCAATATCTCAGGAACAACGGCTGTATCAGCTTGCATCTCCCCATCTATAATTAAATCGGGCACCTTCTGTTTTACGATTTCCACTGCTTTCTTGACTTTCTCTGATTGTGGATGACGGGTGCTGCCAAAATTTGAGAAGGAGAGCATAGCCACTTTTGGTTCCACGCCGAATCGACGTGCAGCTTCAGCTGTGTCGATGGCAATTTCTGCCAGATCTTCAGAGGTAGGCTCAATATTGACGGTTGCATCAGCAAAGAACATGATGTCGTCTTTAAAGATCATCATGTACAGACCGGAGACTATGCTTAATTCAGGTTTTATTTTAACAACCTGTAAAGCAGGTCGAATCGTTTCCGGATAGTGCATGGTAAGACCTGAAACCAGACAATCGGCATCTCCCAGATGAATCATCAAGGAGCCAAAATAGTTAGGGTTTTTCAAGGTTTTCTCAGCTTCCACCCTGGTTACTCCCTTCTTCTGCCTCATCTTGAAGAATTCCTCCACATATTCATCGAATTTTGGATATTTTGAAGGCTCAATAATCTCTACACTATCGAGAATATCAAGGCTGAGCTCCTTCGCTTTCTGGATAACTTCTTCTTTTTTTCCTAAAAGGATGGGCGTGGCAATTCCTTCGTCGATGATAACCTGGCAGGCGCGGAGAATCTTTTCCTCACTTCCCTCAGGAAAGACAATTTTTTTGGGCTTGGATTTTGCTTTGTTCATAAAAATCCTCATCACTTCTTTTTGCTTTCCCAGGCGCGCTTCTAACTGTTGTTTATACTGTTCGATATCAATCTTTTTTTGAGCGACCCCAGTCTTTAGAGCTGTTCCGGCTACAGCTGAGGCTTCCCAGATGAGAACTCTCGGATCAAAAGGCTTGGGAATAATATAATCTGGTCCAAATTTCATCTTTTGATTTCCATAAGCCTGGATCACCGAATCAGGCACATCTTCCTTGGCTAAATCAGCCAGGGAATGAGAAGCTGCGATTTTCATTTCCATATTAATGGTGGTTGCTCTCACATCAAGAGCGCCCCTGAAGATAAAAGGAAAACCGAGCACATTATTTACCTGATTGGGATAATCCGAGCGGCCAGTGGCCATGATGAGGTCTTTTCTAACACTGATCGCATCTTCGTATTTTATCTCAGGGTCAGGATTAGCCATGGCAAATACTATCGGCCGTTCGTTCATGGAGGCTAGCATTTCTTTGGTCACCACATCTGCCACGGAGACTCCTATGAACACATCAGCCCCCTTCATTGCTTCAGCAAGGGTTCTCAGCTTGGTATCCCGGGCGTATTTTTCCTTATAGGGATTCATTCCTTTCTCTCTTCCCTTGTATATCACTCCTTTCGAGTCGCACATGATGATGTTTTCAGGATTAACTCCCAATTCAACATATATATTAGCGTTTGCGATCCCGGAAGCTCCAGCTCCATTCACAACTATTCTAACCTTGTCTATCTGTTTTTTCTGAACTTCAACAGCATTGAGAAGCCCGGCTCCAGAGATGATCGCTGTTCCATGCTGGTCGTCATGGAAAACAGGGATGTTTAATTCCTTTATTAAGGTCTCTTCAATTTTGAAGCATTCGGGTGCTTTAATATCTTCTAAGTTAATTCCTCCAAATGTCGGCTCCAGAAGTTTCACTAATTTAATTATTTCATCGGGATCCTCAGAGTCTACTTCAATATCAAAGACGTCAATGTCTGCGAATCTTTTAAAAAGAACTCCCTTCCCTTCCATCACAGGTTTTCCAGCTAGAGCACCTATATTTCCTAGACCGAGCACAGCTGTACCGTTGGAGACCACTGCAACTAAATTCCCTTTTGCAGTATAGGTATAAGCCGCCTCAGCAGATTTTTCAATTTCGAGGCAAGGCTCAGCCACCCCAGGAGTATAAGCTAAGGATAAGTCTCTTTGGGTAAGGCAAGGTTTTGTAGAACAGACCTCTATTTTGCCTTTTCGCCCCTTAGAATGATATTCTAGCGCTTCTTTTCTTGTTATGGCCATTATTATTCCCTCACTTTATGAAATATTATGAAATATTATGAAATATTATGAATCATATTTTATAACGACTCCAGAATAACTTCAAACATTATAGGATAAAAAAGTAATCAATGAATTTAAGAAAGAATAAAGATATCGCTAAATCTGAAATTTTTCAATAGTTATTAAAAAATTGTCAGGAATTTTGTATGTTAAGAACCTTGGTATCGCCCTAAAAAAAGAATTTTTAGCTATATATCATTGTTTTAAAGTTCGAATAGAGAGGACATGTATGGTGACGCCAATAGCTATTAGGATCAAAATGAATCTAAGTAGAAAAATGTTCACTACAAAGAACACCGAATATCCTATTGTTAACCACAAAAAAGAAAGGGTTAAGATTTTTATTTTTAAAGGTATACTCTTTTTCTCTCGATAATTCTTAATATAATTTCCTAGCCACCTGTTATTCATGAGCCGGTTATAAAATTTTTCTGAACTTCTGAAATAGCAAGCAGCAGCAAGTAAGAAAAAAGGCGTGGTAGGTAAAAGAGGAAATAATACCCCAAGAATTCCGAGTGCCACAAAGAAGTTCCCAGCAAGGATTAATGCCCACCTGCTCCGACGGCCGGAAAGTTTCATAAAGATATCTTAAACCCTTCCATGGCTCCGTATGTTTGAGGAAATTTTTTGCGAGCAAGAGAGATAAATTTGTCAATCTGTTTATCAGCATGGTCGGGATTAAAATGGGAAAGATAAAGCTTGCGAACTCCTGCCTCTTTCGCTAGTTTTGTTCCTTCTAGCCAGGTGCTGTGTCCCCATCCCTGTCTGCTGGATTCGTACTCCTCTGGTGTAAACATTGCATCATATATAAAAATATCAGCTCCACGGGCAAATGAGGCAAGCCTTTCGTCTATGCCTTCTTCTGGATGCTCTGTATCAGAGGCAAAAACGATTTTTTTCTCTTTTTCCTGGAGTTTATAGCTCACGCTTGCTTGAGGATGATTGAGAGGGCAATGAGATACACTTGTCCCTCCGATATGAAATTCTTTTTCTGGAATTTTTTTATACACTTTTTTTGAAGGCGTTTCTCCTAATTCAAGTGGAAAATATCTTCCACCCATCAGTCCGCACAAGTACTTTTCTGTTTGCTCAGGATTTGAGCCTGCATAGAAGTTTAGAGTTATCTTTGGAGAATAGAGCGGGGCAAAATAAGGGAGGCCAATGATATGGTCAAGATGGAAGTGGGTTAAGAGAATGTGAATTTCAACCGGGTCTTCTTCCCAGTGTTTTATCATTTTCTCCCCGAGCTTTTTTATGCCTGTCCCTGCATCGATGATGATCCATTCTCCTTCAGAAGTAACCAGACAAGCGGAGGAAGTATAGCCTCCGTATTTATTTTTGTCCTTGCCAGAAACCGGCGTGGATCCTCTTACGCCCCAAAGCTCGAGTTCCATTTTATCGTTTATCTCCGTTTTTCTTTCAAATCGTATATTCCAGCCAAATTACTAATGCATGCTGATTTTTTATGGATCAACAATTTCTGCGCCAAAAACAAAGATGATATTTCTTTACAGTTTGTTTTTCTTCGATAAATTTTCTCCAACCCGGATAGGATGTCTCAGCTCATAGTTTTTTATTCCCCATATAACTTGAGAAGAAGAAACTTTAATTATCCCTGTTAACGGAACTGCAAAAAGCATCCCCATAGCTCCTGCTACGTTCCCTCCTATAATAACAGCTACTGCAACTGTCAAGGGATGCATGTTGACACTTTTAGAGACCACCATCGGAGAAATAAAAACATTATCAATTAACTGGATTATTATAAAAACTATAACAATCCATAAAAGAACCAACCCCAGGTTGGGAGGATTGTTCAGTATGGCTATAATCAGAGCCGGAACCGCACCAAAAACCGGTCCTAAATAGGGAATTAAGTTGGCTAAGCCAGCAAACATTCCTATGAGAACGAAATATGGTATGGGACCATGGAATGCGAGATTAATTATGAATAAACCAAGAATCGAAAGCATTCCGACAATCAAAGCATCTGTTGCTTGACCTTGAATATAATTCCCTACCTGATTTCCTATCTTATGAAGAATGTTTAAAGAAAGTTCAAAATATCTGTTTGGCACTTGAGATATGAAAGCCCTTTTAAAACGTCTTGAATCTTTGATGAGAAAAAAAGTGATAAAGGGGATTATAACCATCGAAGCGAGGAAGGATCCTACACTTTTGAAAAATTCTCCTAAACTTCCCAGTAATTTAATTCCAAGCTCATTCAATGTCGCAGTCACGTTTCTTGCCAGCTCAGCGTTGTTAAAATTCTTTTCAAAGAAATTCTCTATTTTAAGGCTGTACTCAGTAATAACATCAGATTGAAGCTTGGATATGACTACCTCCACGGTCCGAATTATACGAGGTATGAGTAAGATGAATAAAACGCCGACAATAGCAAATATGAGTATCATAACAATGAGAATAGCCCAGCTGCGGCCGAGTCCCTTGTGTTCTAAAAAATTTACCAGTGGACTGAGAAGCATTGCAAGAAGCCAGGCAATTATGAGCATGATCAAAACGTCTTTGATATAGGGAAAGGCAAATACGATAAAAGCAATAGCAATAATAATCAATAAAACACACCAGAATATCTTCAGTATTTGAGAGTAGAGCTGGAATGCGTAGCTATCCATTTCTGGGCGTATCTTTTCTTTCTTGAATTTTTACTAAGAGTTCATTAGTGTGACGCAATCGTTCACCGATTATTCTTGCCAGAGCAAGTAAGACTTTTATTCCTAATTTAGGTTTTCTATAAATGAGATCAAGGAAGTCCGGGCGGAAAAAGCCCATTATATCACTATCAACTAAAGCAATTGCCGAAGCAGAACGTGGGTCCTCGTCCAGTAATGCCATGTCACCAAAAAAAGAGCCATCAGAAAGTTTGGCGAGAGTTCTTTTACCGGCTTTCTCATCTTCCTCCACAACCTCAACGGAGCCATTGACTATGATATACATACCAAGGCCAGGATCTCCCGCGTGTATTATAGTTTCGTTTTTTTTATATCTGCGCTGATGGACAATCTTTTCTACTTCGGCTAATTCTTTAGGCGTAAGGTCAGAAAAGATAGGGACTTTCTTCAGTGCTGCAAAAATGTTGCCCTCTTTATTTTTCTTCTTAAAAAGGCCATTTCCCCATATCGGACTTTCCATAATTCCTCTCTTTTTTTTATTTAACATAACACATGAATAGCGAATATCCAATTCATTTTTAAAAAAGGGGACAGGCTACTTTTTATAAAAAAGAGAGTTGCGCTAACCCACTTCTATCCAAAGTCAAAACCTGACTCCTATATCATAAATAATTACATATATAGTAAAAGGTGGGCTTGATAAATCAAGCCCCTACACAGGGAAAAAAGGGGATAGGCTACTTTTTCCGGAAAAAATGGAGCCTGGCCCCATTTTCACTCGTGGGCAGTCCATACAGGAAAAGTAGCCTGTCCCTTTTTTCAACCCATTCATTACATCTGGACAATATTTCGGTTGTTTGTTATATTTTCTTAAAAAAAGGACAGTCCCCTTTAAGTAATATCAAGAGGTAAATAGCATGCTAAATATCCAAGTAATAAACACTGATGGCCGAATATCAAATTTTCCCATCCTTGAAGACATAATTGTCATTGGACGGAGCGAAGAAAATGGTATTGTTCTGCGAGATCAATCCGTTTCTCGCTACCATGTGCGGATTAATAAGATTGATAAAGGCTTTTTTTTGACAGACCTGGGAAGTTTTAACGGGACCAAGGTAAACGGAAAATCAATTCAGAGTATCCGGTTGAAAAATAATGACGAGGTAAAAATCGGTAAAATAATGCTAAAATTTTCGACCGGGGAAAAGCCGGCACAATCCCCAATCCAGACAGTTGTTTTAACCAAAGAGGACGATTATAAAAAAGGGCATAGCACAATAATAGAAAGCAGTGCGGGAGATAGTCTTGGTATGGATTCCCAGGATCTATTGATTTCTACAGAAATCGGGAAAGGTTCCGAGGAAAGTGATCTTTCACTTCCTTCAGGAAAAGTAAGCCAACCTTCTAAGATCAGAGAAGAACTCCTGTCTCTGGAGAGGATGAATAAAGTGCTCTTTGTTCTCTATGAGATTAGCAAGCAGTTACATTTAATCCATGATTTCAATGAACTTCTTAAAAAAATAATGGACTTAATTTTTATAGTAATTGATGCTGATTACGGTTTTGTAATCCTCACTAGTGATGAGGGAAAGGATGAACTCGCTCCCGTAGTGGTTAAATACAAAGATGATAAAGCAAAGGGTAAAGGAGAGATAAAAGCGAGCCGAACCATAATTAATAAAGTAGTTAATGATAAGGTTGCCCTTCTGACCGCAGATGCCATGGCCGATACTCGATTGGAGCATGCCCAGAGCCTGTTTTCCCAGAAAATCCGGTCTGCCATGTGTGTGCCACTCTGGAAAAAGGACAAGGTCATTGGCGTTATCCAATTAGACAGTGTGAGATTCAATAATCAATTCACCGAGGACGATCTTGAACTCCTTAAGGCTATCGGACACCAAATGGCTATGGTCATTGAACAAGCAAGCCTAAATGAGCAGGTCCGTGAAGAAGAGAGAATGATAAGCCGGCTGGAGAGGTATCACTCCCCTCAAATAATAGAGATGATTTTAAAAGGGAGTCAGGAAACAAAAGAGAACATAATGGAGTCTAAGGACCTGACAGCCACAATTTTCTTTACAGATATTATCGGATTCACTCCTCTTTCTGAAAAGATGCCTCCTCGGGAAATAAACTTACTTCTGAATCAGTTTTTTTCCCGCATGACTGATATCATCTTCAAGTATGATGGAACTCTGGATAAGTACATAGGAGATTGTATCATGGCTGTTTTTGGAGCACCCATGGAAAAGAAAGACGATCCGGAAAGAGCCATCTTGGCGGCCTTAGAAATGAAACGAGAATTAAGGGCAATAATGAAAAAAACAGAGCCAGAAAGAAAATTTGACATACGCATAGGCATAAATACAGGCGGAGTAGTGGCTGGAAACATCGGCTCGCCCAACCGGATGGAGTACACGGTTATCGGAGATCCAGTGAATATAGCTTCGAGATTAGAATCAATTGCTCAGCCTAATCAAATTCTTATTGGAGAAGAGACATACAATCACGTTAAGCGGAAATTCAAAATTAAAAAAGTAGGCCCAAAAAAGGTCAAAGGAAGAGTTGCCGAAATTATGGTCTATGAAGTCTTAAGATAGAGGAGAGGCTTTACAATATCTATTCGTTCCTTTTCAGGAATGAAATTGAATACTTGGTTAAGAGGACTTGGCTTTTTGGGATTAGTGTGGTAAATAAAAAACCTTGCTTTTCGGATCGAATTGAACATGAGGGCTGGCTGCATTATTAAGCCTAATCATGCTCGGAGGAATAAGGCGTGAAAAGAATAAAAAGGAAACAGCTCAAAGAAGATGAATTGGTTAGTACTGTAAATAAAATTATTCGTTTTTTTAAAGTGCGAACAAAGGGATTTGTGGCTCTTGTAGTTTTGATTGCGGCTTTTTTATTAATTTTTGCTGGCCTAAAATTGGTCACGGGAGAAAATAGAAAAAAGGAGAGTCGTTTACTTACCCAGATTATTAATCTTCACGCCGAGTTGAATAATAATCCAGAAAATGTAGCCCGGCTTGAAGAATTGGCCGGAGATGGAAAATTCTCCCGTTTAGCTTATCTTCTTCTGGCGACCTACTGTGTGGAGAATGGAGATCATGATAAAGCTAAGAGTTATCTTGAAAAAATGCCAGAGCGACGAAAGGATCTTCTCTACTACCAGGCTAAGGATTTATTGGCTCAGATTCATTTTAAGCGCAAAAATTATGACAAGGCCATTGAAATCTACAAAAAGATTGAAGATGAAGATCCCAAAGACCATTCTTTGGATGTTATCTTTTTTCATCGAGCAGAGGTCCATGAGGAAAAAGGAGAATTTGAGGAGGCCCTCGTTCTCTATAAGAAAATTCAGGAAGAATTTTCTCAGACGTTTTACGGTTATGACGCCGCTGAAAAAATTAAAAAATTGGAAACAAAAAAATAGTCCAAACTATTGTAAATTATAATAAAAAATATATAATAAAATGTTAATTTTTATCATTTTAAACAGGAGGCAATAAATGGCTTACATAATCACCGAAGAATGCATCAATTGTGCTGCCTGCGAACCTGAATGCCCTAATGATGCAATCACGGCTGGAGATGATGTTTATGATATTGAAGCTAAAAGATGTACAGAGTGTGTCGGGCATTTTGATGAATCCCAATGCGCGGCTGTCTGCCCGGTTGATTGCTGCGTGCCTGACCCTGAACATAAAGAAACAAAAGAAGAATTGATGACAAAGTTTAAGAGGCTTACGTCCGGAGATTGATTCCTTAGATTTGGATTTTCTAGGAAATAGGAGTGATTTCGGTCACTCCTATTTTTTTATCTGAGAAATGCAAGAAGAAATGCAAGAAGCTCCAACCCAGATGGGGATGGCTCCGCCATTTTCTTTAAAGAGAAAAGTTTGGCTGAACATAGTGCTTTTCGTGCTCACCATATTCTCTACGCTTTTTGTGGGATTATCTTTGAGCATTAATTTCAAATATACTGAAGTCATTGCCCAAAATAATCTAAGCGTTCTTGATCTCGTAGAAAAACTCAAGGATCCGCAAGTCATATCATTGAGCATTATCTATGTGGTAGTGCTTCTAGGGATTCTGTTAGGCCACGAAATGGGTCATTTTCTTACCTGTCGCTACTATAAAATAAAGGCCACTCTTCCTTACTTTATCCCGGCGCCGACTTTAATTGGTACCTTTGGGGCTTTTATTAAAATCAAATCGCCCATAACAAGAAAGCAGCAGCTTTTTGATATAGGAGTTGCAGGTCCTTTAACTGGTTTTATTCTTTCGGTTCCCGCGCTTGCATATGGCCTTTCACTGTCAAAAGCCGTTCCTCCAATTGCTCGCGATGAGGTGTTTGTCTATGTTTTTGGCGAGCCTCTCATCCTTAAATTTTTTGCAGCTATGATTTTTAAAGATATTCCTTCAGACTACAGCATTTACCTCCATCCGGTCGCTTTTGCAGGGTGGGTCGGGATTCTCGTTACAGCCTTAAATCTTTTTCCTTTCGGACAGCTAGATGGTGGTCATATATCTTATGCGCTGTTTGGGAAAAAGTCGCGAAATTTAACCCGCTTTTTCCTGGGAGTTTTCATTGCCATGGGAATTTTTTTCTGGGTAGGCTGGTTTATTTGGGCCTTTCTCCTCTTTTTTATGGGGTTGAAGCATCCACCGGTTCAGGATGGAGGAGCACCTTTATCTCCGGGCAGGAAATTTATCAGTTATGTAGTTATTTTGATCTTCATCCTCTCTTTCATTCCAGACCCGATTAAAGGGCTTAGCTTGTTTGATATATTGAAAGAATTTCTATTCTGATGGGAATAAAAATTCACGAAAAAGGGTCTGTAGTTATTAACAGAATCTGTGGAAAAGTTGTGGAATTATGGCACTATTTTAAGCCATATTTTAACAACTACTTGGAAATATGACAAATTGCACAAAAACTAGTCACCTTAGCTATGTTATTGAAAATAAATAAATTATAAATGTATTGAAAATAAAGAACTTACAGAGTGAGGCAAAAAAACGAGCTCGGGATTAAGAAATATAGCTTGCCTGATTTATTCATGAATTATGCCGACACCAGTATTTATTTTCATTGATATCTGCTCGTTACTCTGATCTCACCTCTGCAGAACATTCAATCGGTCTCAAATGCGTTTCTTTTTATTATATGTCGGCATCATTTACCCTTCGGGCGGGCCGATTTCACCGCATCTGCTTCGTTACAGGGCATTTGCGGTGAAGAACCACAGCCGCATACCCTGTGCCTTGCATCTGCGGCAAACTCGACCCGTGAATAATCCAGGCTAGTCACAGAGTGATGGGATTAATTGACAATTGTAATTGGAAATGCACTTTACTTTATCCCGTCACTTTGGGACAATGCCAAAAGGTAACGTGATTCAGGCGTAACCTCTTAAATATAGGGCTTGTTGCCCGAACAAACCTTCATCGAGGATAAAGGATGGAAAAGAGAATTAAAAAAGTAGAGAAGGCATTCGGTAAACTGAAGGGAAAATTTCGGCGGGGGAAAATTTCGCGACAGAAATTCATAGATGGTTTGAAGAAACTGCGGTTTATGGACGATGAAGGAAGATTCTGGATGATTGGAGCCCGGAGCAGCCAGTGGTATTATTTCGAAGGAAAAGACTGGATTCAGTCAGATCCCACCTCGATCATAGATTCAAAAAGTATTTGCCGCTACTGCGGGTTTGCCAACAGCGTAGAAGCAGATACTTGTGTTCACTGTGGGGGTGATCTTCGGGAAAAGGGAAAATTCCCATCGCGGAGAAAAGATAAGAAAGAGAAGAAATGGAAGGAAAGGGAGAAATGGGGATTCGAAGACAAAAAAAGGGCAAACTTCGTTCTTCGCTCTTTAAATCCTTTTTCTTTTTTTCTCTTCATGGGTGCTACAGGTCTTTTTTTGGGCATATTCATCGGTGCTTTTATTGGTGCAACCAATTATTTTCCTGGAATTGTAAAATCCCTGCCCATTTTTATTAAGGAGAACAAGGGAAACCTTCTTGGTGGCATCATCTATGCTGGTCTTGGGGGAGTGCTTGGATTTATATTTTTTGGTTTCTTAGGTTACTGTAATGCACTAATTGTAAATGTCATCTCTTCATTTGTTGGTGGAATAAAAGTAGATATTGAAAGGTTGCGCGAGAAATAGGGATATTCCTAGAAGCTCCTCCAAAACACAAACCTGAAATGTGGAGAATAAGAGTGTAGAGGCTTGATTTATCAAGCCCATTCTTTCCTTTTTACCTTTCTATGGCTTATATCAGCTTTCTCACTTCATAGGTTTTCTCTCGTTTTCAACTTATTTAAACCATAGGCAATTTGTCCAATTGAAATTGACTCATCATTAGGGGAATAATTTATTGTCCTGAGAACTTTAAAGTGCTTTTGCTCTAGAAGATTTGTGGCTCCATGCAGCAATTTTTTGTTTAAGAAAACTCCACCGACTAAAACAACAGTATCTATACCGTAATCTTTTCTTGTTTTCTCTGCTATGGAAACAATAACCCGGGCTAGAGTGTTATGGAATTTTGCGGAGATAAAAGATACAGGGATTTCTTTCGCCAGATCCTGTAATATTGATTTTATGGTCTGAGCAAAGGAGATTTGATAAGGGAGAAGATTGTCTTTCACAGAAAAAACATAGCTTTCTTTTATCCCTTCTTGGGCCGCAGACTCTAACCTCATCGGAGCTTCTGCTTCAAACTCAACCTCTAAAGGAGAAAGGCCTACGAGAAACGAGACCGCATCAAAAAGCCTGCCGCAGCTTGAGGAGAGAGGACTGTTGACCTTCTGTTCGATCATACTCTTAATAGTTTTTATTTTATTTTTGCTGACTTTCTCCAGAGCATTAACTTTGGGGAGCCTGGAGTTGAATGCATCCATAAGATAGGATAAGGCCATTCGCCACGGCTGTTTTGCAGCAAGGTCACCGCCAGGCAGGGGAACATACTTAAAATGGGCAAGTCTTTTGTAGGATGAATAGTCGACCAGAAGAAACTCTCCACCCCAGGCAAGCCCATCTTCTCCGTAGCCGTAACCGTCCAAGCTAACTCCAAGAACTTTGTTTTGGGGAGGAATTTTATGCTCGAGAAGAGGAGCCAGTACATGAGCAAAATGGTGTTGAACCTGAAGGTGAGGGAGGCCTGATTTTTGAGCATACCTTGTTGTATGAAAGTCGGGGTGTAGATCTGATATTACAACCTTAGGTTTAACTTCAAAGAGTTTGGTGAGATGGTGGATTGTCTCCTTGAAGTATTTGTAATTCTGGTATTCATCGAGGTCTCCCAGAAACTGGCTTGTGATTACATAGCCATTTTTATAAAGAGAAATTGTATCCTTAAGCTCTCCTCCAAGCGCCAGAATTTGGTGAGGGATTTCCAGTTCTCGTGGAACTTTCTGGGGGTAAGGGACATAACCTCGAGCGCGTCTAAGAAAAAGAGGCTTGTCGTCAACGACTCTGAGCACTGAATCATCGGCTCTCATATGGATGGGCCGATTATGATTCAAGATATAGTCACAGAGTTTTCCTATTCCTTCTTCCTCATCTTTCATGATAGGAGCATCTTTTTTGTTGGAACTTGTGGCCACGATTAGATCAAGATGCTCGAGTAAAAGATAATGAAGGGGAGTGTAGGGAAGCATAAATGCCATTTCATCTAGGGAGGGAGCGATTCCTTTGATTTCTCTTTTTTTCTTAAGAAGAATGATAGGGCGCCGGGCTGAGAGTAGCATTTTTTTCTCTTCAGGACTGAGCGAAGCGTATTTTTCTATGGTTTCAAAATCACGGGCCATGAGAGCCAATGGTTTTGTTTTTCGCTCTTTTATTTCTCTTAAGCGGCGAACAGCCCCATAATTTCTGGCATCGCAGATAAGATGAAACCCGCCGAGTCCCTTAATTGCCAAAATTTTTCCCTCTTTTATCAGGGAAGCGGCTTTGTTGATTCCTCCTTTTATCGCTTTCCCAGTTCTGGAAGCTGACAGGCTCACGTGAGGACCGCATACTGGACAGGCGATAGGCTGGGCATGATACCTTCTATCAAGGGGATTGGTGAATTCTGTGTTGCAGTCTTCACACATTTTGAAATTTTCCATGGTGGTTTGTTTCCTGTCGTAGGGAAGGGATTTGACAATCGTGTAGCGAGGTCCACAATTTGTGCAATTGATAAAAGGATAGTGAAACCTTCTGTCCGGCTTACTCATCATTTCTTTGTGGCAGTTCTCACAGATAGAAATATCAGGGGAGATGAAGACAAAGCTATCCCCTTGCTTGGATTTTTTTATGGTGAAATCTTTGATGTTTTGAAAAGATGCAGATTTATGACTGATTTCTTCAATATGAGAAAGAGGAGGTTTCTTCTCCTGGAGAGCTTTAAAGAAATCTTTGAAATCTGTTTTTTCCTCAGATTCAACATGTATTTCTACACCAAAACCAATGTTTTTTACCCAGCCTTTATAATGAAGCTCATGAGCCAGCCGGTAGATAAAAGGCCTGAATCCAACTCCCTGGACTACCCCAAAAACCACTGCCTCAGCTGCATATCCTTTTGTTCTTTTCCTGTTATTCTCTTTTTTCATCCGTTGTTTTATTATTACTCATCTTTTTTTATGTCATTCTTTATTCATATTCTGTTTCTGTAGGGGCTTGATTTATCAAGTCCACCTTATAAATATATAATTTCTTATGTAGATTTTATTCATATTCTGTTTCTGTAGGGGCTTGATTTATCAAGTCCACCTTATAAATATATAATTTCTTATGTAGATTTTATTCGTATTCTGTTTCTGTAAGGGCTTGATTTATCAAGTCCACCTTTTTTTAGAGAATATAATTTATTAAATCCACATTATTTATATAATCAAAATTGTGGGTTTGATGAATCAAACCCCTACAATATAAACAAGGTTGGTTTGATAAATCAAACCCTTGCATTGATTTAATCTAATGCCTTTCTCAGTATATACATAATGAATACACACACATGGTAGATTCAGGTTAACATCATTAAAGTTTACAAACATCGTAGACTACAGAATACAGTCTTTCATACTGTATTTACATCCACAGTAGTTCTGGCGGTAGAGTCCGTGCCTTTTGCTTAATTCGACACTTTTTCTGAAGCCATTTTTCTTTTTGAAGTTGGCCTCTAAAAAATTTATTTTATATCTATGGGCCAACATTTTTCCTGACCGGTTGAGAACGTCGGTTTTTTTCCAGGGACTTAAACTCATGACCGTAGCGAACATATCGAATCCAAGTTCAGATGCTTTCCGGGCTGTCCTTTTAAGTCTCATCGCGTAGCAGACGTCGCATCTTCTTCCTTTTTCAGGTTCATCTTTAAATTTTTGGGTGATCTTGAACCATCTCTCATCATCGTAGATTTCCTCTAATAGCTTGACATTAAGAGTATGAGCTACTTCTCTTGCGTCTTTCAGCCTCAGGTCATATTCTTCAGAGGGATGGATATTGGGGTTATAGAAATATCCGCTTACTTCATAGTCTTCCTTAAGAAGATCCAGGACATACAGAGCATCCGGGGCACAGCATATATGAACCAGCAATTTAGGCTTATTCATAATTTTATTTTAAACTGATGACAGGGAAGAGTAAATGGAATTTAGCCTTCTGGCTATAAATTTTGTATGTTTGCTTCTATCTCCTGAATATTTCCGTTCGTCCTGTCTATTTGGGAATAAAAGATAGTCAGCTTATTGTGCTGGACTCTAACTTCATCAATTATTTTCCCCAGACTTTCAAAAAGAGGCTCTTTTTGTTGCGCGATCTCTTCTATTTTCTTTTGGACTGTTTGCTTATTTTTCCTCAGCTCCTTGATCTCCTTCTGGAATTTTCGTGTTTGCTCTTTCTTGTCCTTCTCTATTTGCTTCATCGTTCTTTCGCAATCACTTATTCTTCTGCGTAGATTTTTTATCTCTTTTTCTAATGCTGGCCTTTCTTCCCTGAGGCTCTTAAGCTCGTTTTGAGTTTCCCCTTTTTCCTTTTCCAGATTTCTTATTTTTTCTTCTGCTTCTTTTCCTTGAATTCTCTTCTCCTCTTCAGAGAGTTCAGCATTTTTTTCTATCTCTTTGGCTTCTTTTTTTGCAGCCTTTAATTTTTTGTCTCCTTCTTCAATTTTATGTTGCTTCTTTATGAGATCGAGCTCTACAAGCTTCTCTTTTTCTTTTGTTTTTGTCAGTTTTTCTATATAAGGCTCTACTTCTGCTTCCTTTTCTTTAATCTGGTCTTCATGTTTTTTAGTGGTTTCTTCAAGCTGATTAGTAAACATCTCAATTTGAGAGTCCATCTCTTTCATTTCTTCCTGCGAGGAATTCATGTTATCTTCCAGTGTTTTAAGCTCTGCATCTACATCTTTACTTTCCTCAACGCTGATACCTTGTTTCCGGGTTTCTCCCCCCAATTCTTTTATGAGCCCTGCTTTCTTCAGGTTTTCTTTTTTAAGTCTGGCTTGAAGTCGGGATTTGATAAATCCTCTTTTAGCTCGGGAAAAAAATAAATTCAGCCTTTGCCTTAAACGCTTTTCTCTTAAGAAAATAAAAAAGACGAGAAGCAGGATTACGCTGAAGAGAAGCCAAAAAACCCAGAAACGCATACCTTCCCTTGGGACAGAAGATTGATTCTGTATGGCGAGCTCACTAAGGAGAAAAGTTTTCATTATTTCCCTTTAACTTTTTCAGTATTTAATATTTTTCAGTGCTCTTTGTCAATCTGTTTGTTCTTGTCAATCTTTTTTACTCTTATGCTCTTTTATAACCATCGGGGAGTATTTTCTAACATTTATTTCCTTACTACCAATATCTACTGTTTTATTCTTAACACCAGATGTCTTAGGCTCATTTGCTTTGAGCTTTGAGTTCTGCGTCGTATCCTTATCCTCTCGTCTGTCTCTCGCTTCCCGTCCATATTGGTTTTTATCTTTCAGATTTACTATCGGTCCGGATCTTCGTTCTCTCCTTGTAGGGGGATTTATACCTGAGCTGAAATTCTGGACGGACCAGTCTATAAGATAAAGCATTGCCGGGAGGTTTTCATTAAATATTGGCTGAATATCTTCTTCAGCATTGAAGAAGCCTCCGTGCTCCTGGTCTATGGGTGGAAGTTCCAGTGTATAAGAAGGAATGTTATATGTACCAAAGGTCCAATCAATCATACCGCCGTTAGTCAGATAAAGATCCGCTGCCGCCTGGCCGTACTCGTAGATGTTTCCGTTTACAGATTGTATGAGCCCGGACATATCTGCTGCTATTTGATCGAGAAGTTGATCTTCCGTAGTTGGTTGATTTGTGTATCCCCAAGGATAAAGGATAACCTGAGAATAGCTATGGTAGCTTATTACGGCTTGAAAATTCCTTTCTGTAAAGAGATCTCTGATTATCTGTGTTTCCGGTTCAGAAAAAGCAGACGTGCCTCGATAGACAACGGAAGAAGGAAAAGGGCTTGATCCTTCATTGTCAAGCCCCCAATTAAAGCTATAGTTTCTGTTAGGATCCACGCCAAAAGAGCCATCTCCGTTATCGCGCCTGTTTTTCCGCCAGTAGCGGTAAAAATGAATAGAATACTCAAGGCCATCAGGATTTAATAGAGGAACAATCCATATCTCGCATTGATCGACAAGGTCTTTGACCTGGGAGTTTGTATCGTAGTTTTCGACAAGATATTTTCCCAGGAGGAAGGGCACTTCTACCGAGATCCATTCCCGTGCATGGTGACATCCGACAAAGAACAATTCTGCTTCTTGTTCATCCTGATAGACGTTATCGCTTATTTTGAGAGCATAGATATTCCTTCCTTCAAGACTATCACCCAGGTCGATAACTCTGGCAATGTGAGAGTAGGAGTCTTGAAGGGCTAACAAATCTCGCTCAAGGTCCGCATACGAATGAAATCTTCCGTTTATTGCTCCCTGAGCAGAGACTTCCTTCTGTTTGTATGGATAAAAATTAAAGGTTTCCAGAGTATAAGGAATGTTTTCTTTTTGAAACTTGGGGAAATCGTTAAAGCCGACAATGATATAGACCCTGTTATTCCTTTCCATCAGCAAATCAAGATCCATCTCCATAAGTTTTTTTACTGTTTCTTGGTCTTTTTCGACGCTTATGATTTCTGTATTCCAGTAATCCTGTGCTTCTAAAGGAAAAAAGACGAGACAGAAAGTAGTTACAAAGAGAATAGTTTTTTTCATTGTCAATATCCTTTTTTTCATAAATTATGCCGACAGCAATATTTATTTTCATTGATCTCTACTCGTTACGCTTATTTCACCTCTAGCATAACATTCAATCGGTCTCAAATGCGTTTCTTTTTATTATATGTCGGCATAATTTACCCTTCGGGCGGGCCGATTTCACCGCATCTGCTTCGTTACAGGGCATTTGCGGTGAAGAACCACA
>Ga0255053_10000424_pt1 | contig 23289 bp, 37 predicted proteins | sample JV7_2_22_MG_FD_188635 | JGI IMG/M metagenome (GOLD analysis project Ga0255053, IMG submission 188635) | Seawater microbial communities from Jervis Inlet, British Columbia, Canada - JV7_2_22 | ecosystem: Environmental > Aquatic > Marine > Inlet | place: Canada: British Columbia | collected... | reverse complement strand
GCACTACGTCTATAAACAAAATATCAAGAATGTCTACATCCCATGGAAGATGGGATGTGGCTTGGCAGGTGGCAATTGGGATGAAATCTCCCTTATTATCGCCGACCGTCTGCCTGGAAGTATAATCTGTAAACTAGGAGTAAACTGATGGAAGAAATCTTTAAAGCTGAGGAGGAATACGCCAAAGACATCGTAGACAAGTTACAGCGCATGCAGGGCAAAGGTAAGTATTGTATCAACCCTCATGGAGATGTGCTCCAGTATCCTGAACTACCTGAAGGAACTCGAGCAATTTTCTACACTCACTACATCCCGAATGAGCATTCCCTCATAGGCAAGCCGGCCATTACTGTGGCTCTGCTGTTTGATCCTATTAGGCTCAGGTTCATAGCTAGAGGTATCTCTGTCTGTAGTCCTGAAGAGAATGCCATTAAGAAGGAAGGACGCATTAGGGCCATTGGCCGAGCACTGCGTGCTTGGAACAGGAAAATGACAGGCCCTATGTTCGTTCATCCTAGATCTCAAGCCGTTATTAGAATGGCTTACATACCTGAAGGTAATAGCTATGTTTTTACTGGCTATTCTGCCTATAAGTATGCATGGCAGCCACCCCTAACCAGGTATGAAGAAGAGATCATTCATAAAGCTCTTGCTGCATCTCTAAGAAGAGATGTCACACTTGAGGAGGAGCCTGATGAAGAAGTCGACACGACTTGATAAACTAATTGACTTCTGGTATATCCTCACTGGCTTTATAGAGTGGTACAGAGACCCAGAACGAGTAGGCTGGAACTATGTTGTGTTCACCAATACCTATGGTGATATACTTGCCTATTGGTCAAGTGTATCATCCATGAGGGGAACAGCCGATGACAATGATGAATAAGTTCGTCATCATGCTCTCGCTGCTGATGACGACAACTATCATTTGTTTCTGGGTCGCAGCTGACTATGGTTGGATACATACTCGCTGGAACTATGATGACAGTGAGTATCACTATGTCATGCACGAAGCTTGGCTGCTAGATCTAGAGCTCCAGAGCTTTGACCATGATGTCTACGAAGCTATCAAACGCGTAGGTGTACTACAAGACTACATCAACAAGATGTCTCTAATGAGGGGAGAAACCCCTACGAGGTACGAGTAATGCCTAGATATATTGTAACTGTAGTGCTTGACAGCTCAAGTCCAGATGAGCAAGAAATAGTCAAGACCATAGACGCAGCCATACGTTTCAACTCACGTGTGCATCGAGTCCTCGGTGCTAAAGTTCACGACGTTGAGGTTGTCAAGCTTGGTCGACCATCTGAGATGGTTAAACAACTACTTGCAAAGGCAGATGCTGATACGGCCGCAGGTATCACGACTAAGATACCGGAAGACAAGCCTGAATTTGAGGAGATCTCATGAACATAAAGATACCTAGATGGTCTGCTCTTCCCGAGAAAGTATTCTATATCTATGCCATCACAGCTGGGCCCATCTGGGCCAAGAACCTGACTGCATTTATGCTCTGGTTCCTCTCATTTGCCATGATCTTCATGATTATGCTATGGAAAAGCAGCAAAGACGAAATGACAAATGAAGTCTTTGTCTTTGCAGATGAAGCTAAGCCCGGATGGCACGTACCCCTTACCAGAGATAGGCACTGGATCTACCATGTGCTAACTGCTGCTACTATAGTAGTCCTAGCAGCTATGCACTGGTGGTGGACAGGAGCTCTTTATCTCATTGCCTCTCTAGGCTGGTGGGCCTTCGTAGAAGACGTCAAAGACACACTAGATAAACCAAAAGAAGAGGAGACAGAAGGATGAGATCCTATCTTGCAACGCAACTGATAGGTACTATCTGGTTCGCTACTGCTATCCTAGCACATGTTGAAGGTGGCTCCAGACTTGGCTGCCTAGGCCTGGTAGTTGTAGCAGCAGGCTACTATTCGTTTTCGCTCTATTTATGGGCAACACAGCACAAGGAGTTATCCGATGGTTAAATGCCATAAGTGTAACTACGTATACGACCCCGGACAGAGTTACACTGCACTTCCATCTAACTTCCAGATAGCGGGCATACCTCAGAAAGCAGAGCTACCACAGTGCCCTAACTGTGAGAACATAGACTTCTTTGGACTCCATGAGAAGGTAAAGTAAGATGCTAACTAAGCTATGGTGCTGGTTGTTTGGCCATAAGTTCAAACAAAAAGCAGTCGTTCAGATAACAGACAAGAGAGAAGCTCATCCCATAACTGGGGCAGAGGACTATATAAAGCTGTACAGATGGGAACAGCAGCCGTACTGCTTACGATGTAATCATCCTAACCCGCAATACAAGGAGAAGTAATGTCCCAGTGGCACTGGAGACTGTTCTGTACGGTATGTGACTATACCATCACAGCATGTGGTAACAAGGGAGATATGTTCCACGCTATGACTGGTGTTGGTGACTGTTGTCCCAAATGTGGCACTACTGTAGAGAGAAAGAGGATGGAACCAGAGAGTGGTAAGCCCTTTGTCAACAAGACAGTCCGATGGGTTAGCACTTCCCTCTGGTTTAAACCTAGTACATGGCGTAGAGGCTATTGGGATGAGAAAGACCATGGCCCCGCCTCAAAGAACTTCAAGAGGTAAAGTAATGTTCTACTGTACCCCATGCGCAAAAGATAAAGGCTGGCCCAATCAGGGATCACGCTCCGCAGGTCCATGCGAAATATGTGGAAGGATGGAGCTTTGTCACAATGTGAAGGCCCACCTATTACCTATTCCTGGTCTGAAGATGGAATCTGATGAGCACCAGGAAGCACTGAAACGCATACGTGATCACTTTGGCAAGGCCAAAGAGGAGGACTCCGAACTTATCCGAGATGACGGTGAGTTTACAGTCATCTGCGGTGGATGTGAAGTAGAAACTGTCATTGGAAAGGGAGTCCTTAAGGAAAACTATGACAATGAGAACAGCACTGAGGACATAGGTATCTACTTTGGTAGCTGTGGAGGCTATGGTTTTATTAGCTTCCAGTGCAACAAATGTCACCATGCGTTACACCAGAATGAGAGTGACTTTTAGGAGGACACAAATGGACCGTCCATGTAAACACCATGTGCCCAAGGCACTAGACAAAGTCAAGCTTGACCTACAGCTGAAAGCTCAGCTACAGCCAACTGATCCTGAGCTTTTTTATGCAGGTACTCTTGCTTGTCATCCGGAACCAGGGTCTGAATGCTGGGTGTATGACCGTAACCACTACTTTGTCGCCAGAGGCGTCATTATGAGCAAGACTCCAGGCACTTCTGACACTTATGCCACCTGGCGTATCAGGATCAGTAAGATAGAGAACAAGCACTACTCATACTATGAAGGTATGAGAGAAACCTTCTTGCGCAGCCAGATCTGGCCAACCAAAAGGGAATGCTATGCTGCTCTTTATGGTCACTTTGATCGGAAGATCAAGGAGAATGAGAAGGAAAACAAAGATCTTAGGGGACGCTGTAACCAGATCTTGAGGTTTATGTAATGATAACCAATTGTCCTTGGTGCAAGACAGAGATCTCTATCGATGAGCACAAGTCTGTTACCTGCCCTAAATGTGAGTCCATATTTCATCCACCAGAGGCAATCTGGACTGATGCACTTAGGGATAAAGCCTACAAGGCCCTGTTGTTCAGGGCTGAGAACCCCAGACCTGTACGCGCAAAGGACAGAGTAGAGGAACTTCACGAAGCAGCATTGCTAGTGATCCTCCGCTCTGTGTATGAGGACCATCCAGACCTTGATCTCTCTACCCTTACTACAGACAAAGATACATTTGTAGACTTTGACTTTGAGGTGGAGGGATACAGAGTCACAGCCAATCTGTGGAAGGGACTTCTCTACGATCCTAGAAGGTACGATGCCCAACTCAATGTTCACTTTAGGAATCTTCCTATTGGTGGACAGATTTACTTTCACAGAAAAGGTGAAACAAACCATGAGGGTTGGAAGACAAGTACTTCAAATGACAGGATATCTCCCTGGGATCAGATGGTTATTGATGGGGACGTATCTCCACAGTTCGCAGCTATTTGTCTGGCACCATACCAGAGGTAATCTTATGGAAATCATGACTGATGAAGGCACCAGTAGTGTAACATCCAGCTCTGCTTCAATGAACGAGAGTACAAAAAGCAGGATAAACGACCCCATCTGTCAGAACTGTATGGCCTATACAACAGAGGACGGGGGCGGCTGGTGTAAGACTCAAGAGAAGTATGTACCTCGCAAATGGAGCTGTGAGTACTTCAGACTGAAGAAGAGAAAGAAATAAGATGGCTGATGCACTCGACCGAATAGAGTCTCAGCTGCAAACAGCTACCAGTTTTGTGACAGTGTTTGGGACACTAACTACTACTAGCCCCGCACATAGATTGAAGGAGCTAAGACAGAAGTTTGCCCATCTAGCTAAGATGGTTCACCCTGACACTGTGCCAAAAGAGTATGCCGGCAAAGCCGGAGAGGTGTTCAACGAGCTGGTTACAGTGAAGGAAGCTGCTGAGGCTGCCATTCTTGAGGGCACATACGACGACCAGTTCGTAGATACATTCATACTTAGGTCTAGAAGCGAAGCTTATGAGTGCGAAGAAGGCCCATACAAGAAAGGTGACTTCTCCTTTCTATACAAGGCCAAGAACTCTAGGAGCGAAGCTGTACTGATTAAGATTGCTACTAGGCCGCCACATAACCCTTGGCTAGAAAACGAAAGAGCCTTCGCCAGAACAAACAAAGACAAGTATATCCCAAGGTTTACGGATTCCTTCTTTGTCGTAGACAATGGAAGGAGATTCCATGCTTTAGCCATACCTTACCTTGATGGATATGTATCTCTTACCGATATATTACATGCGCATCCTAAAGGGTTAGACCCTCGAGATGCTGCTTGGATATGCCGAAGAGTCATGGGACAAGCGGTATTAGCAAGAGGGCTGGAGGTAGTACATACAGCCATTGTCCCAGACCATGTACTGGTACATATCCGTAGTCATGACCCCTTACATATTGGTTGGGGCCATGCAATCGAAATCGAAGATAGAACACATTTACTCATTGAAAAGTGGAAAAACCTATATCCACCTGAAATGCTACGTAAAGAGAATGTAAACGAAAAGGCTGACGTATTTATGGCAGCCCAGACGATGCTACTATTATTTGGTAAAAACAAACTACCGAGAGGTATAGAACGTGTCTTAAGTAGGTGTACCGAAACCTCCCCGTCGAGACGTCCAAAGGCTCATGAAGCTTTGGAAAACCTAACTAAGGCTATCAGAAACGAATGGGGAAAGAAATATCGAAACCTAAAAATGCCATGAAAGGAGAACATTATGGGCGGTGGCAGCTGGAGCTCAGACAGTTATGTCAGAGCCAGCAGAACAAGAAAAGCTTCCGGAATAGATAACTTCGATTACGACAGCCAAGTACGTTCCGGGAACGTCAAGACAGTACATGAGGATCTCGATCCCACTAAAATGAACAACCACATCAGGGAGAGCAGAGACAGTGATGAACATCCCGAGTCTCTGCCGATCGCGGTGATCTTCGATGTAACCGGTTCCATGAGGAGCATTCCCAGAGTATTGCAGGAAAAGCTTCCCAACCTCATGGATGTTGTTATTGCAAAGGCAGGAGTTGAGCATCCTCAGGTGCTTGTAGGCGCTGTCGGAGACTACCATGTAGACCGATTTCCCTTCCAGGTTGGCCAGTTCGAGAGTGATAACAGATTCGATGAACAGCTGCGCAACATTATTTTGGAAGGTGGCGGTGGTGGTCAGATCAAAGAGTCCTACGGGCTTGCCTTCCGATTTGCGGCAAGGCATACCGAGACTGACTCCTTTGAAAAGAGAGGAAAGAAGGGATATCTATTCACCATGGGTGATGAGTCCTTCTGGCCTTCCCTCGAATCTACTGAGATCAGTGAAGTGTTCGGAGTCGAAGCCTCCGGAACTGAAGAAGTAGCAGACCTGATCAAAGAAGCACAGGAAAAGTGGGAAATATTCCACCTGTTCGCCATGGATGGTAGTTATCCAAATTACCAGAATGTTCATGACTCCTGGCGAGAAGTGTTAGGAGAAAGATTCGTACCTGTGGAAGACTCTTCTCTGGTATGCGAGATTATCGCAGGCCTCATTTATGCCTTGGAATCGTCTCGTGAAGTAGACGATGTTGTATTGAGCCTTGGCATTAGTGCTGCTGATCAAAGCATAGTCAAAAATGCCATAGTGCCCGTGGTTAATGCCATGCCACAGTCACAGGCTGCAGAAGGGACCCTACCTGAAGGTCACTCAAGTACAGATGATCCAATAGCGAGGGCGTAATGGCCACCGTAGTTGTAGATTTGGGATTTGGGGATGCCGGGAAGGGGTCTATTGTAGACTACCTCTCCCGGCTTAACCCCTCTATCCCTAAGACTATAGTACGCTTCAATGGTGGATGTCAGGCTGCACACAACGTGGTGACGCCTTCAGGACAGCACCATGTGTTCTCCCAGTTTGGGAGCGGATCTTTCCTTAAGAACGTACGTACACACCTTTCCCGTTTTATGCTTATCGATCCTCTGGCAATGAGGAACGAGGCTAATGCATTCAGAGAACTGACGGGACAAGACCTGTACTCTCGACTAACCGTAGATAGAGAAGCCCTAGTGGTCACTCCTCTGCACAAGGCAGTCAATAGACTGAGAGAGAAGCAAAGAGGTGAAGATAGGCACGGAAGCTGTGGATTAGGCATAGGTGAAACTATGTCGGATAGCCTCAAGGATCTTGAGGTTAGAGCGAAACACTTGCGAGACAACTCTCTAGAGAGAAGGCTCGAAGACATCTGGCTGTCAAAGAAAGAGGAATTCGGAGCCCTCTTTCCCTTTACTCGTACGAATATCGAGGACATGGCTGATGCGCTGAGGCACTACGGAAAGTACTTTTCCCTAGCAGACGGAGCCCATCTAGGCAAGCTATCTCAAAACAGTGAACTTATATTCGAGGGCGCACAAGGTGTATTGATCGACGAGTGGTATGGATTCCATCCTTACACCACCTGGAGTACTTGCACCTTTAGTAATGCCCTTGCTCTCCTAGAGGAGATCGACTACCAGAAAGACATCGTCAAGATGGGGGTAATAAGAGCCTACATGGTCCGCCATGGCCCTGGGCCACTGCCTACTGAGAGCCAGCGTCTTGAGTCACTACTTCCAGAGAAGCATAATGGTATACATCCCTGGCAAGGCAGGTTTAGGATGGGATGGCTTGACCTCCCATTGCTTAGATATGCCCTAAAAGCATGCGAAGGTGTAGACTATTTGGCTATGACTCACCTGGATAAAGTCCAATACTTGACTACGGTATGCCATGCATACCCATTTGAACTAAGTCTCAAAGAGGACCTAACTGATTTGGAACATCAAAGAAACCTCACCAAACGACTACTTGCCGGTGGATGGTGTATGGTATCGAGCCCGAATAACAAGGATGACTACATCCAATTTGTTGAGGAAGGACTGCAGGTCCCTGTCGGTCTCGTATCCTATGGTCCCACTGCAAGAGAGAAGACAAATGGAACAAGCAGTAATCCCAGTAGTTGAATCCCATTGTAACCGCATTGATACACGCAGTCAGATTGAAGAGCTTGAGCGTAAACGTAAGGCTAGTGCCATGGAGTGCAGACCTGACGATGCTGGCCCTCTTCCAAGGAAGATTCAAGTTCATGGGAAGAAATGGGAGCAGCTCGCTATGAGAGAGGCTCTAGCGTATGCTCCACCTACATATCCTTGCGCAGCATGTGAGTACCCTGTACTTAAAGGGTACTGTTGTGCGTTCTGTGATAGCATGAACCCGGAGGGAGCATGAAAGACAACGATATAATAAAAGCCCGCTGCCTATTAATGGCTAAGGCTAAAGAAAAGGATAACTATCCAAAGGTTCAAGGAGGTCAGAAGACCTGGTTCTTCTGTCGACAACTCCACTTTGTGGGTGTTGGTGAAGTTCTGCATGTATATCCTACTGACATTGGTCATGGTCCCGAGACTCCTCTCTGTAAAGTCAAAGGCCAAATTATGGGCGTTGAGGGACACTATGAGGACTTCGAAGGTGCAATCCATCAGGATGATGTATGCCATTCTAAAAAGGAAGCAATAAGAGGTCTGATGCTACGCCTATCAAAGAAGGCTGACAAACGTCGTGGCGAAATGATAGACGCAATCCACCTACAGGGAAGATGGGGGATGTACTTATAATGAAAGAGTACAAATACAAGAACATGAAAGAAGTCCAGGACGCCTATCCTCATCTCTTTGTGGACCCAAAGAGAGGTTGGTGTGATGTTAGTCCAGGCTGGTTTCCTCTGGTTGTTAGATTCATAGTAGAGTATCTTGACTCAATGATCAAACATGACCATTTTGAGCCTGTAAAGATACATCAAATCAAGGAGAAGTTCGGCCGCCTTAGGATTTATATCTCTGGCGAGGGTATTGAGACCGTAGGTACTATTACAGACTTTATAACGTACCTCGCCAGTACCATCTGTGAGTATTGTTCGGAGGATCCCGTCGAACTATACCTCAGTCCTAGCGGCTGGAGAAAGATACTCTGTGAAGAGTGTGGTATTAAACACCGCGGTGGCCTAGCACCTTGGCACGAGAGTGACAACTGGGATGCTGGTTCACCTGTGTGTAATCCTTGTGATTACACTATCTTAAAGCTACCTGACAATGAGATTGTACATGCGTGTAAACGCTGTGCCTACTCTCCTGAGTACAGTGGATTCTTACCTAATGACTACTTTAAAGAGTGTCTTGCACCTTATTTAGCGGAGATAAATTATGATCCCACTGGGTAAACAAGCCGGATGTCTGGGAGCACAACAAGGTACTCTGTCTACTAGGCAGAAGATTAAAATCCTAGCTGATCTTGCAACTAAAGCTGCTAAGAAGATCTGGGACGAGGAGCGCACAAAGATTGAGCTCCAGATCCATGAGCTGATGCCTCACTATGGACTATTCGTTGAGAAGCAATACTTCGAAAACGATGAGGTTTACCAGATATATCCCATGTACGCGTTGTTCAAAGTCAAAGAAAGACTCAGTCCTTGGTACTACCAAGCCTGGAGCGTACGAGACTGGGCGAAGATAAACCGCCATGTTATAGTAGCATATATCCAACTACAGCATCAGCTCTACTCTCAGAGAGGCTCAGACGAGCATTTCAGAAGGATGGCTCGTGATTAGTAAAGAAGACTTTGTTAACAGACTTAAGAAGAGTGACTGGCATGACGGTACACTCGAAGAGGGCGACATCTGTGCTATCTGGATTGATGGCATAGCCGTATATGCCATGGTTATAGAACTAGAGCCACTAAATGTAGACTATTGGTTTAATGTTAAACTTGCTGTTTTCGACAGAGTACCCCCTTATGCCGCAGAATGGAAATTACACTGGGATCACCTGAATCAACACGAGTTCACTATGAACGGAGCCACTGTAATTATCATTCCTCTTGCTATCACTACCGCTCTAGATTTACCAGACAAGATCGGGAAAAGAGATTGGGACGAGTTCATCAATGGTAGTAAAGGAGACAATTCTAAAGACGAGGCTGGAAGCTAAGTACCACGAGCTTAAGGCGGAGTGCTTACAGGACTTTCTAGTCTACAAGCATATGGCCAGTGCAGCCTATGCAATACGGCCAGATCTTCAGGGTATTGCATTCGATGTGGGAACAGCGTCGCTCCCTGTGGCAGCACTATCGTTTGAGCCAAAATGGCAACAATCTGACCGCCAATGGCCTCTCCATGTAGCAGTATCAGAAGGATTTATCATCGCCGTCTTTATAGCCGGCGAAGGTTACATGATGGATACTGAAACATTTGGAATTAAAACAGATTATGCAACTATAGGTTTATCTGACCTTCTGTGGTTTGAAATGGCCAGTAGACCTTTTCATCACTACGAAGCATACTACATTAACCGCTCTGGAAATACTCCTGTATTAGAGGGGGTAGAGCAGAAGCACTTTTCTCTTGGGGATACTCCAATGAGACAAATGTTCAAACTTCACTCCTGAGGTAACTATGACTAGTGAACCGATACTCCAGATGATCGAAGATCAAATTGCTGACTGCTATAATTCTTTATGGCAGGACCTAGGAAGTCTTGAGGAAGCTTCTGAGACAGACCTTGAGGACTTCCTTGGAGATCTTGCAAAGCTTATCACCACTCTCGAAAAGAATCCGGAGGCATCTGCCTTGGTTCTTGGTAATGAGATGTGGGAGACAGACCTCAATAACCTAAAGTACCACGCCATACAAATCAGAAAAGTCATACCTATGATGTCCTTTGTCCATCACAAGCTTGCGGAAATAGATGAGCCTCTGCTTGAGCATCTCCGCGGCATGGACGAAATCGAGTTCAGGAAAATAAAACTAGAGAACGAAGACATGTGCGGAGTATGCATGAACCAACCGTGTTCTTGCAACGGCGACGGCACAGAAACTTTCCACCATGTTGGTGGTATAATATAATACCTTGAACTCTAGCAAGGAGGTAGGTATGTTCGATCCGATCATTACTGATATCGAACCCTTGGACATTATGAACAATGACTTGGATCTAGCAGTATTCCATGAAATCAGAGAGAATGAAGATGGAGTAGCCCTCGTTACCAGATGGAAAGACTTCTTTGAAGACTTCTATTCAGGAAATGCGGGCGACTTTAAAACAGCTTTCAATCGCTTTTGCCAGTATTGGAAGCGTAAACACCCTAGAGAGTTCCGGTTTGCCGGAGTAAAAGCATGTACCCTGGCAAATGGAAGGAGAATCGCACATGATACGCCGTACGATCCAAATGGTGTCGTCAGCGAGCAAGAAGTTGGTGCCATCCTTCATCCGTGTCGGCTCCAAAAAGAAGCTGAATACGAGATGCATCACGATTATGCTTTCGAGACCGCGCACACCTTCGAGTATACTGGCCCTTGGGTCAGCGCTCTCATGGTGCAAGCGAAAATTGAGCGCGACAACCGTTATATTCAGACCATTACGTGGCTTGCCAGGCACGGTGAAAGGCTTAATTCCGGTAAGGTTGAAAGCAAAGAGCGGTACATAAAGGATATGTACCGTCTGTTTTGGCGGGACTACTTTCAGACCCAGCGTGGTAACACTCGTAATGGGTATGGTAAACAGTCAAAGCCTCTTACCATCCTCCAAAGGATGGAAGTAAAGAGAGAATTTGCACTACTTGCCGAACTACATTGTGTTCCACTTCATATTGACTGGCCTGAAGGAGATGGTCCTCGAACCTTGCATGATATTCTCCAAGACAAAAAGGAAGAGCTTAGCGCTCTCTGTGAGAGCGATGACTTCCGAGATCTAGCCCGTGCGGAAGAAATGGAGCTCGAAGTTGAGTCACTCGAACGTAGAATCCGGGTTGATACCGACCAGCTAGCACCTTGGATTACCGAATGGATGACTGGCATCGAGAAGGACAGAGATGGCGAGTATAGCTGAAATCATCGGTAAAAAACAAGCCAAAGAGTTACGGGAGAAATTCTCCCCACTTAAACTGGGCTTCTCTGGCACTAAGTGTCATGTCAAATTCGAGATTATTAAGCACGCTAAAACCATACGGGCCAAAGTGACACTGCCTTCGAAGCAGGTAGTCACATGTACCGTAAACCCCCGTGGTGGTATGTACTTTCTTGAGTTTGACGAGAAAATCCCTGAAGGGTATAAGCGCAGAGCCATAGACGCCTGGGACAAATTGCTTGTCGAGCAAGGCATCCGAGCAAAACGAAAAGCTTGGAGAGCCAGAGAAAAAGGCAAGCGAGCTGCGGCAAAGGGCCGCAAACCTCATGAGGCAAAAACTCACGTGAGAGGAGGAAAAGTAACATGAGTGACACACTCACAGTCAAGATCGGGCGCGATGAGATCGGCGGTATCCCAAAATCGCTTAGCGAAGCGGATATCCGCGAGAGTCTCGCCGACCTTCGCCCGGAGGTAGCGAATTACGACGCGAAGATGTCTGACGACGGAGACGTGCTGGAGTTCGTGCCTCGTCCGGCAACAAAGGGTTAGTCCCTAGCGGGGGAGTGGCTACGGTCACTCCCTCGACTTTTGCCAACCGGCGTAAGCCGGAAGCAATACCGACCCTTCCCGGATAGGGAAGGGTGAAACCTGCTGAGATGACACGTAGCACAGACTAGAGTGCGTTGAAACACCTCAGTTGGCAATCATAAGGATATATCATGGATAATGAACTTATTATTAAGAGCTTGGACGGACTAGAAGAACGCCGAATCTTCTCCGAGAAGGAGGAGAAGGCAATGATCCTCATGTACCAACTCAAATATCCAGTAGAATTCAAAGAAGCTGATATGACTGTAGAAGAGATTGTATCTCTTAAACAGAAACATATGAACCTTATGGAAGAGGCTCAGAACCTCTTACCACTCTGTCAGAACATACTTAACCTGCCTGCTGTTGAGGTCCTAACTAACGTAGAGGATTTAGATTATGTATAATGATAGAGATATATCTGTCGATACTGATAATATCCTCTCTCAATCCAGGGCTGACATTCACCAGCTATGTTATCTTGGTCTGCACCAATATGCCAAAGAGAATAAACTCATTGGTAGGTCCAGACCACTGATTGACATTATGAGTATGGGTGACCAGGCTATTCGAAGACTATATTTTAGACTGACAGTAGCCTGTATCAAAGAGATTGTAGGTACTACTCACTTCACCCATGGTGATAGGTCAGACCAGGTCAACTACCTTAATGTACACCAGTACAGAAAGCTAAGACTCTATGGCTTGCTTGACAAAGACATGTTTGTCGCCTGGCAAGACGATGACCTCGAGTCTGCTAGACAAATAAGTCCTATTGCATACTGGCCTGATAATATCCGCAACAATGATAGTGCCTTACTTATAGGTCACCAGGGCATAGACGATATCTTTAATGATCTTGGTATCCGTACCAGAGCTACTCTTGAGCTTGGTGGAGCTTCATTCCGACGGCATCTAAGGCATGCCCTTAGGCTTATGCCCGAAGGAGGTCTTCCCAAGCATGTCCAACACGATCCTAGTAATAGGAGAAAAGTTAGGAACATAGCTATTAGTATTAATCTATTTGAAAGTCCTCACTTTCATATGCTTGGTCACACTGTAGAATTACCACAGCACATAGAAAAGGTCACAGAGTTCTGTGATACCTTGTATCCTCTTATTCAGACCCTGCAAGGGGATGAAGCTAGAGAACACTTTGTATATGTGGCTAAGAATTATCCAGGTCCACATGCCATAAGTACTAGACAACGTGAAATCCAGAATTCTCGACGTGAAACTGAGAGAAGAGATCGTCTACAGGAACAAGAGACTGTCAATAGAACAGCTCACATCGAACTTATGAGAGAAAGGATGCTCACTACTCTTGGTGGTCCTCCACAGCTAGGTCGCAATGCACGTACTCTTACCGATGCAATGTGCCCACACTGTAATACTCAAGTAGGGCCTAATGAGGACGACGAGTGTACATGCCGTAGGTATCGTAGACATGTTGCAATCAGGACAGACGAGTGGCAGCAAGTCACACGTGATACGTGTGAAAACTGTGGAGAGCGGGACAACGAATGTGCTTGCATAGATAATCAATGTGATGGTTGTAACCGACCACTTGATTTCTGTAACTGTGAAGTTGAACAAGATTTAGCTGCTCCTATGCTTGACCTTCCTCCACCCATGGAGCATAGATGCCGCGAGTGTCACAACTATGATGTACCAATACACATAGCAACTGGCCTGTGTGAGCCTTGTTTCGAAAATACTCAAACACAACAGAATCATCCACAGGGTACTCCAATAGCTATCTGTGTCAACTGTAATGAACAGCTTGGTGATTGTACCTGCCCTAATAGGCAGCTAGGACGAATGGATCCAGGCTTGGTTGCAGATATCCTAGACCCGCTGGAGGACACACCAGCTGATGTACGAGAGTTGAGACGTAGAGTCTCAGAGGCTCTTGGACTTAGAATTGCAAGAGAAACAGAAGGAGAAGAAGATGGCGATTGAAGCCAAAATTATGCTTGAAGGTGTTCAGCTCACCTGGAAAGAGGGCGACACCACAAAGACCAAGGTTGTGTCCGTGGCAGACTTTGCTAGGACTCTCCTACAGGAGGTAGGTCTGACTGTTGGCCCGCTTCCACTAGCACCTGATGCTAGAGGGGTGAGATACATCAAGCAATCTGATGCCCTATACATGTATGTAGAAGATCCTCCACGGCCGATACCAACTCGTTTTGGTCAGGACAATCTTAACATCGTAACTCCCCGATGTCTTTGGGAACTAAAGATTGTAGGCGCAAGTACACAATCTGGTAGACTAGGTGGAGAGAGACTGTTCGCATTAGGAGGACCGCTTACTCACATGTCTACTAATGTATACAACTTTCCGTTCTGTAATGTATACAATACCCACCGCGTATGCTGGGGTAGTAATGAAAGTGTGCACGATGAGAGACAGTTCTCAGAATTCCTAGAGATTCCGGATATTTTCTGGAGCTCAGGATTCAATGGAGATCTCGATCGAAATCAGGGCCATGCTGTGGCTGGTGTTGAGTATCAGGGCACTGGAGCAGTTATGCGTGCCATGCACGAAACAGGACACGGGATTGACGAAGACTACCTCGTCCAGCCCAGGCCATTCTCTCAGATCGTTCAGGAAGCTGAAGGAGCACAAAGATAATGCTGAAACTTCCCAAGTTTGAAGGTAAAGTAGAAGAATCTGCTACTGGTACTACCGTAGCTAATGCTACCGGCAAAGAGGTGGAGGTTATTATACCCGGGAAACGTTCATACAGGTTTAGACGTGATCACCCTGGTTATCATGGCCAAAGACAGGTTCCCGTATCAACTGCCAGTAAGGCCGATAAAGCGGCGCTACAGGCTGCATTACAAAACAAGCTTGTTAAACATCATGTTGGCATGCCTGAGCCAGAGGACATGATCGATGGCAATAATTATGTCGTCGGTCAAGATGGACTATACCTGGTTAGGAAGAATGCCATAGGACTGTTTGTTACAAAAGCAGACAAGATACCGTTCATTGACGATGACAAAAATCCAACAGAGGGATTCCACATGGCTCTTGAGAATAAACTACCCCACGAGATGCTGTTGCAAACAATCTCATTCTTTAAGAAGGTTATCGCAGATAAAGGCAATGCTGAAGCTATGGTACAGGTGCTTTTGAGTGAACGAGAGCACGTACCTGGGTACTTCATGCATATAGCTGACCAAGAAGTCAGTGGAGCCTTCGTCAAATTCAAGAGAGACGCTAATCTTGAGAATGCTAACACGCTAGTACTGGACATTCATAGTCACAATACTATGAACGCCTTCTTCAGTATTACTGATAATTCAGACGAAAAAGAAGCTAGGATCTATGGTGTCATTGGCAAGCTTAACCAAGACTGGCCCGAGATGAAATTCAGGGCTGGTGATGGTAAAGGTGGCTGGATAGAACTTAATCCTTATGATGTTTTCGAGACTCCTGATGTTAACGTAGCCGTCCCCGAAGAGTGGATGACCAAGGTTCATCAACCTGGCTCCGGTGTATTCGGAGAGCACAGCAAACCGAAGACTGCCTTTCCTACTCAGCCTGTAAATCCATATTACAGGAATGTATATGATCCATACTTTGACGGCTGGGAACGCCGTCCATGGCATACTGGAGACTATCCAAGAGTCAGACGCTTTGGCGGTGCTGGTCAAACCAACCAGGATGTACTGGAAGAGTTTGACTGGGAACGTTGGGAGAAAGAAACATATGAGGACGAGTCAATCCAAGTTGACCCACATGCTATCCCTGAGATAGATGCTAGCATTGAGATGCTTATCGAAGGTGCAGAAACTCTCGATAAGGAATCAGTGAAAGCTATGTGGCTTACTCTCATTGACAAACTTGACCCCATTGGTAGAGAAGAACTCGCAGAGACATTAAAGGAGTTGTTATAATGGCAGGATCTGGTAAAGATGTTATTATGGAGCTAGATTGTAGAGCCATGGCTGGCAACTACAACATGCCACAGAACATTCACATAGTTATGGTTGGATGTGGTGGCAATGGTGGGCATGTCATCCCACAAATTATGAGGTACAACAAATCTGTGCTCAACAGGCTATCTGAGCGTCCTAGAGCTGGACAACGTAGACAGGCCGGCTCTGGCCTACAGATTGAGCTCACACTGGTTGATGCAGATGTTGTGGAACAGAGAAACCTCACCCGCCAGAACTTCATAGCTCCAGACATTGGTAAGAACAAGGCCTCAGTACTTGCTGAGAGGTATGGTAGAGCCTTTGGGCTTGAAGTTGGCTCTGTTGAGGCATATCTAGACCAGGAAAAAGCAAATGAACTCTTGGCTCGTGGGCATGGAGGATGTCTGATCATTCTTGGCTGTGTAGACAATAACTTCACAAGAAGTGTCCTCCATAAGGCTATCTTAGAAGCCAGTAGTAGCGGAAGAGGCTACTTCAACATCCAGCATGTATTCTGGATTGATGTTGCCAATGAGAAGTTCGATGGCCAACTTGCCATCGGCTACAGAAGCTATGCTATGATTAACCGTGGCTACAGTAGCTTAAGAGATCGTATTAGAGAAGTTAGCTACTGGGAAGACATGGCTACACTGGCAGAAGACCTTTGCCAAGGGCTACCTTCGGTAAGAAGGGGCTTGCATTTCCCTATGCCATTCATTACTGAGCTATTTCCTACAATGCTTCAGGAAGCAGATGACTTTGATCCAACTGATCCTAGCTGTGCTGAGAATGCTGAGCAGGTAGATCAGGCTATGTCCACTAATATCCTCAGTGCAAGTCTTATGTTCTCTGCCTACTGTCAAGTTATGACAGCTCTCCTAGATAGAGGAGACGCCAGAACTGAAGAAGAGAGAAGGCCCAAAGCAAATCTTATTCACTTTGGACATGGAGGTAGGTTCTCAACATCATTTAATACGCCCAATCATCTTGCTAAGACACTTCTTGGAAATGAGGAGCTAGAACTCGATGCGTCGTAGAATGACCCAAGAGATAGCTGAGTCGGAAGACTTCACTACTCATGTATATGAGGTTACTAGAAGAATGGCAATCTTAGATTTCCTAGGATTGTATGAGCAAGCAAGACAAGATGGTATCATAGGTAGAATCAAGTATATTACTCAGTCTACCGGTTTTAATGAGTATGAGCCACAGGGCTGGGAGGTCTACATCACCAGGCTCCTTGGTAGGTGCCTGCGTTATTGGATTCCATATAGCAGTGTAATAGAAAAACAGCGTAACCGCATGTGCTATAACCTTTATACCTCCCGGATCCCAGAATTCGCAGAGATGGCTCAACTAGAGAATGTCCTTACTTGTAGGGGTAACTACCACCCTCACTATCGTATCTGGAGAGCAGCAAACAACAACGCTAGAGAGTATTGGAGAACCAGAGAAAGCATAGATTCCGAAATGGTCGACGCCCTCTATCGTTGGTATGATACGTTTAGAGGTGGCTTGAGTGGCTTCTCTCGTGTGAGAGTTGGTCAATGGCCAGGATGTACTATCGATTACGGTCAGGCTCAGTACCGTGGTAGTTACTACCGCGGCTACGGGATGCGCCATCGTGCGACTACCTTTGGTAGATACAACTCTTCTGAGTCCTACATGGAGTTTAAGGATTTACTCACAATAATAGGATCTCTGCATCAACATCCAGAAATGTTTGAAATGCTTGATACTCTTGCTGCCTACGATGTAGCAGATGAGCAAAGACAAGCACGAGAGGAGGACATGGCTCAACGTAATGCACGTGTCGCCACGGGGCTTCAAACACGACTACAAGATATACCTAACAATCGTCTCGTTGAGGAACTACAAAGGAGAGGCGTCATCAACGCAAATAGACCTGAAGCTGATGAGGATGATGCGGATGACGCAGATGCTCCGACTAATACACTCACTGAGAGATTCATGGAGAGCTTGAGAGCTAGAGGGAGAATAACATGAACCTCAGACGTAGAGCTAGACATGTTGCCGAATACTTTGACCGCATAGCAACATTTGATGAAGATGCGCGCAATCGTAATCTTTGTGAAAGTACAATACTTAAGAATTTCCAACATATTAGACGTGGTGCCTTACATGAAGCACTAGAAATCATAGAGGAGGCTAAAAGGCATCCTCTTATTCGTACTAGTAGTACTGTTATTCTCGATAGTATCATCCAAAGAATGAGGAAACTATAATGAGAATGTTTACTAGGGAGCTGTATGACCAGCTTGAAGAAGATGAAGATAGTCTTTATATTACCCGTCTTATTCCCAAAGGAAATGGTAGAGGTCATCGAAGGATAGACGAGCCAGCAACTGAGCTTATGCAAAGACAAAAACTGGCTCTTCGTGTTTTAAATCAGCATGCTAGGCTATTACTACATGTCCGTGCATGCGGATGTATTCCTAGGCTAGATGTTAGACAGCGTGTACTAGAACACGTAGGCTGGAAGTGGTCTCTGACCACTGATATTAAGGACTTCTATCCTAGTGTAACCTATGAAATGCTTGCAGCGATACCTGAGCTTAGAGCTTATCTTGACTTAGAAGACATTAGGTGCTGTTGCAGAACTATCAATGGTCGACTTGTACTCCCACAAGGAGCCCCTACTAGTCCCATGCTCTCCAATATCTCACTGACTCGTTTCGATGGTGAGATGGTGGCACTGGTTGAAGCGTGGGGACGGTCTATTATTGATGATGACTGGCAGAGCCTTACCTCTATACTCGACGACTCTTCAGGCGGAGCGCTGTACTCACGATACATGGATGACATCCTAGTAAGTATAGACAGCCCGAATAAGAATGACGCCGAGATGTTAAGAGAAGCGGTGCTGAGTCTGATCTCTAGTCACGGCTTTGTTCCTAACAGGAGAAAAACTAAGCTAAAACCTTATAGTCAAAAGCAAAAGTGGATAGGCTTCAGTCTGGTCGATAGAGATCCGGTCAGACTACAGCCCCATGTGGACAAAAACTATGTGAATGCCGTAATACAAGAAGGCATTGCCATGCTCACAAATGGTCATAACCCATACGAGAACGAGAGCTGGAATGGTAAGTCTGAGTATATCAGATACAACAATATAGCTAGATGGTTAAGAGTCAAAAGAAAGATGGCTACGGTTATGTACCGTAGAGGCATGGAGATACCAGATTACCTGAGGGGCCTTGGCGTTGTCGCCAGGGAATCAGGTCAGGTTGTGTCTCAGGGCGAAAGTAGACCCAATATACCTTACTCAAATATCTGGTTCACTACTGATGGTCACACAGGTGTTGGAGGTACTTAGATCAACCTAAGTACTTGACAATGGTGACTTTTAGTGTATAATAGTAATACAGGAGGAGTTTCACATGGAGATGAAAGATCTCGTAACAGAAATCAGGCTGTTCCCACCCAAGAGCAAGCAAACGAAAGTTCTTGCTAGTGGGTACATGGTCCTTGGTGGTCTCATCAAGGTTAGCATGGCTGTCGTACGGAATGTCAAAGGCAATCCGTGGTTGGTTCTACCATACCACACGGATGGTGAGAACAACACTTACAACGATGTTGAGGGTATCAACAGAGATGCTGGTGATGCTCTGAAAGGCGTCGTTATGAAAGCCTTTGAAGAGTTCCAAGAGAAAGGGAACGAGTTTGACCAAACTGCCGAAGCAGCCGCTGAAGCTGAAACGGAAGAAGGCTGGTAAGGAGTAGCCGTGGACAGAGAACGTATTCTCAGTCTGGCAGAAGAAAGTTTGGAGGATGTGAACGGGACGCTGCTTACCGTTGTGCGGCACCCGTTCCGTCTTCCCACCTTCCATCAAGTGGTCTATGTTAGACCTACTAAGGAAAAGCTTGCAAAATACAGTCCGTTACATATGTCGGATGTATTTACATTCTACGAGCTAGATCTATGGATGACCGCATTCTTATCGGGGCTTCCATGGTCCATCTGGCCGGTACAGCCAGAAAGTATAGTAGATGTACTTTATAGAGATTCCCAGTTCGGAGAACTGGCAGAGCATGCATGCAAGTGCATAAACATTAGGTTCTTCGAGCCTGACAGATACATTAATCAACAACTATTATCAGTGCTTGATTTGGTAGAGACAAAACACCTTAATGTTCAAGACGCAGTAAAGACACTGCGGTGGGTGCTACTGGAAATAGGTACAGCAATCCATTTCGCTCGAACAGGCGACATAGAGACTGACCGCAACGTCCTAAAGAGGCACTTTGGGACAAACGGTGAGAATCTTATCGAGTTCGATAACGTAGTGGAAAACTGGTCTGAGAAATGTGAAGGTAGGATCAATGACATGGCTATGGAGCTTAAGGGCGCCATAGCATGTTCAAACATTGACTGGGATATTGACCTAGCCCTATTACAGGAGCTAGGGCAATTGGCTATGGGACTTAGGACTTTAGCATAATGCGACTAATAGAAACCAAAATGAGATGTTAATATTCTAATCCATAGTAACACTCGATGCTGCAGAGACAGCTAGTTGTTAGTATCTACAGACGCGTAGTGGAGAAAGCGTAATAGCGTCCCCTGCTAAGAAGCCGGGCAATCTAATATCTTTGGATGTTTACTATCCAACGTTATGAATCACAATGTGAAGAAGTTCGGTGGAGCGCACTATGTGAAAGCGTGGAGGGTAGACCCTAGCCTAGTAGCAGCACTGTCTAACGGCAGAAGAGTAGGCAAGTAAATGATAGAACGGATCAAATGAACGTGCGGACCGAGAGCCTATTGTTACGGCCCTGTCCGTATGCACTTATCATTCTTATTTTCGTTAGACCTCGTCGAGAGGTAGAAAGTGGAACCATACGGTTCTAGTGTGTCCCGAACGTAGGGCGCAGCCCGTTAGGGCTCAGCCCTATGCCATTATCAGGCCAATTGGCCATTTATATAACAACCCCTAACATGGAGGAAGCACATGCTTCAAAAAATGAAAAGGCTACTTGTAGTAGGAGTAGCAGCATTGTCACTTGCGTTCGCCATACCTGCTGCTAGTCAGGCCAGAGGCTGGAAGAAGCCTCCTTGCCCTAGCGGCACGTGCGGAGACGCTTATGCTGAAGCCAACGCTGGTGCTCAGTTCGGCTTTCCCGCCGTAGTCGATGACAAAGGCATGGGATGGTCCGTAGGTGGCGGGGACAACCTCGTTATCGAAGCACACGCTGTTGCCACCGGGAAGGATCAATACTTCCTGTGGTGGAAAGTTGCAGATGGAAAGGCTTTTGCCTCTGCTACTGTAAGCTCAACAGAGCTTGCCACGTTTGCCCTGGTGTTCTCTACTGGTGAGAAACTTGACACTGGTGGACTATCTGCAACCTTTGTAAAGGGAATCACTGTTCTCGACTTCGCTGCAAGCGCGTACGCAAAAGGTAACTTTGGTTGCCTGCAGACCGCTGAAGTCGCGCTAAGTGGAAACCTGATCGCTGGTGCCGGTGGATATGCGTTATCTACTGGACCCAACGGAAGTGGTGCCCTAACTGAGGCCTATGGTGAAACCACTGTCGGTGTAGAAGCCTCTGATTCTGACCAAGAGAGGTATGACTTCTGGTGGATTTTTCCTAAAGATCCCACTGCGGAAGCCAGCATTGATGGAAAGGTCATCGTAAAACAAGGCTTGTTCGTCATGGCCTACACCAGCCCAGATGGAACCACTACCAGGAACTTCGGTATAATTTCCGGAGGGAGTGCTATCGCCCTTGGTGATGCCAACCTCGTTGATATCGGAGCCTCTGGTCAAGTATCACAACAAGCCCGAGCTGTAGGCGTAGGAGCCACAGCATTCGGCAATAGCATGGCCTCCTACGAAGGAGCCGGCGGGAATGTTCATAACTCTCGCTGTGTCGACTTCGGTAGTGCAAATGGTCTTGCTGTTGTAACCGGCTATAACAATGTAACCAACACTGGCAATAGCGTTAGCGTTACATCACATCAAACTGCTTATGCCACTACCGGTAGCCCTGGTTACCAAGGCCCGCAGTAAACCGAAACGGGGCCTTTGTGCCCCCTTCAAAAAGAGGAGTTGCACGTGAAGAAAATAATGACATTCGCCGTAGCTGCCCTTCTGGCGATTGGGTTAACATTTGGCCCTGTCTATGCTGACGTTAATGGTGACCAGAATGTTGGTGGTGATCAGAATATCGTCAACGAAGATACTGTTGATACCCAAGCTCAGTCCAATTCCAACGCTGGAGTTGTTCAGAACTACGGAGATAGTATCTCGACAAGACAGATTCCGGGTGTTATAGCTCACCCCGGTTGGGTAAATCCGCAGTATCACAATGCACCTCGTACCAGAACCTGGAATATCTTGCAGTTCGTAGATCTTGCAAAGATCCGGCGCGTCTGGAATCGGGAACAGCTGGAGACTATTCTTAGTAATGCACCTGGGGATACAGGTGATGTTACGCCTATTCCCTACAATGCTGTACCAGCTGTAACCCCCAAGAACGAGAGAACCAAAAGAGACGCTATCGGAATCGTCTTTTCAACCACCGTACCGGACGGATATCATGACACCGGTGTCATTCAGGTTGAAGAGCCCGATGGTGACGTAAATGGTTTCAAAATGGCAGCTCAGTATCTGCTTGACGCAATGAACATGGGTGGTAGTGTACTCATGATCACTGTTGAAGATGCTGAGATTCAGCAGTACACCAAAGCCAGGAGTTTCTTCATTGGCGGCGGGATGTCTGCTATCGCCGGTGATGGTCCAAGTGGGGCCCACGGCGGAGGCGCTGTATCCGGTATTGGTGCTGGTAGCATCAGATCTGGTAAACAGCTCGCACCTCATGCGACTGCTGTTGTGCTTGAGGCAAATGATGACTGTGTTGAAGTACTCGATAGTGGTAAAGTCCGATGCGCTACTGACGAGGAAATTGCGGCTTATGATGCTGCAAAGTCCTTGCTCACAAGCCTGTCAGATCTTGACGAAGAAGGCCAAGGACCCAAACCAACTGTCGCTACTGCCAAAGATGGTAATGGTAAACTGATGAAAAAGTACTTCATCGAGAGCCAAAATCAATAACAGATTGGGTCAGGGCGCAATATTAAGTCCTGTGACCCATTAACGGACAGTTTCTCATAATCCGGACCCCTGTCACACAAGACTAGGAGGGTGCTGTGATTACAGAAGCTGCTATTCTTGGTGGTGCCTCAGCCGCAGGTTTTGGTCTGACATATACGCGGCTCCC